>Ga0187781_10002028_pt1 | contig 15439 bp, 17 predicted proteins | sample 0715_SJ02_MP02_2_FD_132447 | JGI IMG/M metagenome (GOLD analysis project Ga0187781, IMG submission 132447) | Tropical peat soil microbial communities from peatlands in Department of Meta, Colombia - 0715_SJ02_MP02_20_MG | ecosystem: Environmental > Terrestrial > Soil > Wetlands > Peat | place...
GACGCCATGCAGGGCGTCATCAAGCGCGACGGCGAGATGGTAGCTGGTCGGCGCTTCCTTGCGCGCCAAGACGACATCGCCCCACATTTGCGGCGCGGCGGCAACAAGGCCCGTCTGCCCCTGCGGACCGGAGCCGGTCTCGGTCCAGGTCAAGACGCCGGCACGCGTAACCGCCGCGTCCATGGCAAGCCGCAACGCGAAAGGCTCGCCCTCGCCGCGACGCCGCTCGCGCTCGCCCTTCGGCATTTTGCGGGCGCGGCCTGGATAGAGCGGCACGCCGTCCGGGTCGCGCGGCCAATGTCCTCCCCGGTCGCGCTCGGCAACGAGTGCGGCAATCTCGCTGCGGCTCTCGAAACTCGGATAAAGCAGGCCCGAGGCTTCGAGCTTGCTGACCGCAGACTGATAATCGTCGTAATGCGCGCTCTGCCGGCGCACGTCCGATTGCCAGGCGATACCGAGCCAGCGCAAATCCTCGTGGATGGCGGCCTCGTATTCCAGCCGGCAGCGGGCGGCATCGATATCCTCGATGCGTAGCAACAGCCGCCCATTGCACTGTCGCGCCATCTCATCGTTGAGTAACGCCGAATAGGCATGGCCGAGATGCAGATAGCCGTTCGGACTCGGCGCGAACCGAAAGACGCGGATGTGCATCGGTGCTATTTCCCTAAAGCGGCAGGATTGACCAAGCTTAAAGGTTCAATCAATCAAGTAAGCGCGCGATACGACGTTCGCACGATGCGAGCGCAAACCTGAATGCCATCATGCCGTCCTTTATCCACACCGAATCCGATCTCGACACGGCGCTCGAAACGCTCGGCAAAGCCGATGCACGCTTTAACGCCTTGCTGGCCAAGGCGGGCCGGCCGCCGCTCCGACGGCGCGCTGACGGTTTCGCAGGCCTCGCCGCCATTATCGTAGCGCAGCAGCTTTCGACGGCGAGCGCGAATGCGATCTGGGGGCGGCTTGCGGCAGCCTTCGATCCGCTCGATCCGCCGGCGATCCTGCGCGCGCGCCCGGCAAAGCTGGCGCGGCTTGGGCTGTCGGCGCCGAAAATCCGCGCGCTCAAGGCGATCGCCAAAGCCGTCGAGCGCGAGGAGCTTGCGCTCCACCGTTTGGCGGCGCTGGCGGCCGAGGACGCGCATGCGGCGCTTACCGCCGTGCACGGCATCGGCCCCTGGACGGCCGATATCTATCTTCTGTCCTGTCTCGGTCATGCGGATGCCTGGCCGGCCGGCGATCTCGCTTTGCAGGAAGCGGCGCGGGTTGCTTTCGCGCTGCCGGTTCGGCCGAACGCGAAGGAGATGCAGGCCTTGGCGGAACCGTGGCGGCCGTGGCGCGCGGTCGCCGCGCGCATCCTCTGGACTTATTACCGCGCGGCGGCGGACGCGGCGAAAGCGGCGGCACAAGCTGCGAAGGCGGCGAACCCGGCGGCGAGCGGCAAGCGCCCACGCGCAGCGAAGCGGCAGGTCACCGCACGACCAAAGCGCCGCGCGTCTGCCGGCGCAAATCGTCGAAAAACGCCTGGCGGCCGAGCGCCGGCGCGCCGACGTTGATCGTCCGGTGGCAGCCGACGCAAAGCACAGGCAAACGAGAAAAATCGAGGCTGCGGCTTTCTCGCAACATCCGAACGGCGCGCATGGCTGTATATGAGCACGGGAAAGCATAGATCGCACGAAAACGAATGTCGTCAGCGCGGACCATCGGCAGGCTGCGGGCCATTCTGGTCGGACTTTTTGCGTTGGCCCAAATCGCCTGCGTTTCGCCGCTGATCTGCGAACACACGCTGGATGTCCTCGTTGCGGCCCAAGCCGGCGGCGATCACAACCATTTTGCTCCCGCAGCGCCGGGTGCCGATCATCATCATCACGGCATCCTGGATATGCACGATCAATGCTGCGCTCTCCATGCGCTGGTCGGTCCTTTGCCCGGCCTCGCGGATGTCGCGCTCGCCAACCCCTTGAGCGTCCGTGTAGCACCGCGGGCATTGGTCGCTCTCACCAATGCCGATCCCGCTCGCCTCGATCGTCCACCCAAACTCATGCCGCTGATCTGAACCACCACGCGCGCGCGGCCGCCTGCGGCTGCGTGCGCCGTTCGGACCTGTAGAGCATGAGGTTTCCTTGTTCGCGGAATTTGATTTGGCGCGTCCGTGCCGGCGCGCGCGACGCTTTGCGTCATTCGGCGGGTTAGTTGGGCATTCACGGCCGCTCGCACATTGTCTCGCCGCGTTAATCATGGCGGCGAGTTGCCAGGTCGCCAACGCCCACGGCATCGTCGGCAATCGGCTGTTTCCGGGCACGCTCACCTTCGACGATCCGGCCGTCGAGGACGAGGCGATCCTGCCGCTTTACTCAGCCGTCAATTATCCGGCGCCGGGTGGCAATGTCGCCCAGAACAGGATCGCCTGGGCCTTCGACCGGCTGCTGACCTCGACGTTGGCGGTCACATACGACAGCGGCTGGATCCACCAAAACTGGCCGACCGGCAAGACGTCAGGGCTCGACACGGCCAACGTCGGCCTCAAATACGAAGCCTACCGCGACAACCGGCACGAGGCTCTGGTGTCGGTGGGGGTGGCCTGGGGCATTGGTCAATCGGGAGCGCAGGCGGTCGGCGCCGACGAGCCCAACACCATTCAGCCGGGCATATTCTTCGGCAAGGGTTTCGGCGACCTGCCCGAGTGGCTCGCCTGGGCGCGGCCTTTCGCCATCACCGGCGCGGTCGTGGATGAAATACCGGCCGGCCCAACCGGCAAAGCGCTCACCTCTAATCCAACGACCGGAAAATTCGACACCCAGCTCGTGCCGCAAGTGAACGTATTGCACTGGGGTTTCTCGCTGCAATACAGCACCTACTATCTGACCAGCCGATTCACCGGCGGACCGCCGAAAGAAGAGCCGCTTAATCAATTCGTGCCCTTGGTCGAGTTCAGTTTCGACACCGCCTTCGGACAAAGCACCGCGGCCACCATGAATCCCGGCTTCGCTTACGTGGCCGAGACTTGGCAGATCGCCGCCGAAGCGATCGTGCCGCTCAACCGCGAAGGCGGCAGCGGACCGGGCGTGCGCGCGCAACTCTTGTTCTTTCTCGACGAACTCATTCCTTCCGTGTTCGGCAAGCCGTTGTTGAGCGACACGCCGGATCGGAGCCCGATCGCGTGGCATTGAACGCGGCGTAAATCGGCGCGCGGGCTAACGGCACGCCCGCCGCCGATGCCGGCGCGCACAATGCAGCGCAGTTCACCGGATCGGAACGAGCAGGCCGAAGGTAACGCCGAGCGACTGTTCGTGCTCGCGGCCGAAGTCGTAGGTATAGCTCGGCTCGATGAACCAACCGAAATTCCGCTCGAGGGATGGCCAAATCTGAACATCGACCAGCGCCACGGCGCCAAAGGAACCGGTGTTTTGGCCATTGCCGGTCTTGTAGAGCCAGGCGGGTCCAATACCCGGCATGACCTCTATTTTGTCGGACAGGCTATAGGGCTTTTTGAAAATAAACTCGGTGTCCCAGTCCGTGCGGCCGGCGCCGAAAAGCGGCGACACTTCAAGTTCGATCTCCAGCCAGTCCCTGATCAGCGTGTACTCGATGCCGACCGAGGGACCGAAGCCGAAGTTGCCGCCCGGAATGGCCCACTCGGCCGCCGCGCCGATTTCAAGTTCCGCCGCCGCGTCTTTTTCTTTTTCGCCTGCCCGAGCGCCTGCCATGAGCAGGAGCGTCGCCGCGATCAGACCTGCCAGCGTTTTGCAGAGACGCACGTTTGCCTCGGTGCTTCGGTCGCTGTTCACATGGCGGCGCGTTGCCGCGGCGCTGATGACATTGGCGGCGCACCTCTTGCGGAGCGCCGCTAAAGAAATACCACGAAACGTCTCGCCGCCCGCATCCAAAACGTTTGCATCGCGAGGTGGAACCGGCCAGTCAGCGCTCCTCAAAAAGACGGACGAGCTGCGGCTATTTCACCAGGAAAGGATTCTGCGGGCGCGGCTGCGCGCCCATCGTCATCGAGGAGTTCGATCCGCCGCTATCGTCTTTGTTCTTGCCCGGCACCGGGAAGGCATACCCGAGGATGACTTTGAATATCAGCCGATCCGATCCCGGGGTGAAGCCGTAGCCGGCGCCAAGTTCAACATCGACATCTTTCACCTTGAAATCGGTCACCGCAAACAGTTGCTGGCTCTGTTGCTGCAGCGGCAGGACATTACCGATCTTGCCGTAGTCGGAATAATATTCGAGCCCGATAAACCGATCCTCGCCAAGATTGCGCGCAAGCCGCGCCGCCGGAGCAAAATCCGCCTCGCCGCCGGGGCCAAAGCTGACATCGACGATCGGATTGACGATGAATTCCCACTCCTTGTTGCGGACGCCGATGATGGGGCGGATCTCCAGCAGCCAAGGCGTCGGCGAGAATTGCGGCATCTCGTAGCCAAGCTCAAAATTGACGCCGTAGAAGAAGTTGCGCTTCCCGGCATCGGGCACCACGAACAGATTGCGGATCTTGGCCCCGTCGGAGAGGAATTCGCCGGTGCCGCTGACCGCGAACGGCAAATAGAAGCCGGCCTCCCACCAGTCGGTAACGCCGTAGGCGAATTCCGGGGTGCCTTGCAGGCTGTGGTTTGAGGTGAAGCCGCCGGGAAATTCCGGACGGGTCTGACCGATGCCGGCAAAATTCAGGTGCTGCTCATAGCTCCATTGGCCGATCTCGTTGATTTCGGCGTTGTAAACCTGGATCTCGTCGTGGACCTGATCGACGGCCAAGGCCGCGCCTGCCATCAGCGCCAAAATCGACGGGGCGGCGGCCAAGCTGGCGAGACGACGGCGAGCGATCACGTTTCCGATCCGCTTTCTGCGCAGTCATGTAGCGCCCGCGTTTGCGCAAAATCAATGCTGGCAAGCGACCTCCTCGGCATGATTAGTGTGTCACAGATCCGGCTTCACTTGAGATAGGCCTGCACGGCCTCGATCAGCTCTTCGGCGCCGCGAGAGCGCGCGGTGTCCTTGCCGGCATCCACCATATGCAGCCGGATATGGTCCTCGATCACCTCGGTCATGAGGCTATTGAGGGCGCCACGCGCCGCGACGATCAGGTGAAGCACGGCGGCGCAGCCCTGCTCCTCCGCCAGCGCGCGCTCGACCGCCTCGACCTGGCCGCGCACGCGCCGGACCCGATTGAGCAGTTTGAGCTGTTCGCGCTTAGTATGCGACACGTTGACACCTCCCAGATGATAGGGTACGGGGTATCCTATATACCGTATCCGGTATGATATGAAGCGGCACGCAAGAAGTCGAGGCTTCCTCGGACGACTTGCAAACCTGAACAGAAGGCAAAATGGGCAGTACCACCTTTGGCGCCATGGACCGGAGCCTGATCCGGCCGGCGGCGCCGCAGGACATCAAAGCTGGCCGCGGCAGCAACGGCTGCGCGATGGCGAGCGACCGCCCATAGGAGGTCGCTTCCCAACGCTCACCGACCAACCGCGATCAGCGGAAATGGAGGTGAGCGATGTTCGCAAAACTCGCACAATTCCGCCTGCTCGGCGTCAGCCGTGCACAACAAGCGTTGGCAACGGGCGGATCTCAAACCGACAAGCATGGAGGCTGCGGCCCGAATGCCAAGTCGCATCGTGACCGGCGGCCGATCCTGGTCTGCCGCTGGCAGAAGGGGCCGGTGACCGGCGCGCTCGAATGCGTCTGGTCGGTCGCTGAGCCCGCGACCGGCGAATCTTGGCCACGGCGTTCACTTGGAGGGCTTCAACGATTGACCGACGCTCGCGTGTCGGCCAAGCGGCCCTTCACACGTGCGGCAGCATGAATTTGGGAGAACGGAATGGACGAACAACCTAGTCGTCCCGCCCCGGCGCGCATGCGCCATGGCGGGAACCCCGATGGGGATCGCAACGCAAATTCGGCAATGCCGGTTCATTTCGGCCCGAGCGGCGGCGACGCCTAGCGCGTCCGGTTCGCCTCGGCGCCGGAATGAACGGCAACGAGGTGAACGATGAAAAAAGTCCCCCCAAACAACCACACCAACGCTTGGCGCAGCCGCGGCACGCGATTTGGCCACGCACTTTCGCCGCATGCCGGCAACGGCGCATCCCGCGGCATTCATGTGCCTGCTGCGGGCCTTGCCGCCGAAAGCCGGCAGCCAGCGGCGACGAGACTTGCGTTAAACGCGAATGCCAGCGTGCTGGAAGATCTTTCTCGTGCGCTTGGCCAGGTCACGGCCGGCGATCATCCGCGAACCTTCAAGCTGCTGCAGTCGAGCCAGCGCAAGCTTGCCCGCAAGCTCATCGAAGAGGCGTGCGAGGTCACGGTCGAGGCCGTCAAACGCGATCCGCACGGCGTGGTGCGGGAAAGCGCCGACCTGCTCTATCACCTGGTTGTCCTCTGGTTTCACATCGGCATCGAGCCGATCGAAATCTGGGAAGAGATGCAAACGCGGGCGGACGCACTCGGCATCGCCGAGAAACTACCAAAGACCACCGTCTGCGAGACCGCAGCTGACTAAATTCAATCGCTAACATCCATCGATCAGTGGAGGACAGCGTCATGTCAATGATCAGTATCGCCATCTGTCGCTCTCTTGTCCTTTGGCTCCATCTTGGCATCGGACCAATGATTGGCGGCGGCCCGATGCACGCGCGCCAACGCGCGCGGCGTTGGCGGAAAGTGCCGGCACGAAGAGCACCGCCGGCAGCGCTTGGCGCGCATCGTCATGCTGACGATCGGTATTGCCCGATCAACAGATCGTAGGTTATGTTTTAAATTGTAGCCTTGGCTATAATTTGGATAGGTCATGTTCGGACAAAAATTGCGTGGGGACAGAACGACCCGCTGTCATGCAAGCGTCACGTTGGCGAGGCCAGCCGGCGGAAACGAGCGGACGGCGGCAGACGTCAGCCAAATACCTTTGATCTGCAGGTTGACGCTGCCTATTCGGCAATGTTCTGGTGCCGCGGGGATAGCGCATGGGGGGCCGTTCGCACGCATGCTGCGGCGCTTTTTTCGTCTTGATGCTCGCTCGCCATTCGCGCGCCGGCCCCGCGCGCTGATTGGGGCGCTGTCTTTCGGCGCCCTCTTCGCCGTGACGTGCGCCGAGCGCGCCTTAGCCGATGATGCACCGGCGCGTCCATCGAGCGGTTCCGCCTATGATTGGAACGGCCTCTATGCCGGCGGCCAATTGGGCTACGCCTGGGGCAGTTCGAACTGGACCGCGAGCTCGCCCGGAGCGCCCAACACCTCCGGCAGTTTCGGCCTCGCACAGCCGGTCGACATTTTCAGTGAATCCGGGAGCTTTTTTGGTGGCTTGCAAGCCGGCTACAATTACATGCTGCCCAACCGGGTCGTCATCGGCGCCGAGGTCGATGCAACATTCCCGAGCTTTCCGGATCTGTCCGGCATCTCCATCGGCGGTATATCGAACCTGACTTCGCCGACACTCGGCGCAGAAACCTTTAGCGAGACTGTGCTGGCTTCCGGCACCGTGCGCGGCCGCATCGGCTATGCGCCGGGCAGCTGGTTGTTCTACGCGACCGGCGGCTTCGCCTGGACCTATGACCAGCTGTCGGTGACGCAACTCAATACCGGCACAACTGCATCGCCTTTCCTATGGCGACTGGGCTTCGCGGCCGGTGCCGGCGTCGAAGCGCCGGTGGCACCGCATTGGACGGCGCGGCTCGAATATCTGTTTACCGATTACGGCAACAGCGGCACGTCGTTGTTTGGCGGCGCGCAGCGATTCAATTCCGACTTCTCGTTGCAGCAAGTGCGCGCCGGCTTGAATTATCAGTTCGGCACCGACGCCCTGCCGGCAAAGCCGATCCTCACCAAAGGGCTGGCAGCCCCCGATCTGGACTCGGTCAATTTCCACGGCCAAGCGACGTTCGTCTGGCAAGGATATCCGGCGATCCGATCGCCCTATCAGGGTACGAACAGCCTACCGGGCGGCGGCCAGGGCCGCGAGACGGCGGACGCCTCGCTGTTTGCCGGCGTGCGGCTGTGGCAAGGCGCCGAATTGTGGATCAACCCGGACATCGATCAGGGCTTCGGCTTAGCCAGCACGCACGGCGCTGCCGGCTTCCCGAGTGCGGAAGCCTACAAGGTCGGCGCCGATTATCCGTATGTTCGCGTGTCGCGCGCCTTCGTGCGCCAGACAATCGATCTCGGCGGTGAAACCCAAAAGTTGGAGGCCGACATCAGCCAGTTCGCCGGATCGCAGACCGCCAATCATCTGGTGCTGTGGATCGGGCGCTTCTCCGTCGTGGACGTGTTCGATACCAACAAATATGCCAACAGCCCCAAGACAGATTTTCTGAACTGGTCGCTGATCAATGCCGGGACCTTCGACTATGCGGCCGACGGCTGGGGCTACACCTACGGCGCCGCGGCCGAGTGGTATCAGGGCCGCTTTGCGGTCCGCGCCGGCATCTTCGACTTGTCCGAGACCCCGACCGGCGGCACAGCTCCCAACGGCCTCAATCTCGATCCCACTTTCAGCCAGTTTCAGCTTGTCGGCGAGATCGAGGAGCGGCACGCGCTATGGGGCCAGCCGGGCAAGATCAAGGTCACCGGCTTCCTCGCCCGCGGCCACGCCGGGCTCTTCGCCGACGCCATTGCGCTCGCGCAAGCCACCGGCATGCCGGCCGACACCGGGCTGGTGCGCAACAACTACAACAGCCGTCCGGGCGTCAGCGTCAATCTGGAGCAGCAAATCACCGAGACGCTCGGCGTCTTTGCGCGCGGCGGCTGGGCTGACGGCACTATCGAGCCCTGGGATTTCACCGACATCGATCGCACCGCGTCCGGCGGCGTGTCCATCAATGGCAAGCAATGGGGCCGGCCCGACGACACCATTGGCATTGGCGGCGTCGTCAATGGCATTGCCGGCATACACCAGGCCTATTTCAACGCCGGCGGAAACGGCATCCTGATCGGCGACGGGCAATTGCCGCATCCGAGCGTCGAAGGCATTGTCGAAGCCTACTACAGCTACGCGCTCACCGCTTCGACGCGCGTTTCCGTCGATTATCAATTCATCGGCAACCCGGGCTACAATACCGACCGTGGACCGGCGAATGTCTTCGCCGGCCGCATTCACAGCCAATTCTGACATAACCAATTCTGAGATTGCCAATTCCGACATGGACAGGCGATGACGGCCCCGGCTAAGCCAGGCGTGCAGTGGCAATGTTGCATCGCGCGCGCGGGGTGGGGAAGGTGAATGGCCGCAGAGCTTGATGGTCCCAGGCTCGCGCCGCGCTCCGGCAGCGCGCGGCAGCTCGTGGTTCTTCTTCACGGCTACGGCGCCGATGGCAACGACCTGATCGAGCTCGGCAAAGTGTGGCAGCAGTTGCTGCCGCAAGCGGCGTTCGTTTCGCCGCACGCGCCGGAGCCTTGCGGCCAAGCTCCAATCGGACGGCAGTGGTTCGCGCTCACCTTTCGCGATCCGAACGAACGCTGGGTCGGGGTCAAACAGGCAAGGCCGCTGCTGGAGCGCTTCATCGATGCCGAACTCACCCGCCTTAATCTGCCGCCGTCGGCGCTGGCGCTGGTCGGCTTCTCGCAGGGCACGATGATGGCGCTGCATGTCGGCTTGCGGCGCCCGGTCGCACCGGCGGCGATCGTCGGCTATTCCGGGCTATTGGTTGTACCGCCGGACGGCGACCTGGACGCTTTCGCCGCCGAGATCAGGGCGCGGCCGCCGGTGCTGCTGGTGCATGGCGACCAGGACGATCTCATTCCCCCGCAGGCTTTGTTCCAGGCGGCGCACGGCTTGGCGGCGCTGGACGTGCCGGTCGAATGGCACATGTCGGCCGGCGTCGGCCATGGCATCGACCCGGAAGGGCTGCGCCACGGCGGCGAATTCCTGGCGCGCGGTTTCGAGCGAAAGCCCGCTTCGGCTTAAGTCCCGGGAAGGGCTTCACAATCCTGTCACGCCTCCCTATAAACTAGGGGCCAGCGCCGCACTGCGGCAGGTGAGTCGCGACAGGAACGTGGTCTTGAACGCTCACGTATCGCCATCGGGTTTTCCAGCGTTGGTGTTAAACGCGGACTTTCGTCCGCTCAGCTACTACCCGCTCTCGCTCTGGTCCTGGCAGGACGCCATCAAGGCAGTCTTCCTCGAGCGGGTGAATATCGTCGCCAACTACGACCGCGCGGTGCGCAGCCCGAGCTTCGAAATGAAGCTGCCGAGCGTGGTGTCGCTCAAGACCTTCGTCAAACCCTCGACCCACCCGGCCTTCACGCGGTTCAACGTGTTTCTGCGCGACCGCTTCTCCTGCCAGTATTGCGGCGCGCGCGACGATCTTACCTTCGATCATCTTTTGCCGCGCTCGCGCGGCGGCCATACCACCTGGGACAACGTGGTCGCCGCCTGCTCGCCCTGCAATCTGCGCAAGGGAAACCTGACGCCCGACGAATCGAAGATGTGGCCTTCGCAGCGGCCGTTTCAGCCGTCAGTGCAGCATCTGCACCGCAACGGGCGGCTGTTTCCGCCCAACTATCTGCACGATAGCTGGCTCGACTATCTCTATTGGGACACCGAGCTCGATCCATAAGCGGCGGATCGCGGCTTGCAGGCGTCGAGGCTCCCGCCTCCACGGCGTATGCGACGCATTAAGGCTCCCCCCAACATTTGGCCTGGAGGCTTGTGCCTCGGCCTGATTCAGACCAAGCTCGCGGCGGGGTGACGGTCAAAGCGCGCTCCCTGCGTTCAGCATGGGGCCAAAAGGACCGTCTTTTATTGGTCTTTCCGAGGGAGTGAAGGGTAATGAACAAGAAGACTTTGCAGAAGATTTGGGAAACCGGGAGCAAGACGAAACAAACACGGGCGCGCGCCGCGCGTCTGCGTCATGGCGTGTTGTTGGCGGCCGGCGCTGCGCTCGCCGCACTGGCAGCGGCTCACGTGCATGCCGCCGAAACCCCGATCAAGATCGCGCTGATTGCCGACAAGACCGGCCCGCTCGAAGCCTACGCCAAGCAGACATCGGCCGGCTTCGCCATGGGGCTCGATTACGCCACCGGCGGCACCATGATGGTCGAGGGCCACAAGCTGATCGTCATCGAGAAGGACAGTCAGACCAAGCCCGACGTCGGCCGCAATCTGTTGAACGAAGCTTATAACGACGACGGCGCCGATATCGCCGTCGGCGGCACGAGCTCGGCAGTGGCATTGGCGATGCTGCCGGTCGCGCTCGACAACAAAAAAATCTTCATCGTCGAACCGGCGGTGGCCGACTCGATCACCGGCGACAAGTGGAACCGCTATATCTTCCGCACCGGGCGCAATTCCACCCAGGACGCGGCCTCGAACGCGCTTGCCATCGGCAAGCCCGGGACGGTCATCGCGACGCTGGCGCAGGATTACGCATTCGGGCGTGACTTCGTCACGGCGTTCAAGGCGGCGCTCGCCCCGACCGGCGCCAAGCTCGTTTTCGAGGAATACGCCGCGCCGTTGACGACCGACTTCACGGCGCCGATTCAACGCATCTTCGATGCACTCGCCAAGGAGCAGGGCCGCAAGATCATTTTCGTCAACTGGGCCGGCGGCGGCAATCCGCTGGCGGCGCTCAAGGCGATGGGGCCCGACCGGCAGGGCATCGAAATCTCGACCGGCGGCAACATCCTGCCTGCGCTCGTCGCCTACAAAGACTTTCCCGGCCTGGAAGGCGCCGCCTATTACTACTACGACATTCCGAAGAATCCGGTGAACGAGGCGCTGGTGGCCGAGAACAAGAAGAGGTTCAACGGCGCGCCGCCCGATTTCTTCACCTGCGGCGGCTTCATCGCCGCGCAGGCGGTGGTGCTGGCGTTGAAGAAGACCGGCGGCTCGACCGACCCGGAGAAGCTGATCGCCGCCATGGAGGGCATGGCCTTCGACTCGCCGAAGGACACGGTGCTGTTCCGCAAGGAAGATCACCAGCTGCTGCAGCCGATGTATGCCTTCAAGATCAAGGTCGATCCGAACGTGCCCTGGGCGATCCCCGAGTTGACCCACGTCATCACCATGGATGAGATGAAGATCCCGATCGCCAACAAACGATAATTGAGAGCGGGATGAGGCGTCAGGAGCGGGTCGTAAGGCAGGGCGTGGAATGAACGATGACGTCCCTGCTCTATCGACCCGCGATCTGACGATCAATTTCGGCGGGCAGATCGCGGTCAATGCCGTGACCTGCGCGTTTCATCAAGGCACACTGACCGCCATCGTCGGGCCCAATGGCGCGGGCAAGACGACCTACTTCAATCTGATCTCGGGGCAATTGCGCCCGACTGGCGGCAGCGTCAGCCTGTTCGGCAAGGACATCACGCGGCTTGGCGCGCCCGACCGCACCCGGCTCGGGCTCGGCCGCGCCTTCCAGCTGATCAATCTCTATCCAAGTCTTACCGTGTTCGACAATGTGCGGCTGGCGGTGCAATCGGTCGCGCAAATCCGTTTCGATTGTTTCACCATTGCGGCGCGCAACACCGCGGTGAGAGACGAAGCGCGCCATTGGCTCGATCGCGTCAAGCTCGGGCCGCGCGCCGAACTTCCGGTGGCGGCGTTGTCGCACGGCGACCAGCGCAAGCTCGAGGTGGCGATCCTGCTGGCGCTGCAGCCGCGTGTATTGATGTTCGACGAACCGACCGCAGGCATGAGCCTCGATGAGATCCCGACCATTCTCGATCTCATCGAGGAAATCAAAAGCGAGACCCACAAGACCGTGCTCCTGGTCGAGCACCGGATGGATGTGGTCACGCGGCTCGCCGACCGCATCATCGTGCTGCAGGACGGAATGCTGATCGCCGACGGCCCGCCGGCGGATGTCGTCGCCCTGCCGGAAGTGCAGCAGGCCTATCTCGGCGTCCACGGCGCCGGCGAATTGCGGCGCGGATCTGTGCAATGAGCGGGACCGCCGACACATTGCTGCAGGTGGAAGGCGTGTTCACCAATATCGGCCGCTATCGCATCTTGCACGGCGTGGATTTTTCCGTTCGGCGCGGGCGCGTGACTGCGCTCCTCGGACGCAACGGCGCCGGCAAGACCACGACGCTGCGCACCATCATGGGCTTGTGGAGGGCCCGGCTTGGCAAGATCATGTTCGACGGCCAGGCGATCGCCGCGCTGGAAACGCCGCACATCGCGCGGCTCGGCATCGCCTACGTGCCGGAGAATATGGGCATCTTCGGCAAGCTCACCGTGCGCGAGAACATGCTGCTGGCGACCGGCCGCACCGGCTTCGCGCAGGACCAGCTCGATCGCGTGCTGGAAAGCTTTCCCGCTTTGAAGATGAAATGGGAGCAGCCCGCCGGCTCGCTGTCCGGCGGGCAGAAGCAGATGCTGGCGATCGGCCGCGCCATTATCGAGCCGCGGCGCCTGTTGCTGATCGACGAGCCGACCAAGGGGCTGTCGCCCGCGATGGTGGATCAGCTTGTCGGCGCGCTCGTTCGGCTCAAGCGCGAGCACACCACGATCCTCCTGGTCGAGCAGAATTTCCGCGTCGCTGAGGCGGTCGGCGACGATGTCGCGGTGATGGATGAGGGCCGCATCATCCATACCGGCGAGATGGCGGCGCTCGCCGCCAACCACGGGCTGCAGCACCGGCTGCTGGGCTTGAGCATGGCGGACAGCGTATGAACGGCGATTGGCCAAAGCGATTGCAGCAATGGGCGCCCTATGCGCTCACGCCGCTCGTGGTGATCGCGGCGCTGCCGGCGATCGGCCCCGGGCCGTGGCTGACATTAACCGTCGCCGGCCTCACCATGGGCATCATGCTGTTCATGGTGGCGGCCGGGCTGACGCTGATCTTCGGGCTGATGGATGTGCTCAATTTCGCCCACGCGGCATTCGTGGCCGTCGGCGCTTACATTGCCGTCACCGTGCTGCAGCCGCTTGCCGGCTGGACCAACGACATGTCGCTTGCGCTCAACATCGCGGCGCTGCTGCTGGCGCTGCTGGCGGCCGCGGCTACAAGCGGCGCGCTCGGTTTCGTGTTCGAGCGCGTGATCATCCGCCAGGTCTATGGCGCGCCGCTGCGGCAGATCCTCATCACCATCGGCGCACTGACCGTGATCGAACAATTGATCATCGTCATCTGGGGGCCGCAGGCGATGCCGCTGCCGAAGCCGGCGATGCTGCGCGGCAGCGTGTTCGTCGGCTCCTCGTCGATCGAGACCTATCGGCTGTTCGCGCTCTGCGTCGGGCTTGCGATCGCCCTCGCCATGCACCTCTTCCTCACCCGCACCCGGCTCGGGCTTGTGGTGCGCGCCGGCGTCGAGGATCGCGAGATGATCCAGGCGCTCGGCTATCACATCCGCCGCGTGTTCATCGGCGTGTTCATGGCCGGGACCGCACTCGCCGGCATCGGCGGAATGATGTGGGCGCAATATCAGGCCGTCGTGAACAGCCAGATCGGCGACAGCATGACCATCCTGGTGTTCATCATTCTGATCATCGGCGGGCTCGGCTCGGTCGGCGGCTGTTTCATCGGCGCGGTCCTCGTCGGCCTGACCGCCAATTATGTCGGCTTCCTCGCGCCGAAACTGGCGCTCGGGTCGAACATTCTGCTGATGGCGCTGATCCTGTTATGGCGACCGCGCGGCTTGTTCCCGCTCGCCGAGCATCATTGAGGCGGCGATGACGGCGGGACAGATCAACGAACCGATGCAAGAGACCGCCGGCGGCTTCGCCGACACGGCGGCGGACGCGCCGACATCCAAACTCGGCCTGGAGGGCAAGAATAGATCGTGGCTGGGATGGTTTGTCTCGGACGATCCGCCGGGCGGCGCGCTCTTGAACGTGACCATGCTGCTCATCCTGGCCGTGCTTTTGTTTGCGCCTTTTCTGTTTCCCGGCTCCAAGGCGCTCGACGTGGCCGCGCGCATCTGCATTTTTATCATCCTAGTTGCGAGCTACGACCTCATGCTCGGCTTCACCGGCATCGTGTCGTTTGCGCACACGATGTTCTTCGGGATCGGCGCCTATGGCGTGGCGATCATGCTCGCCAAGGGCTGGGGCGGCTGGACTGGCGTGATCCTCGGCACGCTGATCGGCGCTGTCGTCTCTTTGCTGGTCGCCGCGGTGATCGGGCTGTTGAGTCTGCGGGTGCGCGCTATCTTCTTTTCGATGATCACGCTCGCGGTCGCGGCTTTCGCGCAGATCGTCGCCGAGCAATGGCGGACTTTGACCGGTGGCGAAGACGGTCTGACGTTCGACGTCCCTGCCGTTCTCAGCCGCAGCTTCCGGCTCGTACCGGATCGGGTGATGGGCGTGATCATCAACGGCCCAGTGATCACCTACTACATAACCTTCGCGGTGGCGCTGCTGCTGTTCCTGATCATGCTGCGCATCGTCAATTCGCCGTTCGGTCTGGTGCTGCGCGCCATCCGCGAGAATGAATTCCGCGTCGAAGCGATGGGCTACCGGGTCGTGGCCTATCGCACGCTGGTTTGCGTGTTCTCCGCCGTC
>Ga0187781_10002029_pt1 | contig 15439 bp, 14 predicted proteins | sample 0715_SJ02_MP02_2_FD_132447 | JGI IMG/M metagenome (GOLD analysis project Ga0187781, IMG submission 132447) | Tropical peat soil microbial communities from peatlands in Department of Meta, Colombia - 0715_SJ02_MP02_20_MG | ecosystem: Environmental > Terrestrial > Soil > Wetlands > Peat | place...
CCGGTGCCAGCAGGCGGCGGCGAAGCCGGCCACGTCGGTCACGACCCCCCCGCCCACGCCGATGACGACGTCCCCCCGGGTGAGGCGGGTCTCGGCAAACCTGCGGCTGAGCATCTCGACGGTCGCGAGCGACTTGGAGCGCTCGCCGGGAGGGATCTCGACGATCGTGGTCGGGACGCCGGCCTCGAGGCCGGCGGCGACTCCGATGCCCGCCTGGGTGACGACGACAGCCTGGCGAGCCGTGACCGGCACCATGCGGGCAAGCTCGGTGCGGGCACCGGGACCGACGAGGACGTCGTAGGAGCGCGCTCCGAGATCGATGCGAACGCTCACGAGAGGGCTCGAGCGAGGGCTCATGGTCATGCGGCCGGAGCTCCCGCCTCGCCCGGGGCACACGGGGCCTGCGGGCGCGGGGGCGGCCCCACGGGCGACTCCTTCCGGTCGAGCCAGGCCCGCGCCAGCCGCTCGGCCCGCTCGGCGACGACGGCCGGCTCGATCCAGTCGACGTCGATGGTCGCATCGGCGACGGTTTCGTACACGACGCGCCGTCGGGCCTCGAGGAGGCGCAACGTGGCCGCCGGCTCGTGCTCGAGGAGCGGCCGGCCCTCGCCGGCGCCGAGACGGGCGGCGAGGACGTGGGGCGCCGCCCGCAGCCAGATGACGAAACCGGCCCGGCGGATCCGCCGGCGCGAGTCCGGGTCGAGGACGGCACCTCCGGCGACGGCGATGACGCCGGGTGTGCTGGAAGCGATGGCGGCCGCCAGCACCGTCCTCTCCTGCGCCCGGAAGGCCGCCTCCCCGCGAGTGGCGAAGATGGTGGGGACGGCCATGCCGGTGCGGGCGAGGACGTCCTCGTCGCTGTCGTGGAAGACGCGGCCCAGGCGGGAGGCCAGCAGCCGGCCGGTCGTCGTCTTGCCCGAGCCCATCATCCCCACGAGGAAGACGTGGTCAGGCATCGGCCTCTCGGTTGCCGTGGCCGAGGGCGCCTCCGGGGGGGCCGGCGGCGGAGGGAGTCTCGTGCAGGGCCTTGGCGGAGGCATCGGCGTTGCGCACGAGCTCGGCCACCGAGTCGCCCCCGAACTTGCGGAGGGCTTCGGAGGCGAGCACGAGCGCCACCATCGTCTCGGCCACGACCCCCATGGCAGGGACGGCCGTCACGTCGGTGCGCTCCTTGAACGACACCGTCGGCTCCTTCGTGGCGACATCGACGGTGGCAAGGACGGGGCGGTTCAAGGTGGCAAGGGGTTTCATGGAGGCGCGCAGCCGGAGGAGCGAGCCGGTGGAGATACCCCCTTCGATGCCACCGGCCCGGGCGGTGCGGCGCACGTAGTCGCCGGCGTCGCCGTCCCAGTAGATGGCGTCGTGGCCCTCAGAGCCGCGCACCCGCGAGATCGCCCTGCCGTCGCCGATCTCGACGGCCTTCACCGCCTGGATGCTCATGACGGCCTGGGCGAGCAGGCCGTCGAGCTTGCGGTCCCAGTGCACGTGGCTCCCGAGACCGACGGGAACGCCGTAGGCGAGCACCTCGGCCGTGCCCCCGAGGGAGTCGCCCACCTTGGCGGCCGCCTTCACCTCTTCGATCATCGCCTGCTCTGCCACGGGGTCGGCGCAACGGACGGGTGACTCGTCGATGCGCTCGAGGTCGCTCGGCAGGGGGTGGGTGTCGGCGGCGGCGCTCGCTTGGCCGAGGGCCACGACGTGGCTGAGAACGAACACGCCGAGCTCGGCGAGGAGTGCCTTCGCCAGCGATCCGGCGGCCACCCGTGCGGCCGTCTCACGAGCCGACGCCCGCTCCAGCACGTCGCGGGCGTCCGAGAAGCCGTACTTCTGCATCCCCGCCAGATCGGCGTGCCCCGGCCTCGGTGCGGTCAGCGGCTTGGAGGGAACGCCGGGCGCGGGCGACATCTCGTCCTGCCACTTCGGCCACTCCGTGTTGGCGATCTCGATGGCGACGGGCGAGCCAAGGGTGCGGCCATGGCGGATGCCGCCGAGGAGTGTGACCTCGTCCCGCTCGAAACGCATACGCGGTCCCCGCCCGTAGCCGAGCCGCCGGCGGGCGAGCTCGTCGCCGACTTGCTCGGCGTCGAACGCCAGCCCGGCGGGGAGGCCTTCGACGACGACCACGAGCGCCTTGCCATGCGACTCACCGGCCGTGAGGAACCTCAACATTTCACCACGGTAGTGCGGCCGGCGGCGCCCGTAGGGCGCCTGCGTGCTCGGGTGGCGCCGCGGCCGGAGCTACTTCTTCGCAGGCTCGTAGTACGGGTTCGAGCCGGAGGCGTGGTCGGTCACGTCCACGATCTCGAGCACCTCGGGAACGGCGTCCTGGATGGCGACGGCGATGCCCTGGCTGAGGGTCACCTTGGCGAGCCCGCAGCCCTGGCAACCACCCGACATGCGCACATAGGCGGTGCCGTTCTCGAAGGCGACGAGATCCGCCCAGCCGGCGTGCATGGCGATCTGCGGGTTCACGTCCTGCTCGAGGATCTCGAGGATCTTCTGCGCCGTCGGCGAGGAGAGGTCAGCTTCCGGAATGGGCGCGCCCCCGGCGGCGGCTCGGGGTGAGGGCGGCACGTTGGGGTTGATCATGACGAGCCCCTGCTCCCCGCCGGCAGTGCTCACATCCAGCGTTGCCCCCCGCACCTGGTCGATGCTGCTGGCCGCAACGACGACCGAGAGGCCCTCGGACTCCCAGACGGCATCGCCCGGCCCGGCGTCGGAGGCCTGCTGGAACCACATGTCGTAGGTGAAGGCGCCGTTGGCGGAGCCGCTCACCTCCAGCCACAGCGCGAGCGCAGCCGCATTCTCCTCGCCGGAGCGGATGTCGATCACGACCGCCCGCGCCTCGTCGCTCACCCTCAGCACACCCTCCTCGGCCATGCTCAAAGGGTAGACCGCCCGTCAACTTGATCAAGCCCACCGGAGCCCTCATGGCGGCCCCCCGACCGGCTCTTCGCCCTGCGGGCGGCATCATGGGACCACCGTGTCCCGTGTCCTGCTCATCCTCCCGACCGGCACCTACCGCGCCGAGGAATACCTCTCGGCCGCCGAACGGCTCGGCGTCGACGTCGTCGTCGGATCGGAGCGGGCACAGGCGCTGGCGGCAACGATGGGCGAGCGGTTTCTCGAGCTGCCGCTCGACGATCCGCCCGAGGCCGCCCGCCGCATCGTCGCCCACGCCGGCCGCGACGGCCGCCTCGCTCTCGATGCCGTCCTCGGCGTCGACGACCAGGGGCTCCTCACCGCAGCCCTCGCGTCCGCCCAGCTCGGGCTCGCCCATAGCCCGGTCGAGGCCGTGGCCCTCACCCGCGACAAGGCCGCCATGCGGGCCCGCTTCGCTGCCGCCGGCGTCCCGCAACCGGACTTCGTGGTGGTCGAGGGAGCCGGCGGCAACGAAGTCGCCGATGCCGCCGCGCGCCTCGGGGTGCCCGTCGTCGTGAAGCCCTCCTCGCTCTCGGCCAGCCGCGGCGTCATCCGGGCCGATTCCCCCGCCGAGGCTCGGGCGGCGGCCGAGCGCATCCTCGCCATCCTCGAGAGCGAGGATGAAGCCGGCGAGCCCCGGCTGCTCGTCGAGCGTTTCGTGCCCGGGCCGGAAGTCGCCGTCGAGGGCATCCTGCACCAGGGCGAGCTCGAGATCATCACGGTCTTCGACAAGCCCGACCCGCTGGAAGGCCCCTACTTCGAAGAAACCCTCTACGTCTCCCCGAGCATCCTCTCCTCCACCCACCTCGACGCCGTGCACGGGGCGACGGCGACCGCCGTGCGGGCGCTCGGCCTGGACGAGGGGCCCTTCCACGCCGAGCTGCGCGTGCCGGCAGCGGCCCGAGCCGCGGGCGGCGACAACGATGCGACGGCCCCGAGCGCCGCCGCCGTCGTCGTGCTCGAGGTGGCCGCCCGCACGATTGGCGGGCGCTGCTCGAAAGCGATGTTGATGGCGGACGGCTCCAGCCTCGAGGAGCTCGTCATCGCCAACGCCCTCGGCGCTTCGCGGCCGCCGGCCCGCCTCGCCTCCCCCTGCGGCGTCCTCATGATCCCGATCCCGCGCAGCGGTACCCTCGTCTCGGTCGGGGGGATCGACGAGGTCCGTGCCCTCCCCGGCGTCACCGGAGTCGAGATCACCATCCCGGTCGGGCGCCCGATCCGAGCCCTCCCCGAGGGTGACCGCTATCTCGGCTTCGTCTTCGCCTCCGGCGACAGCCGCGCCGGCGTGGAGGACGCCCTGCGGAGAGCCGAAGGACTCCTCGAGGTCGAGATCGACCCCGCGGTCGACGCACGTGGCCTGCTCGAGGAGCCCGCGGATACGGTGAGTTGATGCGTGTGCTGCTTCTCTCGACCTACGAGCTCGGCCATCAGCCGCTCGGGATCGCAGGGCCGGCGGCGGCGCTGGAGGCCGCTGGGCACGAGACGCGGGGTTTCGACCTGTCGGTGAGCGACCTTGCCCTTGACGCCCTCGTGTGGGCGGAGGCGGCCGCCATCTCCATCCCCATGCACACCGCCACCCGGCTCAGCCGCGAGGCGATCGCCGCCCTGCGGCTGGCTCGGCCCGAGCTTCCCGTCGCCTGGCACGGTCTCTACGCACCTGTGCTCTCCGACGGCGACCTCCTCCGCCCGCCCGACCTCCTCGTGGCCGGCGAGGTGGTCCCCGTCCTCCTCGCCTGGCTCGATTCGCTCCAGGGGGAGGCTCCCTCCTCGAGCGGAGGCGTGCGCATCGAGCTCGGGCGCCCCCGTCCGGCCGCCAGGGGCCTGCGCCCGCTCCGTCGCGATCTCCCCCCGCTCGAACGGTATGCCCGCCTCCGGCTCGCGGGCGTGGAGATCGTCACTGCCAGCGTGGCGGCCTCCACCGGCTGCAACCACCGCTGCAAGCACTGCCCGGTCGCCGCCGTCTACCGCGGCCGCTCGCGCCTGATCGACGCCGGTGTCGTGCTCGAGGACATCGCCCAGGTCGTCGCCGCCGGCGCAGGCCATGTCAGCTTCGCCGATCCCGACTTCCTCAACCGGCCGGGCCACGCCCTCGAGGTCGCCCGCCGCCTGCACGCCGAGTTTCCCGCCGTCACCTTCGACGCAACGGTCAAGGTCGAGCACATCATCCGCCACCGCCAACTCTGGCCCGAGTTTCGCCACCTCGGCCTGCTCTTCGTCGTGTCAGCCTTCGAATCGGTCGACGACGGGATCCTCGATCTCCTCGACAAGGGCCACCGCGCCGCCGACGAGGCGCTCGCCCTCGCCATCGTCCGCGCCGCCGGCGTCGAGCTTCGCCCCTCCTGGCTGCCCTTCACTCCCTGGACGACGCTTGCGTCCGTCGCCGCCTTGCTCGAGTTCGTGGCCGATCAGGATCTCGTCTGGAGCACCGATGCTGTGCAGTACTCCATCCGCCTGCTCCTCCCCAACGGCTCGCTCCTGCTGGAGACCCCCGACGCCATGCTCGCCGGATCCTTGCGGGGCTCCGTCGACGGCAGCGCCGAGTGGGTGGCGCAGGACGCCGGCCTCGACGAGCTGCAGGCGGCCATTGCCGCTCGAGCCGAGCTGGCGGCCGACGAGCTGCCCGACGTCACCTTCGCGGCCATCTGGGAGCTCGCCCGTCGGGCGGGGGCACCGCTCAGCGCCTCGCCTCCAGCGCCCCGAGTCTCCCCGTGGCTGCCGGGGCCGGAGCGTCCCCGCCTGACCGAGTCGTGGTTCTGCTGCGCCGAGCCGACCTCTGCCCAGCGGCGGCGGCTCGGCGTGCCCTCGTGAAGGCGGTCCCGGCCGGCGCCCACGAGTGGGTGAGCTTCGACGACCCGAAGGAGGAGCGCACGTGGTTGGTCGACGTGACGTTCCTCGAGAGCGCCTGGCAGTGCATCTACGGGCGGGGGTGTCAGGGGGTCCTCACGGAGCTCGCTCCGGAGCTCGAGCAGGGCTGCTGCTCCTACGGAGCCCACTTCACCGGCGAGGAAGACGCCCGCCGCGTCGAGGCGGCGGCGGCCGAGCTGACCGATGAGCAGTGGCAGTTCCGTGCGGTGTCGCTCCAGCGGGGCGGCCCCCTGCGGGGCGGCAAGGGCCGCCAGGTCACAACCCGGCTCGTGGACGGGGCCTGCATCTTCCTCAACCGCCCTGGCCACCCCGGGGGAGCCGGCTGCGCCCTCCACAAGGCGGCTCTCGAGGCGGGCGCGCCGCCGCTACGGCTCAAGCCCGACGTGTGCTGGCAGCTTCCCCTGCGCCGGGACGAGCACGTCGGCCCGGACGGTCACCTCACGACGACCATCGGCGAGTGGCGACGCCAGCACTGGGGTCGGGGCGGGGGGGATTTCGCCTGGTGGTGCACGGAGTCCGCCGACGCCTTCACCGGCCACGAGCCCGTCTACAAGACGATGAGAGACGAGCTCGTCGCGATGATGGGGGACGAGGTGTACGAGCTCGTCAGCGGGTACCTCGACGCCCGGCTGCGTTTCGGCAAGGGGCGGCGCGATGCCGGCATGCCCGTCCGGGTTCCCCATCCCGCCGTCCGGCGGGGGCGGCGCTCGCCGTGACGCCGACGGGGGGACCCCTGCATGCCGAAGCGCGGTTCTGGGCCGTTGACATCGAGGGCTCGGTACTGGCGGGCCAGCCTCGAGCCTCAGCTCAGTAGGCGGGTCGTTCCTCTTCGTCTTCCGGGTCCTCGAGCTCTTCGGATTCGTACAGGCACCACGACGCGTGTGGCGCCGGCGGCATGTGGCCGCACTCCGGGCACGGCTCCACCCGCACCTCGAACGCGCGCTTCAGGCTGCGCGCCTCCTCGAATCGCCGGTGTCGTCCCTTTTTCACGAGCTACTCCCAGGTAACCAGGACATCGCCTCACCTCTTCGGTCAGTGCGTCCAGACCCGCAGACGGCGTGGTACGCGCGTGGGCGCTTTCCCACCTGCCGCGAGGCGCCATCATAACGTCGGGAGCAGGAATTTGGGTCGTCGATCCACACACGTTCTCGTCCCCGGTTCGGCAGGCAACCGGCCGGCGCCTCGGGGCGGGCCGAGCCGGTTTGGTCCGCCGGCCAACCGGAGCGGATCTGGGGGGTTTCTCTCGGGTTGCTGGTTAGAGCCGGCGGGCGGCGATCTGTTTGCCTGGGGTGAGCGAACTCGGCCTGCAGGGTCGCCCTGGGCACTCAGATCCGCCCGGCGAGCCCGGCGGGCGGCGATCTGTTTGCCTGGGCTGCGCGAACTCGGCCTGCAGGGTCGCCCTGGGCACTCAGATCGGCCCGGCGAGCCGGCGGGGCGGCGATCTGTGTGCCCGCACCGACCCCCCCGCCCCAGGCAGTCGCGCCAATGACCGAGATCGGCCCCGCCAGCCGCCGCCCACGTCTCAGCTCCCGCCTGCCGCAAGGCTCGCCTCAACGCGCCCGGAAGTTAGCGTGAGCCTGATGCCGGAGGAATTGGACGTCGAGGCCATGATCGCCCGGTTCCGCGAGCGGGCGGACGCCGTCCGACGACGGGGCATCCCACCCGTCGAGGGCGACGAGCGCCGTCGGATCATGTCCCAGATGCGCCTCGACTTCCAAGACTTCGCCATGCTGGGTGACGCCACGGGTTCGCTCGAGGGAGGGATCTTGACGCTCCGAGTCGACCTGCGGCCGAGCACGGTGCGGGAAGGCGCACCTCCGCCGGAGGCGAGGCCCGAGACAGACCCCGCAGAGGACGTCGGCGCGATCGTCGCCGACCCTCCCGCCCAGTGATCGACCCGACGTGACGGAACAGTCGTGGCCGTGGTGGAAGGAGGCCGTCTTCTATCAGATCTATCCGAGGTCCTTCTGCCTGGCGGACCCTGAAGGGAGAAGGAGCCGGCTGACCGCAGTCGCCCGCGACGCCGGCGCTCCTCGTCCCCGCAGCGATGGCGCCGGCGATCTCGAAGGTATCCGCCGCCACCTCGACTACCTCGTCTGGCTCGGGGTCGACGCCATCTGGTTGTCGCCCTTCTACCGCTCGCCCATGAAGGACTTCGGCTACGACGTCTCGGACTACTACGAGGTCGACCCGATCTTCGGTACGAACGAGGACTTCGACCGTCTTCTCTCCGATGCGCACGACCGCGGCCTTCGCGTCATCGTCGACTTCGTGCCGAACCACACGAGCGATCAACATCCCTGGTTCGTCGACGCCCGCTCGTCGCGAGATTCGGCTCACCGCGACTTCTACGTCTGGCGCGACCCCGACCCGGCGGATCCCAGCCGGCCGCCCAACAACTGGCGCCGCTCGTTCGGTGAGGGCCCGGCGTGGACCTTCGACACAACCACGGGCCAGTGGTACCTGCACCTCTTCCTACCGGAGCAGCCCGACCTCAACTGGTCGAACTCCGCTGTGGCCGGCGCCATGGAAGACGTCCTTGGCTGCTGGCTCGATCGGGGAGTCGACGGCTTTCGCATCGACGTGGCCCATGCCCTCGGTAAGGACCCGGCCTTGCCCGACGCTCCCACCGAGCTCGCGTCCATTCCGTGGTCGGCTCTCAACGACGACGCCCGAACCCATCCGATTCTTCGCCGCCTGCGCAGCTACGTCGATGCCTGGCCGCAGGAGGCGGTGCTCGTGGGCGAGGTGTTTCTGCTCAAGACCGCCCTCGTGGCGCCGTACTACGGCGACGGCGACGAGCTGCAGCTCGCTTTCAACTTCTCGCCGATGTTCTGCCCCTTCGAGGCGGGCTGCTTCCGTCGGAGGCTGAGCGAGATCGAGGATCTCCTCCGGCCTCGTGGCGCTTGGCCGACGTGGGTGCTCTCCAGCCATGATCGCCCCCGGCACCGGACTCGCTACGGCGGCTCGGAGCGACGGGCGCGGGCAGCGGCGGTCCTGCTGCTCGGGATGCGCGGGACTCCGTTTCTCTACGCCGGCGAGGAGCTGGGTCTCGAGGACGCCGTCATCCCGCCGGATCACGCGGTCGACGAAGGCGGGCGCGACGGCTGCCGTGCCCCGATTCCTTGGGATGCCTCGCCCCTGCACGGGTGGGCACTGGGAGGATCACAGCCCTGGCTGCCGTTCCCGCCGGCGGCAGCTGACCGCAATGTGGCCGCGCTCGCCGCCGACGACTCCTCCATCCTCCACCTCTACCGCCGACTGCTGGCGCTTCGCCGCTCGACGGGCGCGCTGAAGCGAGGCCGGCTCGAGCTCCTCGAGTCACCCGAGCCGCTGCTGGCCGTTCGCCGGGAGCACGCAGGCGACGAAGTGTGGGTGTTGGTGAACTTCTCCGAGGAGGAGATCGTCTGGCAACCGGATGCGGAAACGCCGGCTGCCCGGATCGGCCGTTCCGTCGCAGGGCACGCGGCCAAGGCCGCACCGAGCACCCGCTTCGTCGTCGAGATCAGCAGCGGCGGCCTCGGCGCCCTCTCTGAAGCAGGCTCCGCCTATGGCGGTCGAATCGGCCCGGAGGAGGCCGTGGTCCTCCGCCTCGCCTGAGCTGAGAGGCGGCCTCGACGTGAGCGCCCGCGGCGGCCTATCCGTCGATCGGGTGGGCGGCCGCGCCCCGAACATCAGCCCGCTTCACGGGCTCCAGCGTGTCCGCCGGAGAGCTCCAGACGTACCAGCTTCGACAGCCTGACTTCGTTCGATGGCGGCGCCATGAAACCCCCGTCCGTCGTGACGTACGCGATCCGGCCGTAGTCCCCGGGAGCTCGCCCCCACGCCACGCTCGTGGGACCCACCAGCTGTTCGTCCAACGGCTCTCCCACCACGATCTGTCTCCTCTGGTCGGCCGCCGGGTCCAGCGGCACCCGATCGATGGTGTTCTGGCGGTGGGTCGTGACGTAGGCCACGCCGGCCTCCTCGTCGATGCAGAAATCGTCGGGCATGGTGCCGCCGGCGACGAGTTGCTGGGGCCCTGCCGGATCGAGCGTGCCGGCGTCGACGGGCACCCGCATGAACAGCTTCTGCGCCGTGGAGGTGTAGTAGAGGTAGTTGCTCCTCGCCGCATAGCGGACGCCGTTCACTCCTGGCTGGGGGGGCACGATCGTGCTCGCAGGGTCGACATCCATGCTCTCGTGCTTGAGCCAGACGCGCGCTGTGAGCTCCCGGCCATCGGGGCTGATATCGACACGCCAGATGAGGCCAGAGACGGAGTCCGCCAGGAGGATGCTGGACGGACCGAGGAGGCAGCTGCCGTTGAGCCCGCCGGCGCGCTTGTCGAACTCGAGCACGCACACCGTCCGGACCGGATCGCCGGGACTCCATCCGCGCAGGTCAACCCGATGAAGAAACGACTCCTGCATCGTGACAAGGTTGGTCGTACTGACATAGAACACGTCGGGCTCGGTCTCGACGATCCCTGATGCGACCTGATCGAAGGTTTCGAGCCGGAGGGGCTCGACCTGCGCCCCAGCTGTGGCCGGCGGGACGTACCACAGCTCCTTTTGCAAGGCCGCCGTGACGAGGATCGAACCGTCGGAGCGGACCGCAAGATTCTCGAGGAGGTAGGACTCCGGGAAGACAGCGACGGTGGTGAGGACTGCACCCGGTGGCTGTTGGCTGGGCATGGGCCTGCGTACCGACCGCCGACCCGGCCGGTCGATCAACCGGCTGAGGGCACCGATGGACCGTGTCTGGCCGTGAGCTCCTGCTCGATCTGCTTCAGCTCCTCCTCGGTCCCCTGCACCTTCGGTCCGTGGAACCACTTGCGTGCGCTCAGCAGCCACCAACCGCCCGCAAAGACGAGGACGAAGCCGACGGCGATGGGGGCGTAGTTGAAGGTGTCGTGGTTGAGGCTGGAGAGCCCGACCGTCGGGAGCATGAAGAGGACCGAGATGAAGCACACCCAGACCACCCCGAGCCATCCGACCAACGGGCTCCACTTGCCGAGCGACCACGGGCCGCCCCGCCAGTCCCTTCCCTGCAAGCGCCGCAGCAGGGTCGGCAGGATATAGGCGATGTAGAGGCCGATGGTGGCGATGGACGTCACCGCCGCGTAGGCGGTGGTGTTCCACTTCGACGGCAGAGCGAGGAGGAAGGCGAAGACGACGCAGAACCAGATCGAGTTCGTGGGTGTCCTCGTCCTCGGATTGATGTGGTGCCAGTGGCGGTGACCCGGGACGGCGCCGTCACGGCTGAAGGCATAGAGCATGCGGGAGTTGGCGGTGACCGACGCCATCCCGCAGTAGAACTGGGCAACCACGGCGATGAGGAGGAGAAGCTCTGCGCCCACCCGCGAGAGGGCGTTCTCCCAGAGGAGGACGGGAGCCGCCCCGTTGGCGGCGATCGTGGCGTACGTCGTCGGGTTCGAGGGGAGGACCGACGTGACGGCGATGATGAGGATCCAGCCGGCGATGAGCGAGATGCCGATGGAAGCCACGATGCCCCGCGGCGCCGAGAAGGCGGCACTGTGGGTCTCCTCCGACATGTGCGCCGAGGCGTCGTAGCCGGTGAAGGTGTACTGGGCCATGAGGAGGCCCAGCATGAAGACGTAGAAGGCGGCGTGCAGCGTGGTGTTGCTCACGACGTTGTCGAACTTCGTGAAGATCGTCGCCATCGAGGCGTGGTGGCTCGGAACGGCGAAGAGCACGACGGCGATGATGAGCACGCCGAGCATGTGCCACCAGGCGCTCACGTCGGAGAGGAAGGCGACGAGGCGCACACCGATGGTGTTGAGCGTGCCGTGCACGACGAGGACCGCACCGTAGATGACGAGGATCCACCCGACGGTGTCCGGGTAACCCGTTGTGAGGTTCAGGAACAGGGTGAAGAACGTGGCGAATCCGTAGTCGATGCCTGCAGTGATCGCCACCTGCCCGAGCAGGTTGAACCACCCGGTGAACCAGCTCCAGACGCCGGGGTTGTCCGGCGCCAGCTTGGCCGCCCAGTAGTAGAGGCCGCCGGCGGTGGGGTAGGCAGAGGCGATCTCCGCCATGCCGAGACCCACGACCAGCGTCATGCCTCCGACGATGATCCAACCCCATACGAGGTCGACCGGTCCGCCGTAGCTCATCCCGAAGTAGTAGAGCGTCAGGCACCCTGACAGCACCGAGATGATCGTGAAGGAGACGGCGAAGTTCGAGAAACCCCCCATCCTTCGCCGCAGCTCCTGCGCGTACCCGAGCGCGTGCAGCTGCGCTACATCGTCCAGCTCGGCCTCACCGGCTGGCTGCACCGGAATCGTCGCCATCGTCCCCCCTGGTCCCGGCTGCCCGCGCCGATCGATGGAACTGAATGTCCAGACAATATCGGAGCAGGGGAAATGGCTTCTGTCAAGCGCTGATTTCGTCGCCGCCTTCGGCCGCGGTCTTGGCCTCGGCGGTGAGTTCACCCTCGGTGATGCGAGTACCCGAGCGCTCCTCCAGCACGAGCTCGCCGTGGCCGTCGAAGGCGAGCGCCGCCCGCCCCGTCACGAGCCGCTCGAGCGAGGCGCCGATCAGCTCGTGGCGCCAGCCCGAGGTCAACCGCCCGCTCGGGGTGTCCTGGAAGAATCCCACCAGGTCCGCCCGCGTGGCCAGCACGGCCGGGTCGAGCTCGAGATCGGCCGCACGCTGACCCACGTAGGCGCTCGCGAGGGCGATCATCGGCTTGCTGAGCCGTTCGATGCTCTGGCCGGAGGGCATGCGCAAGGCCTCCGGCGCCAGAGCCCGACCGGCGGCGACGGCGGCCAGCACCTCGTCTGGCATCGAACCGGTGAGGTGACGGGCGTCGACGCCCCGTGTGCGGCGGAGCTCCTCGCGATCTCGCGGGGGTCGCTGCGCCATGCAGGTGATCCCGAGGTCCGCGAGGACGAAGCGCACGGGCACGTCCAACCGCTGCGCCCTCCGCTCCCGCCAGGCCGCTACTTCCTGGGCGATGCCGCGTGAGGCCCCCCGCAGCTGGCGCGAGTGCGGGAGGCGCCACCACGCCTCCTCGGGCACCGTGGGCGATCGGTCCTTGGCGAGCGCCACGGCGCACTCCTCCTCCGCCCATCGGGTGCGGCCGAGGGCGGCGAGGCGCCCGGCGAGCACACGCCGCATCTCGAGCAGGTGGGCGACGTCCCCGGCCGCATAGGAGAGTTGGCTCGCCGCGAGCGGCCGTTGTATCCAGTCGGCCAGCTGGTCGCCCTTGTGCAAGCGGATGCCGAGCAGCGCCTCGGTGAGGCTGACGAGCGACGGCGAGGCGTAACCGAGGAAACCGGCCGATATCTGGGTGTCGAAGATGCGCCTCGGAAGCGCTCCGCAGGCGCGCTCGAGTACCTCGAGGTCCTGGTCAGCCGCGTGCAGCACCGCCAGGCCGTCGCCGGAGAAGACCGAGGCGAGGGGGGCGGGATCGACGGCGAGCGGGTCGATGAGGGCGATCCCCCCGGACCAGGCGATCTGCACGAGCGCCAGATGGGGGAAGTACGTCCGCTCGCGGTGGAACTCGGTGTCAAGGGCGTACTCGCCCACGGCCGCAAGCTCGTCGAGCAGCTCGTCGCGAGCCCGCGCGTCCTCCACCATGCGCCAGGTACCTGGCTGCAGGCTCGTCGTGCCGGGCTCGCCCGAGGCATGGGGCGATCCGCGCGAGCGGCGGAACGGCTCGTTGCTCCGCGATGGGCGTGAGGCGCCGGCCATCAGCCGCCGTAGCTCATCCGGGTGTCCTCCATGCGGAGAACTGGGGCGTCCTCTCCGCCGTCGGCGAAGCCCGCAGCGACCACCTCGCCGACGAAGAGCGTGTGGCTCCCGACGGCGAGCTGCCGCCGCAGGGCGCAGTCGAGCCAGGCGATGGCGATCTCTGGGATGGGCGCGCCCGTGATCTCCTCCTTGAAAGCCACGCCGGCAAGCGTGCCGGCGGCGGCGTCGTGCACGGCCGGCTTCACGAACTTGCGGACCTCGGCGCGCTGAAGACGCGAGAGGAGGCTGAGGGAGAAACACCCCCCCTCTGAGACGAGCCGGTGCGTGACGGCGGCCGCCTCGATCGAGACGGCTACGTGCTTGGGCTGCGTGGATACCTGCATCGCCCAGTTGATCGTCATGAGGTTGCGGCGGTCGCCCGATCGGCTGCCGAGCACGTAGAGGCCCATGGGCAGCTTCCACAGGAGGCGGCGGCGCATTCGGTCGTAGGCATCGTGGTCAACGCCCGGCGGGAAGGGCCCGACCGGGATCCCGGGGGTTGCCATCACAGATCAACGTAGCCCGGGGAGCCCCCGGGACCGCGTCCCCGAGTCAGGAGCTCCCCACGGTCATCGTCACCGGGGGAATCTTCCAGCTCACCCCGAGGGAGGCGAGCACGCGCTGCGCCTTGCGCAGGTCCCCGATGCCGGTGCGGAAGAGCGCCAGGTCCCTTGTCATCGTCGGCGAGCTCACTGAGCCGACGCCGCTGCAGCTCGTCGCAGCCGCCGCCAACGTCGTGTCGGCGGCATTGAGGTCGTTCGTGAGCGCCTGATCCGGCGTCGGCAGCGTCTCGTAGGCCGTCCCGAGGTCGACGGCCATGCCGCCGCAGATCGTGCGAACGGTCTTGGCGGCACCGAGCCTCACGGCCATGTCGACGTCATTGATGTCGGTGATGACGAGGTCGTGATTCTCCCTGAAGCTGTTCTGCGACACCCACTGCCTTACCTTCTGGGCGGTCGTGCCCGAATAAGGGGCGCAGCCACCGAGGATCGCCGCCACCAGCACGGCGGCGAGGGCGGCGACCGGCAACCGGCGGCGCCGGGGCCGCCGGATCACTCGAAGATCAGCACGTGGTAGTCCTGCTTTCCGCGGCGCAGAAGCACGTAGCGGTCGGCCAGCAGGTCGGCGCGGGTGACAAGGGCGCCGGCGTCTGCATGGCCTCCTCCCCGGCGCACATTGTCGACGTAAGCCCCGCCTTGGGAGATGACCCGGCGAGCCTCGCTCCTCGAGCTGCACAACCCGCTCGTCACGAGTGCCTCCGCCAGATCGAGGCCGTCGCCGTCGAGCGCCGTCCGGTCGGCAACCGATGAGGGGGCGTCGGCGACCACGTCGGCGAGCAGGTCGGCGTCGAGGGCGGCGATCTCGTCGGTGTAGAGGGCGCGGGCGGCGCGCTCGGCTCGGGCGGTTTCTTCGGGTCCGTGCACGAAGGTGCAGACGTCGAGGGCGAGCGCCTGCTGAGCCTCCCGCCGCTCGGGGTGGTCCTTGGTGGCCTGCTCGAGTCGCTCTATCTCCTCGTGGCCGAGGAATGTGAAACGCCGCAGCATCACGCCGGCGTCCGCATCGGGAACGCGTACGAACCACTGGTACATGGCGAAGGTGGACGTCAGGCGGCGGTCGAGCCAGACGGCTCCCTCCTCGGACTTGCCCATCTTGGCGCCATCGCTGCGCACGAGCAGCGGCCAGGTGAAGGCGTGCGCCTCCTCGCCCCGCGTCTTGCGGATCAGGTCGAGGCCCATGGTGATGTTGCCCCACTGGTCGCTGCCGCCCATCTGGAAGCGACAGGCGTGCTCGTCGAAGAGATGGAGGAAGTCCGTCGCCTGCAGCAGCATGTAGCTGAACTCCGTGAAGGAGACGCCCTGCTCGGGACGGGCGATCCGGGCACTCACCGACTCCTTGGCGATCATCTGGTTGAC
>Ga0187781_10002031_pt1 | contig 15432 bp, 23 predicted proteins | sample 0715_SJ02_MP02_2_FD_132447 | JGI IMG/M metagenome (GOLD analysis project Ga0187781, IMG submission 132447) | Tropical peat soil microbial communities from peatlands in Department of Meta, Colombia - 0715_SJ02_MP02_20_MG | ecosystem: Environmental > Terrestrial > Soil > Wetlands > Peat | place...
CGCGTAGCGGAAGAGTGCAGCGGCATCCGGTCAACTTTGGCGCTGGTAATCATGTCGGTTTTGGCGGGACACATATTTCTGCGCAATATCTGGAACAAAATATTCTTGTGCCTCTTGGTTTTTCCCGTCACGGTGTTTAAGAATGGTTTGCGAATCGTGACGCTCACAACTCTCGCGATATCCGTCAACCCGGGCTTTCTTCATGGGCGCCTCCATCACTTTGGCGGGATTGTGTTTTTTGCCGCCGGCCTAATCCCCCTGGCTCTGTGCCTCTTCTGGTTTCAGAAAATTGAGAGCGCGAAACCGCCCTCCCCAAGCGTCACAGCCCCTTCGGCGTGAGTGGCAATGTTCGTCTGAATCAGCGTGAGCGCCGGCCCTGAATTGTTTCCACGGGATTTATCGCGTCACTTTGCGAAATGCTCTATGCGACAATCAGAACGCCCAAGACGGCCGATGATCCAAACCCAATGCCTCAATCCTCCGGCTGGTCGAACAGGCTCCTCCTCGCTGCGATCGCCGGAATTCTGTTTTTAACTCTCTATCCCTTCCGCTTTTCAATCCATCCCCACGTCCTCCTGAATTCTTCGCCTTTCCTGCTGGGCCGCGGGATTAAGCGGCTCAGCTTCCTCGATTTCTTCCTGAACGTTCTTCTTTTCCTCCCTTTCGGTTTTGGCATTTCCTACAAGCTTCGCCAAAAGAACTGGTCTCCGGCTCATTCCGCCATCGCTGCGGCGGTTGCGGGGGCCGTGTTTTCCTACGCGATCGAATTCGCGCAGATTTATATCCCCCCACGGGATTCCGGCTGGGAAGACGTGTTCTCGAACAGCACCGGCGCAGCTCTGGGCGCGCTTCTTTTCATCGCAGTCGGGACGCCCGTCTTTCGCCGGTTATCGCAGGTCGAGGGGTATTTCGAATCTTGGCTCACTGCACCGCGCGTGTGGATACTGCTGTTCGCCTATTTCGGGGTGTGGTTTTTGTTTTCCGCTTGGTTGCAACAGCAAACGAACCTTGCAAATTGGGAATTGAAGTCGTCTCTCATCGTTGGGAACGACGGCTCGCTCGAAAGTCCCTGGAGGGGGCAACTTCTCCGGCTGCAAATCTGGGATCATGCGATTTCCGAGCGCCAAATCTCGGAACTGGCGGCAAGTGGGGTCGCGGATGCTGCGGCTCCTCCCCCGCTGGCCGACTACAATTTCATGGAACCTCCTCCCATCCCGGAGAAGCAAGGGCGCCTCTCCCCTTTGGCGGCTCCGGTGAAAGCGTACTCAGGCAAAAGCTCAGGGCATTCAGGAAACGCCGGTCCCTGGTTGGTCTCTGAAAGCCCGGTCAACGGCTTAGTTTCGGCAATTCAGAAATCGAATCAATTCACGGTGCGAATGATCTGCCGCCCGTTCAGGATCGGTGGCGAGGAAGGAGCGATTGTTTCCATTGCCGAGCTCGGTGGAAAGGAGAACCTCACTGTCGGGCAGGACGGCGCTACTCTCAATTTCTGGTTTCGCAGCGGTGTCACTACAAACCAATGGCGCTTGCCCTGGCCTGTTCCAGGCGTTTTTTCCGAGGACCAGGTTCGCGACATTGTCGTCTCCTACGACGGTTCGAACGTATCTGCTTTCATGGATGGAAAGAAAGAACGCCGCAGCCCGCAACTCGGCCCAGGAGTCGCCTTGGCAAAGCTGTTTCACCGCGGCAAGCCGGGCGAAGTGCCGATCTATAACGATATCTATTACCTCGCCGTATTTGTGCCCGCCGGATGCCTTCTTGGAATCTTTGCAAGAAAGGCCGGCTTCGGAATTCTGCTGGGGCCACTCCTTGCGAGCTTGGCAGCTGCTCCAATTCTGCTTGAGACAGTTCTTGTGCACTCGAGCGGCCGCCCTTGGTCCAAAGGCAATCTCGCGCTCTCCTTTTTGGTCGTGGCCCTGGCCGCGTTGTGGATCAATGCAGACCAGCCGCGTGTCAAAACCAATTGAGTCCCGGACGTCGACCATACCGTCGTGACGGCTGGCTTGGGGCAGGATTGAGCATCATGATCACGGCAAGAACAAGCGACGCCCGAAGCACTGCTTTGTTCATTTCCGTTGGAAGTGCCACGCCGCGTATTCGATCGATTACTGCTCGAGGGTCAAGGGCCGGAAATATGGCCTCGCTCGCTACACCTCAGATGAACCTGCTGATGGCAATCGCCGCAAAGCGTGATGAGGTTTTCCTCCCTATCCCGTCCCAAAAGACTTCGCGGCTGCTTATGATGGACCTGCAAATCCTTTGAACTGCCGCAGCACTGGCATCGCCAGCCATCCCGGGCGAGCACTCGCCGGTGAAGCTTCCGGTAGGCGTTGGATCCCAATCGAATTCTGGGTCGTCTCTGGACTGGTGAATTCATGATGCCTTCGGAATCCGCTGCAAAAACTCTCGCTTGAGTCCCCCTGGTAGTAACTCGTACAGCCGGTCGAGCGCCAAAAGAAGGCTGTCCGATCTGCCCGCGGCATCCAGATTCGCTCCGGCCAGAAAGTCGGCACAAATCATCTCGAGACAATAGCCACGAGCCCTTTGGCCCCCCAGCATCAACGAAGCAGTTTCGAGCGCCTACTCAATCACCGCCAACTGGCTCTTGTAAACCTTGAAATACAGCATCTCCCACGCTTCCGTCTCTTCCCCCGTCAGGTGCCGCTCCACCTCCCGTTTGAATCTCTCCTTCGGCAGCTCCTGCGCTTTGTGCACCCAGGTTGCACAATCGAACCTCTGCCCCTCCCTCCGCGCCACCTTCGCTAGCTCTGCTGCCTTGGTCCATCCCAGCTGCCGCAGGTCGCGATGAATCTGTCTCGGCAGCTGCTCGTGGATCGCCATCAGGTAATACGCCTTCCTTCGCGATTCCGGAAACTTCTTCTCCAAAAACTCGTCGAACGATTTCAGATTCTCCACCCGCCAGTACTGCCCCGCCCGCACTTCGCACAGATATCTACCCAGCTCCACAAACCGCGTGTCCCGCTCCTGGTCGGTCCTCTCTTCCCACGCCAGGATCTCCTCGATCTTCCCCAATACGAATACCGCCCGGCGCGAGTTCAGTTTCGGAGCCATCATCGGCTGCCCGTTACTCCGAAAGCTGGTCAAGCCAATCAAGGTCACTCGCTCCCGGCCGCCGGATGAGCTTGGAGTCGATCAGCGCCTGGTTCCCGAGACACGGCCCCAAATGGGCACAGCTCGTGCAGCCGTTCATCGGGAAGCGAATCCCGCTGTGGGCCGGGAATTGACCGGCTTCGATCAGGGCGACCGTTGACTCGACCAGCTCCCCGAATTCTTTCTGCTGCTCCTCGGTGATCGATGTCTTCAGATACCGAATCTCCGGCAGCTGCTTGCGGACAAAGACGACCAGGGCGACATCCCTGATCCCACTGACCCAGCAATAGCACAGCAGCTGCGGGTCAAGCGCGAGAAGCCCTTCGGGTTCTTCGGGGTACCGACAGGTCGTCGTTTTCCAGTCGATCAGATGAAGCTGGCCGTCGAGCTCCCCGATGGCATCGATGTAGGAGACGAACTCGTTGCCATTCGGGAGCAATCGCACCATCTTCAGTTGCAGGTTCTGCTTTGGACGTCGGATGCGGATGCGATCGTCCTGGGCAAACCGGTGAAGAAGGTGGACGCCCCGATGGACCAGCTTGTCCCAACTGTCCCCCTTGGCGTATTCCATGGCGACATCCCGGTACGCTCCCCATTCCTGAAACAACACGGCCGCAGGGTCCTCGCGGCAGAAATAAGCGGCCAGAGCCTTTTCAAAGCAGCGGCCAAAGATCATCGAGGCGCGGGTATCCTTTTCTCTCCATCCGTCGAGATAGCGATACCGATAGCTGCGCGGGCAGCGCAGGTACTGGCTGATCTGGCTGTAGCTATAGACCATGGCGGTCCTCCTCTCCGTCCCTCGGACCGATGGATTCGCACGAGAGTTCTTCCCACTCTGCAGCTGGAGCGAAAGCTTCGAGGTTCTGGAAAGAGCGGCCGTTCAGGGTGACGTGGGACGTCCGCAAAACTCCCTGAAGATTCAAGAGAGCCTTCTCATCCACTTCATCTCGCCCGAGCAGGTCGGGGTCGTAGCCAAAGTCCCGAAGGAACCAATTGAGCTTCCACAGCGCTCGTTCGGTGCAGTACAACTTGCCGGCGATCGACCGTTTGGCCAGGGACTCGGGCTGGAGGACGGAAAATCGGAGGGAGAGGTAGGGTTTCTGTGGGTGCCAGCGGTAGGAGGCTTGGTCCACGCGGACCAGGAACAGCCCTTCGAGGAGATTTTCGCGATCTTGCCGCGTGGAATGCAGGCCTGGGATATGGCGTTTCATGTCTTCACCTCCGCCGGTTGGGCATAGGAATTGAGTTTGCAGAGCAAGGCAGCGCGGTCGTTTTTTGCAGCCGCGGCGAGTTGGGAGATGAAGGATTCGACCAGCTCTCGGCTCGCATCTTTGAGGGATTGGGTTCCACAGAAATCAGCGGCATAGGCCTTGACGAGAGTGGGATCGAGGTTGTGCTGGCGGATCAGTAGGCAGAGTCGGTCGCGCAATCGGGTCTGGCCGTTGTTCGAGCCGCCACCGCCGTGAGACTCGTTCGATTGAGGCGCGGCTGTGAACGGCTTCGCCGGACTGGAGAAGGAGCCCAGCTCTTCGACCGAGCAGAGCCCGATTCCGTAGGCTTTGCGCAGAGCTCGATTGACGGCGCGCGTCTCGGCGACACGCATTTCGGCACCGCGGACTAGGGGGGACGTGTTGGACGGATCGGCATCGCCATAACCAAAGAAACCAGCTGAATTCGGAGTGGTGTAGACGACCGCCTTGAAGACCCAGCGATTAACCGCTGGGTCAGACGCACGCTTCTCCAGGTACGTCTTGATCCCTGCGCAGCGTTTGCGATGAGCCAATCGGAGCAACCCTGAATGCGTGATGTACCACCGATTCTCGATAAGACAAACATCCCCAAGGGCGACAGAAACGCGATTTCCCTGGACCAAAGCTCGAAGTTCCGCGAGCTTTGCTGCTCCTAATTCTCCCCAAGTTTGCCTCGCAATATTTATCTCAGCTCGAGTCAATTTGGGATTCCAGTTCATATTCCCTCCATTTTATGCTAAGCGCTTAGTATATACTAAGCGCTTAGCATGTCAATAGTTTTCTTGAATTTGCGTCGGGCGCGGGATATGGTCTCCAGAAATGGGGAAGAACAAGGATCCGCACGCCGTTGCCATGGGTCGGAAAGGAGGGAAAGCCCGTCTTCAGAGGCTGACGTCGGAACAGCGTCGGGATATTGCACGGAAAGCAGGAGCGGCCCGATGGGCGAAGGCGAGAGCGAAAAAAGAACAATCAGGATAGGTGTTCATGGATAGCCCGTCACCGCGTCTTCCGGCTGGCCGGACGCACGGCGGACGGACGTGAGGGAGCTTATGCCGATCTTCAGTTAGGTGTCAACAATGAACTCCTATCAGTGATGAGTCGTCGTTCCTCTAGGTGAAGATTCCTTCGCAATAATATGGGTCCGCCTAACGATTTTCGCGGGCGGTGACGAGCTGGTTTTGATTTGGTTGTAAGCGCATATTCTGGTGCTGCTTGCCATCACGAGGGCAATGACCTCAGGTTGCGTTTCAAGCGGCGAATTTCCTGATCGCAGACACACGCGCTTCCGTAGCTTACACCGAGCAGGCAACAGACTGGCATAAGGTGGCGTCACGTGAGAACGGGCGAGAGATCCATCTACGTGAAATCATCGCCCTTGAATAATATCGGTTCGGCGATCGCCTTCGCCAAGGCATCGGCGAAGCAATTCCCGAAATTCAAACCCGCAGGATGACCGCTGCCCTTGCTGAAATCGCGATAAACTTCGCGGGCAATTCGCGCCTGTTCCTCGGTAACCGGCTCCGCGACAAGCTCTGCCTCGCGGAAGAGATCGTCAAACCGCCGGCTCGCCACGGGGTTCCGGCTTCCATCGATCACGACTGCTGCCCCTACGTAATTCACGGCCGAAACGTGGCGGCTGCTCGTGCTGGCGATTGCCCCCCCGCGTATCTTAAACGCAGCGAGCAACAGCTCATTCAATCGTTTGGGTCAGGGGATGTTTTACTCCTTATCGCCTCTGCTCTCATTTCCTTCGCGCGCTCCAGCAGAGCCTCAAGCGTTTGGGGTGGATCGCCTGCATTCAGCATCGACTTGAAAACCGCATAGGCGTCGGATCGCGAACCTACTTTTCGCAGAGTAAATTCGTCGTTGACCCAGACGTACACGATCACTCTCTCCTTAGTAGAAAAACGAAAAAATAGGCGATAGCGACGATGAAACTTTGCGCGGAACCAGTGCCGGTTGTCTGGCCCTAATGTATCGCCTTGCCGGAATTCAGGAGCATTGGGATCTCGAGGGATAATTTCCGTGACATAGCGATAGATCGTCGCCAGAAGTTTGGTTTTGGGATGTTCTCGGTAGGTTTCCGGCTGGCTAATCGAGAGCTGTTCCACTGCTTCCGTCAATTTTTTTACCTGGTTTTCAAAGAGCGGATACTGGAACAGCCGCCAGCCGTTAACTTCCATTTAGAATAGCGCCTCGTCTCTCAAATCCTCCTCAGGAGAGGTTTTCACATCGTCCACAAGTCTGCCAATTCGCTCCATGACACCGGCATCGAGCGGTTTAATGTGTTCGGGAGAGCGCTGCATGTCGGCCGCCAGAAAGCTCATGAACGTAGAGAGGACGGGATCTTCTTCGGTGTTCCTTTTCTTCAGTTCGGGATCGGCAACGACAAGCATGCGCCCGGGTCCAATGATATGGGCTTCCACCTCACCACTGAATTCGGGATGGCTATGGAAAAGGGCCCGCTCGAAGCGCAAACCGAGAGAGTTGCCGGTCTTCGCTTGCTTGCCGTGGTACACGCCGGCTTGCCTCCCTGTCGCGGCAGCATGCTCCCTTTTCCTGTGCCGTCCTCTAGCCTTCACTTTCATCAAGGCGCTCCTCCTTGAGGTACGTTAGCACGTTCGTGCTAACAATGCAAGGTGAAGGTTAACACGTCCGGCTGTCCTACGCGCATCGAACGCTCTGTTCCCCGATCAGAAGCACCCGCGCGTGCTGCCGCAATCCGCGCATTTGTAGCAACTCCCATTGGGAATCATATTTGGCTTTATCGAAGGGGCCCAGCCATGATGCAGTTTCGCCTCGGAAACCCTTAATTTGCAGCTGTGTACGGGCTGTAATTTTTCACTCACTTGCGGTGGTATAAGAAGATTGGTGGAGTATCCGAATTGACCACCAGAAGCCCCTAGCGATGTCAGTCCGAATGTACGTTAATAATGCCGGGCTGTTCCCGTTGGCCGCGCGTCGCGCAAAGCCTATTACCGGATGGCCATCCATGAACAGCTGCTGCGGCAGGTCCATCGCGACCTAAGGGAGGTGAGATGGACAAAGGCCAGAGAACTGGTCTACGTGGCTCAAGCGGAGGGTCAGAACCTCGCTTGTGCACCTTGGGTGCACAAGCTAAGGAATGAGAGAAACCATGCTGACAGAGTTTGCTTCCCACGAGACCACCATCCGCCGGTACCTCGACGAGTACGATTCGTGGATCTCGCCGCCGCTCGGATGGCTGCCGTGGTGAAACAAGAGCTTGCGGTTGGATTTTCGGCTTCTTCCCAAACGAGCTCGGTGCCGGACTTTTTGAACCGCGCTGACCAGAAAGGTGGATTGTGAAGCAGCCATCCATGTTCGAGTGGTTCACCTTCGCCGTGCGTGTGAATGGAGTCGAATTCTTCGAGGCCTCCTTACGCTCGTGCGAGGAGCCACCCGCAGATGTCGACGTGCTGATTCGGGATCGTCGGCTCGGCAGCTTCGCGCTTCATGAGGAATTCACCCTGGAAATCCCCGAGGGCGGGGATGAGCGGGCCAGCTGGCGCCAAGTCTCGCTTGACGCGCTGAAGACCCAGGCTTTGGAGGCCGCTCAGAAGGCCGGTAGCGAGCTCGATCGGAGACCCAGCGCGCCCGGGGACCACGGAGAGCCATCGAACAGGCCGATGAGAAGAATTTTCGGACGGACTCCGGTCGACGGAGATTCCTCTCATATTGCCCGGGCCGACCAAGCGCTCACGGGAGCCGGGATTCGGTTTCAAATAGTGGGCGGGCTGGACAGCCGGGGCCGCGGTGCCTGTCACCTGACGCTTGCGGTGAGTTCGCTAGTCGGAGCGAGAACCTGCCTGCGGCGAGCGGGTTTCCTGGAAAGCCCGGAATCGAAATATGTCCTCGTGGATTCGAGAACCGGATGGAAGGTGCGTGTGCTCGAGGGAGTGCCCAGAAGGTCCAGGTGAGCGCCCGAACCGAGTGGTGCCGCGAGAAAACAAAGAATAGGCATAGGGAGCCGCACCGTGTCCCGCGCAGCTCGCGCTCCGTCGATCACCCGGACGTATCCTTATGCCCAACTTGCCGACAAACGCGCCAGCTTGCGCGAACTGCTAGCTCAAGAAACTACCCTAGGAAGTTTGAGGACCGAGAATCCGGCCGATGCTGCGGCTTCGGCCAATCGGTGGTCTCCGCAAATGAAGATTCTCCCTGCCGGACGATGTTCACACCAGGTCAGGGACGCAGCAAGTTGGAGGCTGTCACCAGCCCGCAAAGAATAGTCATCCAGGCACCGCGTGGCCAATTCACGAACCTGGTCGCCAGGAAGAATTTCGCTCCACCCACGAGTTAGCAATCGCAGACGTGCCGTTGCGCCCTGTTTATCCAGATCTGTAATCTCCCTCTCGCGATGGAGGCGGCAAATCGCACTATGAATTTCTACTTGACTTCCCCACCACACCACAGGAGTGAATTTCCTCAACTGGGACTGAGCATAACGACTCGCAGCTTCGTGAATACACAAGGGAACCAGCGCGCTGGCATCCCAGAACGCAATAGTTCTGTTCACAGTTCTTCTCTGTCGGCGAGAACGGCTTGAATCGCCTTGTTTCCTGCGACCCTGCCCGTTGGGATCTTCAACAGTTCCTTTACACTAAGTCGCAACTCGGGGAGACGCAATTTCCCGGCCGCAACCAGCATAAGTTCCTGATCGTCAGCGCCTTCCGCCGAAAATGGAACCAGCTTCGCCACCGGAAGGTCCCGGTCCCGGATCACAATTTCTTCACCGCCTTTGGCGAATGTAAGATATTTGCTCAGCTTGTTCTTTAGTTCCGCCACATTCACGCTGCGCATTCGGGCTCTCCTTCCTCATGGCTATTATAGCCATGAATGGGCTCCCTGTGGAAGAGCCCGTCCTTGCTCGCTACGCTGAAGCGCCAATGCACACGTTGAAAGTCCGGGAAGTTACTGCTCGTCTTCAACGCCTTCGAGTCGCACTCAGGCTGAACCGGACGAGTGAAGAGAAGAAATTCCTCCCCCTCGCGAACGTGTGACATCCCTCGACCGCACGGCCGTGTACGATGCGCACGATCGCCAACTGGGGGAAAGGGAGTGGGCCCCTCGTCGGCCCCGATCGTGTCCTCCCAGAGCACCAATCGACAAACTTTCAGACTAAGGACCTCCTATATGTGAGGGCGCTAGGGGAGACCGAATCGGGCTTCTGACAGGCGGGTAGGCAAGTTCCCCGACATGCTCCCTCACCAATTCCAGGCGGTAATCCCGCGTGCGGCCAATTGAACCGCCCAGACGGGCGACGCCTCTAAAACTAGGAGCAATTCAAATGGACCATCATGATTCCACCACGGAAGGAACGATTGCCTCCGGCAAAGGGTTCCTATCCACTGACGCCGGCCGGGACACGGCCGGGTCCGGCAGACCTGATTCAGCGCCGATTGACGAAAAAGGCTCATTCCGGCCCTGGGCCAGCTCAATACCCTCTTCTGGTCAGGCCCCGGGGCCAGGCACCGAGCAGGAAGGAAAGCCGTCGATTTCAGCCCGGAAGCTCGCGGCCAACCGCCGAAATGCGAAGCTTTCAACCGGCCCCAAAACTCCCAAGGGTAAAGAAAGCAGCAGCCGAAACGCCTATAAACTGGGGATTTTTGCCCGGCAACTCTTTTCACCAACGGAGCAAGGCCTCAAGGAGTGGGAGGCATACCAGGGCATCGCTACACGGATATACGCCCATTACCGTCCGGAGGGCGTGATGGAAGAAATTCTCGTCGATAAGGTTGTCACCGAAACGATTCGCCTTGCCCGCCTCCTCTCGTACGAACGCCAGGAATTGAGCCGAAAGGGAGCCTTCTGGGACCAGTCTCTGGACAGAGTGCTACGGTACCAAACGGCCATCAACCGCCAGCTGGCTAGGGCAATCGAGCAGCTGGAACAAATGCAGGCAGAGCGAAAAGATGCATCGGGCATCTCGCGGGCCTCTGATGACACAGAACCCGATGCTGCGGCCGACGAACCTTGCGAATTGCCAGGGGAACCCGTCCCGGGCGATGAACAGCAACTTACTCCCGCTGCGTCCGATAACCGGCTAGGCGCCCTCCCAGTGCCTGTAGAGCCGTCAATCGAAGCGATGGCTGCACGGCCGCCTGCTCCCGCACCCGGCGAGGCATCCTCCAGGCCAGCGGGAATCCCAAACAGCGGTCCACAACAAACAGAAAAATACAAAACGAACCCACCGAGCTCTAGCTCGGGCGGGGAGATTAGCGGCGCGGCCCACAAGGCAGCGGGCCAGAAGTGTTCGCTTGTGGACATCACCGAGAGAGTAGCGGGCCTTTCGGCCCCCCGAGGACCGAACAATCGTCTCGTGCCCAAGTCCGACATTGGGACCAAATCCAACGACGCTCCGCCATATGAGCCAAGTGACGAGGATATCTTGGAGTGTCTATAGCGGGCACCAGGGGACGAGCCAAAGTACCGGCCGCTCCCTTCAGTGCAACCTAGGTTCGCGGTCCTTACGATGCGCGGCTGCACCAAACAGGAGGTACCATCAGGATCCTCCAGGGCCGAGCGCCATACCTAGGTCTGGCCGTCCAGGGGCGCGAGGCGGCGGTTGTAGTCGGGCCCCGAAGCAATGCAGCAGACGCCGTCGGCCGAGTCGAGATCGCCTGACCGAGCCAAACGAGGGCGAGCAAGTCAAACGATCCTAGAGCACGCGCCTAAGGCATTTCGATGCGCCCCTTGGCCTGGAGGCTGCGTGCAGCAAGGTCGATGTTGTCGAGGTGGACCGGTTAGCGTTCGCAAGCCGAGCGCGCGCAGCGCTGGGTGTGAACGGGCCGGGTCGTATTCGGGGCGAGCCGAGGCCTTCAGAGCGGGGCAGATGTCGAGGAGCCTCGCCACTGAGGGAGCCGCGTTCCTGCTAGGCGACCTCCTCTAGAGTGGTGGTTGCGATGGCCCATGGAGTGGTTGGACCGTGAGGATGCGGGCGCGACAGGATCCAGCGGCCCGCGAGGGCTCGGGCGGCCGCGGCTCTGTCGACTCAGAGCCGCGGAGCTGCTCGCCCCTGTGGACGTTGCCCACGCCAACCCCGTGGGTGTCACTGGACCAAAAGGTCCCGCTCCTCTAAGTTTCCGCAGGGGGAGAGGAGGCAGCACTCACCGCTTGCAGGTAAGCCCCAGTGCTCGTGAAGAATTTGGGCGCGTCTTGCCCTGCCCCATAAATAGGGGAGGATAAAGACATGAAGACGACCGTAGAAATTCCCGATGCTATCTTTCGCCGCGCCAAATCCGTGGCTGCGGATCGTGGGGTTCCGCTCCGGGCACTTATCTCGGAGGCTCTCGCGGAGAAGCTCCGGGCCGACGAAGGCAACCGCAAACCTTGGGTAACCGCGTTCGGCAAGCTCCGGCATCTGCGCAGGGAAACAGCCAGAATCAACCGCATCATCGAAGAGGAATTCGAGTAGATCGAAGCCGAGGATCGGATGTGATTTTGGACACGAATGGGCTTTCGGCTGTGGCAGAAAGCGAATCAGCGCAGGAACACATCCTTCGTAAAGCCGCTCAAATCGTCATTCCTGTGATTGTCTTGGGCGAATACTGACATGGGATTTTGCAATCCCGCGAGCGGAGGCACTATGAACGATGGCTGGCCGAATCCCGTCCGAAATTTCGGATCTTGGACGCGGATGAGATGAAAGGACCACCATCTCCTACGCGACCGTTCGCACGGAACTCAAGAAGGGCGGAACGCTGATTCCCTCCAATGACGATTGGATTGCCGCCCTTTGCCGCCAGCATTCCCTGCCCATCGTAAGCCGCGACCGCCATTTCGATCTCGTGCCTGGAATCGAAAGGGTCGACTGGTAAAAAGCCGGGGGCGAGGAACCTGATAACGGGCGGTGAGTCACAGGGACCGCAGTGGTCAAATGGTGCGTTGCCGGCATTCTCGTTCTCTCTTCTGCTGAATTCCCTTGAGTTACGGGTACCTCGTTTTGTTGCGTGCATTATGGCGTTGGGACATTCGCCTGCGCTTCGTTCGAAGGGCTGCTACGTCCGCCTGAATCCACGGCCTCGATGGTGTAGAGTTACAAGACTCGATTGGGCTCCACCATAGCTTGAAATCGGCACGATAATCGACCATCCGTGCGCCAGCTTTCACCGGCGGCCATCTCTCGCGGGGGAGGGGTTACTGGGGGAGACTAAGACTGAAGGGACACAGGTTTTTCGCGGTTGTTGCTTGCGTGTTCTGATTGCGTGGACTCCGAATGAATGTAAGCTCGTTCGGCGGTCGGTTCTTTCACACCGTACTTTACTAAACACCACAGGGCTCTTACCCCGTCCTTCCAGCCGATTTTCTTTCCTTCCGAATAAGTCCTTCCTGAGTAGCTGATTCCCACTTCGTAGACGCGCAGGCGCCGTTTCGCGACTTTGACGGTCACCTCCGGCTCGAAACCGAATCGGTTCTCCTCCAGGTGAATCGACTGGATCGTTTCCCGCCGGAAAGCCTTGTAACACGTCTCCATATCGGAGAGGTTCAGGTTGGTTATGGCATTGGAAAGCATCGTCAGAATCCAATTGCCCACGCGATGCCAAAAATAAAGCACGCGGTGCGGTCTTCCCCCCATGAAGCGGGAGCCATACACGACATCGGCTTTCCCTTGGATCAGTGGTTCCAAGAGCAGAGGGTACTCCGCCGGGTCGTACTCGAGATCCGCGTCTTGAATGATCACGAAGTCGCCGGTTGCCTGACGGATGCCTTCACGAAGCGCGGCGCCCTTGCCCTGGTTTTTGGGCTGCAAAATCACGCGGATTCGGGCGTGTTCTTTTTGCAGCTCGGCAAGGATTTCACGCGAGCCGTCCGTCGAGCAATCATCCACGCAGACAAGCTCCAGATCCAGCGAAACGGCCAGGACGCGCCGAACGACTTCACGAAGAGTCGCTCTTTCGTTGTAGATCGGCATTACAACCGAAATTTTCATCTGCACGACCCTTCTATTCTAAGCGACCGGCAGTGTCTGACCCCGGGCCGCCAATTGCGCCCGGTTAGTGCACACCCGGATAGACGAGGCTAGCATAACGTCTTTTCGCTAAGATGGACTTTTCCTGAGTCCATTTTTGAATGAGAATAGCGGGGTTGCCAATTCGAATGCAACAGGCAGGTTTGCATTATTGATGAAGCGAGCTCGGCTTTGAAATCGCGCACAATCATCCTTTGTTTTCTCGCAATCGGAACCATATTTCCTGCGCGTGTCTTGGCGCAAAATCCGGCCGGTGCCGGTGCTGGCCAGCAAGGCGCACGGCAATCAGCAGCGCCCCTGCCGGAATCGCCTGCTATGGCCGGAGCCAGCCCGCAGTGCGAAACCACTGGGACACATGAGATCACCATCCGCTGCACCTACACCCCATCCCCCCCGTCGCTATCCGGCCCCCAAAATGCGCCTCGCATTGTCCTGAATCGCGCGGAACTCTCCTTCGAGACAGCGAACGAAAGCCACATGCTCGTCGAGCTGGAATTTACGAATGCAGGCGGCACCAGCCTGGCGGCTGCCCCCGCAGTCTCCCTTGCCATCGACGATGACACGGGTCGAAACGTAGTCCGGCGCGTCCTCGCCCATCTCGATCTGTCCAAACTCCACCCGGGAGAGCATTTTACTTTTTCCGACCGCCTTCTCGTGGGAGCCTTCACGGAAGGCCGCTACACAGTCTCTCTCTCGATTCCAGATCCCTCACACAAGGACTCCCCCAAATCCAATGTCTTGCTCTGTAGCACCGGCGTGCCAGATCCGGCGACGGGATTGAACACAATTGCTCACTTCTCAGTCGCGCGAGCCATCCATTCCTCTCGGTAAGCCGCCGGAGACTTGCAAGGGCGGAAGGTGATTCTGTTCAGCCTTCCGCGGGCCCGGCAGCTTCCAACTGTTGTCGAACGACGGTATTTCGAGTAAGATAGCTCCATCGTCCACGCCGGTACGCAGCCCGTACTCCCAGCTTGGTGTGTTGATTGCGTAGCTCTAAATTGTTCTTGGACAAGAAATTCATAGGCGGCGAAGCACGCCCACGGGCGGGCCTCATCCAAATCGTCGCTAAGAGCCTGTTTGCCCTGCTTCTGGCATTCGCCCTCACCAATTGCAGCGGGGGCAGCCCATCCGCGGCGCCCGCCTCTCCTCCGCCTTCCCCTCCGCCACCCTCCATCACCGCTCAGCCCAGCAGCGAAACCGTTGCAGTCACGAAAACGGCCACGTTTTCCGTAACCGCCACGGGAACGCCGCCGTTCCTGTATCAATGGCTGGAGGACAACAAGGCGATCCCGGGCGCAACATCCGCGAGCTACACCACACCGCCGACGACCGCAGCCGACAACGGAAGCACGTTTCAGGTGATGGTCTCTAACCCTGGAGGAACGACCCCCAGCAACACCGTGACCCTCACGGTCGATTCTCCTCCCACGATAACTGTTCAGCCTGCGGACGAAACTGTGGCCCTGACCAAGACGGCGACTTTTTCGGTGACAGCCACTGGTGCAGCCCCATTGAGTTATCAGTGGTTCAAAGGCAACAATCTGATCGCGAACGCCACCTCCTCCACCTACACCACCCCTCCCACTACCGCGGCGGATAGCGGCGATACGTTTCAAGTGCAAGTCACAAATCCGGGCGGCATGACGCCTAGCAACACCGCGACTCTTACCGTCGATCCTCCTCCGAGCATCACCTCGCAGCCCCAGAGCGAAATTGTTGATGTAACCAAGACCGCGACGTTTTCCGTCTCCGCGACAGGTGTGTCGGCCCTGAGTTACCAGTGGCAAAAAAACGGTGTATCAATTTCCGGAGCAACCTCTGCGAGCTACACCACTCCTCCCACCACCGCGGCCGACAACGGAGCGATGTTCCAGGTGCTGGTCACTGACCTCGGAGGGACAACGCCCAGCAGCTCGGCGGCGTTGACGGTGGACTCGCCTCCTACAGTCACCAGCGTAGCGCCGAACAATGGACCGGTGGCAGGCGGCACGGGAGTGACGATCACGGGGACGAACTTTGCCGCGGGAGCGACAGTGACGTTCGGAGGGACAGCGGCGACGAACGTGGCAGTGGTGAGCGCGA
>Ga0187781_10002032_pt1 | contig 15430 bp, 15 predicted proteins | sample 0715_SJ02_MP02_2_FD_132447 | JGI IMG/M metagenome (GOLD analysis project Ga0187781, IMG submission 132447) | Tropical peat soil microbial communities from peatlands in Department of Meta, Colombia - 0715_SJ02_MP02_20_MG | ecosystem: Environmental > Terrestrial > Soil > Wetlands > Peat | place...
CGCGTGCACGAGGTCGCTACCGCCGACGATCAGCTGCGCTTTGGCGCGCGGGAGCTCGGTGGCCGCGGCGAACCCGCCGGCGACCGCAGCGGCCGGACGCTCGGTAATCGCCGCACGATAACTGCCCTGCTCACCGACGTCGGCGAGCTGCTCGAGCTCGATGGCGGCCTGGCCCTCGTAGTTGATCAAGTCGCGAACCCCGAGAAGCGCCGCGACCGCGTCGAACAGGCGCCCGGCGCTCGACGTAAGCGGCGCGTTGACCCCCCGCACCGCCATCGTCACCACCGCGTCCCACTGCGCCGCGTTGCGGTCGCGCACCGCGAGGCCGCCGGGCAGGTCGGCGACGCTCGCGGTGAGGTGGGCTGCCGTCATCCGCCACGGCTGCCTGATGGCGGCGGCCCCGCCCGGCATGGGCACCGGCGCCAGCAGGCCGGCCCGCTGGAAGTCCGCCGCATCGGCGATCAGGAACTCGCCGCCCCAGATCGTGCCGTCCGTCCCGTAGCCGGTGCCGTCGAACGCGACCCCGATGACCGGCCCGTTCCACCCGTTGTCGGCGAGGCAGGATGCGACGTGCGCGTGGTGATGCTGCACGCCGACGAGGTCCACGCCCGCGAGGTCGGCCGCGTACTTCGATGACAGGTAGTCCGGGTGCAGGTCGTGGGCGACGACCTGCGGCTCGACGTCGAACAGCCGCCGGAAGTGGGCGATCCCCTCGGTGAACGATCGCAGCGTCTCGGCGTTCTCGAGGTCGCCGATGTGGTGGGAGACGAATGCGTGGCGGTCCTTGGCGAGGCAGAACGTGTTCTTCAGCTCGGCCCCGCAGCCCAGCACGGGGCGCGGCAGCGGGCGGGCGAGGCGGATGGGTTCCGGGGCGTAGCCGCGCGAGCGCCGGATGACGGACTCGCGGCCCTGAGAGACCCGGACAACCGAGTCGTCCGTCCTGATATGGATGGCCCGGTTGTGCACGAGAAACGCGTCTGCGATACCCGCGAGCCGCTGCAGCGCGTCGGGGTCGCGGAACGCGATCGGCTCGTCGGAACTATTGCCGCTGGTCGCCACCACGGGCCCGGCGGCGGCCGTGGCAAGCAAGTGGTGCAGCGGCGTGTACGGCAGCATCAGCCCGAGCTGCCGGTTGCCGGGCGCGACCGCGGGCGCGATGAACCTGTCGGCTTCCGGCAGCCGCGGCAGCAGCACGATGGGCCGCCGCGCCCCGAGCAGGAGCCGCTCGGCGGCGGCGTCCACCACGCACAGCGTGCGCGCTGCGGCGAGGTCGGGAACCATGACGGCGAACGGCTTGTCCTCCCGGTACTTTCGCGCCCGCAGCTCGGCTGCGGCGGCGGCGTTACCCGCGTCGACCAACAGGTGATATCCGCCGAGTCCCTTCACGGCGAGCACGCCGCCGAACCGCAGCACCCCCCCGGCGGCCTCGATCGGATCCGTGCCGGGCAGTTCCGCGCCGGTAGCGTCGACGAGCCGCGCCCTAGGGCCGCAGGCAGGGCAGCAGACGGGCTGGGCGTGGAAGCGACGGTCGGCCGGATCGTGATACTCGGCCGTGCAGAGCGCGCACATGGGAAACGTCGCCATCGTGGTGAACGGCCGGTCGTAGGGCACGTCCCGCACGATTGTGAACCTCGGCCCGCAGTTGGTGCAGTTGATGAACGGGTACCGGTGCCGCCGATCAGCCGGGTCGGCCAGCTCGCGCAGGCAATCCGCGCAGGTCGCGCTGTCCGGCGACACCAGCGTGCGACGCTGGCCACCGGTCTGGCTGGCAGCGATGACGAAGCCGGCGGCCCCCGTTATCCCCATGCTGACAGTGCTGACGCGGTCGATCCTGGCTAGCGGCGGGGCTTCTCGCTCAAGCCTCGCGAGGAACCTGGCGACTGCGCCGGCGCTGCCCTCGACCTCGGCAAAGACACCGTCCGCGTCGTTGCCCACCAGCCCGGCGAGGCCCAGACTGGTCGCCAGCCCGTAGACGAACGGCCGGAGTCCGACGCCCTGCACCACGCCCTCGACCCGCACCGCCGTCCTGACCCGGTCGCCCACCGTTCTAGTGTGACCGCAGGCCGCGAGCACCGCACGCGCTAGTCCGTGACCGCCAGCGGGTACAACGGCGGACATGCGGCCGGCGGGGGACCAGGGATGACGCTGCTCGCGGGGGCCGAGCCTGCCGAGGCGGGTACGACGTTCATGACCGCGATGGACCACGTCGCCCAGGCATTCGAGGTGCTCGGGACCGCCGTGCTGGTGGTCGGCGTGCTCTGGTCAGCCGTGCTGGCCGTCGTCGCGTGGCGGCGCACCGGCAGCGCGAGCCGCGCCTACACGGCGGTCCGGCAGGGCTTTGGCGGGGCGCTGCTGCTCGGGCTGGAGATCCTGGTCGCGGCCGACCTCATCAGGACCGTAGCCGTGTCACCGACCGTGACGAACGTGCTGGTGCTGGGCCTGATCGTGCTCATCAGGACGTTCTTGTCGTTCTCGCTGGAGATCGAGATCGATGGCGTGCCACCGTGGCGCCGGGCGCTCATCGGCGGGGCGAGCACCGCGGTCCGGACCAGCAAGGCGACGGACCGCCAGGAGCCGCACTGACGCGCGGCCGGGAGCGGTGGCGCAGGCCGCCACATTGTTCTACCGCAGCCCGGCGAATAGATCGGCTTCCGGCACCGTCGCACCAGTGCTGTCGCTGACCCGGACGAAGCTCTCCTGGCCAAAGGCAGACTCGGCGATCTCCGGTGGCAGCTTGCTGAACCAGGAGTCCTGGATCTGGCTCGTGTGCGCGAGCAGCGCGTCCCGCTTCCGTGCCAGCACGGGCCTGATGTCCACCGTCGTGGTGATCCGCGCTTCGGCCTCCGCGGCCTGCCGGAGTTGCTCGGGCGTGAACTCGCGGGGGTCCGGCACGTCTTCGCCGAGGTCGCGCAGCGCTGCCCAGACCTTGCGCCACGAGCTGCCGCGCATCGCGATCTGGTAGTACTTTGCGGCGATGCCGGTCTGGCCCGCCGCGGCGGCCGCCGCGCGGGCGGCGTGCACGTGGTCAGGGTGCTGGTACAGCCCCCGGTCGTCGTAGGAGATGATCACCTGCGGCTGGTATGTCTTGATCAGCGCGCCGATCCGGTCCGCCACGACATCGAGCGGCACGTTGCAAAAGGCGTCGGGCCGGTCCTTGTAGTCCCAGTCGGGCATCCCGGAGTCGTGGTAACCGAGCAGCTCAAGCTCGGACACGCCGAGGATCTGCGCTGATCGGCGCAGCTCGGCCAGCCGCAGCTGCGCCACGGCCTGTTCGTCGTGGCCGTCCTCGCCCGGCTTGATCTGGCCAGGAGCATCGCCGAACTCCCCGTTCGTGCAGGTCACCACCACCGTTCGGACGCCCTGATCGGAGTAGGTGGCCAGCACCCCGCCGGTGCTCGATGCCTCGTCGTCGGGGTGTGCGTGCACGGCCATCAGCGTGAAGGAGTCGGCTGCCATCCCCTCAGCCTGCCGCATCACTCGGCGGCACGCACATCGGGCCGACCAGGGCGGTGGCCGGCCGTGGTAGGCAGGAGACGTGCCCGGTCACCCCGATCCGCGATACCTGCTCTTGGCGGAGCGGCAGGCGGCGCTGGCGCGAATCGCGGCGCTGCGCCGGGAGTTCGCCGATATCGTGACCGCCGCCGCGACCGCGAACGGCGACGACGAGCACGACCCGGAGGGCGCCACGATCGCGTTCGAGCGCGAGCACGTCGCTGCCCTGCTGGGCCAGGCGCGCGACCACCTCGGGGAGATCGACGCGGCGCTGCACCGCGTCGAAAACGGCAGCTACGGCAGCTGCGTTCGCTGCGGGCGGCCGATCCCGGCCGAGCGGCTGGTGGCTCGGCCGACGGCGGTCACCTGCGTGCCGTGCGCCGGGAGTCGGTCCCGCTAGCCGGGTGCGCCTGGGCCGCCACCCTCTGCCGGGTCGTCCGGCCGACCCCGGCCGGGTCCGGCTCCCGGCTGGCGGAGTCCGACTTCCGGCTGGCCGAACGCGCCAGCCCGCCAGAGCGTGCCGAGCGTGCCCTGGGCGGCGCGATTGGCCGCCACACCGCCACCACGTCCCCGCAGCACGTACGCGAAGCCGACCGCGATCAGCGCGCCGATCAGCGGCCCGACCAGGTAAGCCCACCAGGACGTCCAGTCACCCAGCACCAGCGCGGGCCCGAGGGAGCGCGCCGGGTTCATCGACGCCCCGCTGACCGGCGCGCCGAACAGGCCCGCCAGGATGATGTAGCTGCTGACGCCGAGGGCAGCGATCGGGCCAAGTGCCTGCGCGCCCGACGCGGTACCGAGGATGACGCTGACCAGCCCGGTCGTCAGCAGCGCCTCCCAGGCGAGCGCGGTGGCCGTCGAGATGCCCGGGCCCGGCAGCGTCAGGCCGGCGCTGCCGTGCTTGCCGAGGAGCCCGATCAGCAGCAGCGTCGCGAGCACGGCGCCAGCAAACTGGGCAAGGACATAAGCGCCGACCCGACTCCAGGGAAAGTTGCCCCGAAGCGCGAACGCCAGGCTCACGACGGGGTTGAGATGCGCTCCCGACACCGTACCCATGAACAGGATGACCGCCATCACCATGAGCCCGGGGCCGACGGCCCGGACCGGGCCAGGCACGACGTCACCGCCGAAGCGAGCGTTGACGATGCCCCCGCCGACAGCGACCGTGACGAGCAGGAACGTGCCGAGCAGCTCGCTGAACAGCCGCCGCCACTCGTAGCTGGTATCCCAGAAGTCGTACTGGCGCACTGTCGCGTTCGGCACTCCGAACGACTGCAGCGTCGCCGCGACGTGTCGTGCATCGCTGGACGTGATGCCAGCAGGCTCGGTGCTGATGGCCGCCTCCTGGAGTTATCGAGGTGTTCACGGCAAGTTAGCGCAGGATCTCGACCAGCAGCACCCAGACGTTGATCAGGCCGAAGATGAGCGCGGCGAGGACGCTGGGGACCAGCCAGTACAGCCCGCCACCCGCCGCGGGGATCAGGGTCGCTCCAGCCAGCCCCAGGCAGACGCAGCTCAGCACCGAGGGGAACACCCGGCCCAGCATCCGGCGCCACACCGTGTCTTCTGGCCCGCGTTTCGCGTGCAGGTCGAGCCACACCTGGACACCGCCGATGACCAGTCCGGTCGCGAGCAGTTCGAGGCCCAGGGCGAGTCTGGCCTGGGCCGGCACGACGAGCAGTAAGGCGCTGACCAGCGGCGTTGCGAACATAATGAGGGTCTGGGCGGCTCGGCTCGGCAGGCTCGGGATCTCCAGGATCTGCCTGAGGTTGATCGAGACCGCGATGAAGAGCAGGCCGGCCAGCGCCGCCGAGGCGGTCGCGACCGACTCCCCGAACTCGGTCCACAAGGCTGCCGTGTAGGCGCTGCTCACAGCCGCCCACCCGGCGGACCCGCCTGGTCATCGCCCGCGTCGTCGGGCTCGCGGACCCACGCCGAGAAGACCGGCAGCCCGTGCCACGGGCTGCGCGCCGCCGCCGACGGCCGGGCCCGCTCCGCATCCGGGTCCGCCGCGAACGCGACGACGGCGTACGGGTATGCGAACCGCAGCTCCGCCTCCCGGTGCCGGGCGGGCAACCGGGCAGCCATGCTGACCGCCAGCGCGGTCACGGCCGCCGCCTCGAACCCGGTCCGGGTGTAGCGCGCCATCGCGGACTGGGCAGCGGCCCAGGGGTCATCGCCGGGGACCAGCGCACGCCGGGCGGCCGCGAACCCGAGCGCCGGGTCGGTGAGGTCGAGTCGCGACGATGCCGACCAGGCCGGCAGGACGGCCGTGCAGGCATCGGCCGGCGCCATGACCTCACGCAGCCGCCAGAGTGGGCCCTCGCCGAGCGGCAGGCTCGCCAGCTCGCGCGGGTCGACGCGCGCACCGGTCGCGAGCCGGTGGCCGATGTCGTGGGCGGCGGCGAGGACAGGGCCGGCTCGCACGTCCGGCGCCGCGCCGACCGAGACGACGAGCAGGCCGCCGACCGCGGCGGCGGCGTGCACGATCACATCGCCGGCGTCCGGCGCCGCCGCGATGAACTGCCGGTGCCCGCGGGCGCCCGGCCCGGTGGGGGTGCGCAGCACATGGCCGACTTGACCCGCCCACGGGCTCGCCGAGCCGAGCGCGCTGGCCGGTGCGAGACCGAACGGCACTTGCCAGGAGACCTTTGTGGCCAGCGCGGTCGCGAGGACCAGGACGGCGAGGTCGGCGTCGACGGGGAACCTCTCGATCAGGCCGAAGGTGTGCTCCCGTGCCCAGGAGTCCAGGCCCGCCTGGCCAGGCAGAGTTCCGGTGCTGACCGCCGCGGGCAGCGCGGCCAGCCAGCTGCGGAACTGATCCGGGCCGCTAAACCCCGGCGCGGTCCAGACCGCGGCCGCGGCGCCGACGAGCGGATGGAGATCGGCGAGCAGGTCAGCAGCCGCCTGGGCGGCGACATCGATGTCGCAGCCCAGCGCGTCGGTCAGCGCCTCCCGGCTGGCGCCAGAACTGGCCGGTCCCGCGAGCGCGAGCAGCAGCCACGCGCCGAGCGGCGAGGCAACTTGGTGCCGGTCCCCCGCCACGGCGTGTACCCGAGCGGCGTACCCGGCGACTGCGTCTGCCACAACGGCCGTCTGCACGCCCATGACATCCACTGTGCCGCAGCCAGCCGCCCGGGCTTGCCAGGCGCGCTGGTCCGGGCGCTAGGCCGACTTGCCTGCCTGCCCGCCGACCTGCCACCGGGACCGCGCTAGCAGCACGAAGCTGAAGATGCCCGCCGCCAGCGCCAGGGCCGCCGCGAGGTAGAGCGCCGCGTGCAATCCCGACTCGAACGCGGAGTAGGCGGCCTGGATGACCTCCTGCACCAGCTTGGCCTCGTAACCGGTCTTCGGGGTGCTGCCGGCGGACGGCACGAGCCCGGTCTCGACGCCGTTGATGACAACCGACTCGAAGCTCTTCGGGATCCCGAGCGCCTGCATCCGCGCGACAATGTCGGTGTGCAGCTCGGCGTTCACGAGCGCGCCGAGGACGGCGACGCCGGTGACCGCGCCGATCTCGCGGCTCGTGTTGGTGGTAGATGCGGCCATGCCGGACCGCTCCGCCGGGACCGCGGACAGCGCCGACGAGGTCGCCGGGACTACCGTGCTACCTACCCCGATGCCGCACAGCGCCAGCGCGGCGGCCAGCGGCAGATAGGACGGGTGGGGGCTGATCGAGATGGCGGTCAGCAGCAGCCCCGCGGTGAACAGCACGCTGCCCACGAGGATGGACCAGTGCAGGCCCACGGCGAGTGTCCAGCGGCCGGCCAGCACCGACGCGAGCACCATCAGCACCGTCATCGGCAGGAAGATCAGCGCGATCCGGTAGCCGCTATACCCCACGACCTCGTCCAGGAACAACGCGGTGAAGAAGAACACCGCGAAGGTGGCGAAGTAGGCGCAGAATGCGACCACGTTAGCCGTCAGAAATGCCGGTACCCGCAGGAACCTGAGGTCGAGCAGGGGATGCGCGGCGCGGGACTGCCACCAGAAGAAGGCCGCGACACCCAGGACAAATACACACAGCAGCGCGATGACCGCGGGCGAGGCGAAGCCGTGACTCTCCGCCAGGATGACAGAAAAAGCAAGCGCCGTGATGGCGGCGGCGCCAAACAGCGTCCCGGCGACGTCCACCCGTTTCGCGTCCGGATCGGCGTTCTCCGGTAGCACCACCGAGCACAGCGTGAGCGCCACAGCGCCCACAACCAGGTTGAACCAGAAGATCGCGCGCCAGATCCCGAAGATGCCGATGAGGGCGCCGCCGAGCACGGGGCCGAGGGCAAGAGCGACGCCCGATACCGCCGTCCAGACGCCGACGGCCCAGCCTCGCTCTCGCTCGTCGGTGTAGACGTGGCGCAGCATCGACAGCGTGCCCGGCTCACTCGCCGCTGCGCCGAAGCCCATCACGGCCCGTCCGGCGATGAGCACGCCCGGGTTGGGGGCCAGCGCTGACAGCACGGAACCGGCACAGAAGATCACAATGCCGATGATCATTACCCGCTTGCGGCCGAATTCGTCGCCGACCATGCCGAAGCCGAGCATCGCGCCCGCGAACGTCAGCGCGTACGCACCAACCACCCACTGCAGGGCCTCAACTCCGGCGTGCATGTGCGTCTGGATGTTCCCCAGCGCGACACTGACGATGGTGTTGTCCAGGAATGTCAGGAACAGGACAATACACAGCACGGCCAGGGCGAGCGAGCGGCCGCCGTGCCTGACGGTGGCCGCTGCGCCCTCGGGCAGACCTATTCGGCTGACCACGTGGCTCCTAGGGTGACTGGCAGGGGGCCGGCAGCCCGGTCGTCTTCCCGCCGTTCGCCAGGGCGGCAAGATTACAGAAGCTGGCCACGCCCACCTTCCACGTGCCGTTCTCGTAGACCGCCGTACCCATCTGGTTCTTCAGCTCCGGCGTGCCGCCGACCAGGATCGTATAGATGACTGAGGCCTGGGTTGGCGACGTTAGCGTGACTTTTGTGACCTTAGCGGACGCCTCGGACGCGAAACTAGATCCCAGCAGGCTCTTTACGGCGGCCTGCACCTGCGGGCCGTCCTGCAGCAGGTTGATCCGCTGGCTGAGGGAACTGCTCGGACTGAAGAACGCTTCCCAGTTCGCCGTGATCTCGCTGACCGCGTTGCTGCTCGCCGAGGCTTTCGGCTTGGGCGTGCTGGAACTACTCGGGCTGCTGCCGCAGGCCGTGACCGTCAACGCCAGTACGACCAGCGCGCAGCTGCCGAGGAGGTAAGGGATACGCCGATGACGCTTCATGCAGCTATCCTCCAACTATCTCTCAGCCAATGGCATTCCACTCCTTAACCGATCTTCTCGCACCTGTCGGCCGGCTAGTTAGCTCCGGCCTGACACGCGTGTCATGCTGACGGGTGTGTCCGAGCACGAAGCGCCCGCCCGCGGCGCGGCCGGGTCCGACCTCACGGCGCTGCGCGACCGCATGCGCCGGTTCACTGCCGAGCGGGACTGGGGCGGTTTTCATGACCCCAAGTCTGTGCTGCTCGCCCTTGTCGGCGAAGTAGGCGAGCTGGCTGAACTCTTTCAGTGGCTGCCCGCAGCCGATGCCGCCAAACTCGGCCGTGCTGAACCACTCCATACTAGGGCAGCAGAGGAAATATCCGACGTGCTCCTCTATCTCGTGCGGCTGGCCGACGTGCTCGACATCGACCTTGCCGTGGCGGCACATGCGAAGCTGACCGACGCCGGCCGCCGCTACCCCGCCAGCGGCTCACCGGCCTGACGGTCGGCCGCGGACCAGCCCGGCCGCGGTCATGGGGGACCTGACCCCCACAGCGACGCCAGGTTCCGGTCCACGCTCGCGGCCAGCGGCGCCGCGGGGATCAGGACCGGTCGGGGCGGCGCGGCCTCGGCGAGGTCGCAGTGCGCGAGGGCCGTGGCGTCCAGGAACCGGCTCAGCTGGGCGTAGCTGTGCCGATCGTCGGCGCCCCGGCGGTGATGGTGCATCCGGAGCGGGGCGTACAAGTACAGCCGGTCGCGCGCTCGCGTCACGGCCACGTAGAACAGTCGCTGCTCCTCTTCGAGGCCGGCCGCGGTGCTGAGAGCCATATCGCTCGGCACCGCCCCGTCCACGAGCTGCGGCAGGTGGACGACGGGCCACTCCAGTCCCTTGGCCGAGTGCATGGTCGAGATAACCAGGAAGTCATCATCGATCCTGGGCCGGCCGGCGAGGTCGGACGCGGACACCGGTGGGTCGAGTGCCAGCTGCACGAGCGCGTCGTGCAGTGACGGGCTGCCCGCCGCGGCGTCGGCCAGCCGCTCCAGGTCAGCGCGCCGCACCGCGGCATCGGCGTACCGCGCCGTCAGCGGGTCGTACAGCGCCGCCAGGATGGCCGCGGCCCGCTCCGCGGTACTCGGCAGCTCGGCGGCGCGCTCCAGCTGGCGGACGGTGGCGGCCACGGCAGGAGCCAGCCGCCTGGGCAGCACCTGCTCGGCGTCCGGCCACCGGCCGAACGCCCCAGGCCCGGCGATCTGCAGCGTGTCGATGACGCGCCGGGCGAGCACCGGCCCGACACCCTCGTGCAGTCGCAGCAGCCGGAACCAGGCAAGGTCGTCGGCCGGGTTCGCGACGATCCTGGCGGCGGCGAGGAAGTCCTTGACGTGCGCCGCCTCGGTGAACCGCAGGCCACCGTACTTGACGTACGGGATGCCGCGCGCGGTCAGCTCGAGCTCCAGCAGGTCACTGTGGTTAGCCGCCCTGACAAGCACGGCCTGCTCGCAGAACCGCGCGCCCGCCTCGTACTCGGTGAGCACCCGCGCGCAGATCTCCCGCCCCTGGGTCGCCTCGTCGTGGCAGCGCACCAGCAACGGCGGCTGGCCAAGACCGCGTTCGGCCGTCAGGGCTAGCTCCAGGCCGTCGTGCTGCGGCCGGATCGCGTTGGCAAGCCGCAGCACCGCGTGCCGGGACCGGTAGTTGCGCGACAGCCGGATCACAGCCAGGTCGGGGTAGGTCGCCGCCAGCGCGCGCAGGTGCTCGGGATCGGCACCGCGAAAGGCGTAGATCGCCTGCGCGTCGTCACCGACGCACGTCAACCCGGTGCCGTCCGGCCGCAGCAGTCGCACGATGTCCGCCTGCACGGCGTTGACGTCCTGGTACTCGTCGACCAGCACGGCGTCGAACAGCCCGCGCAGGACCGGCCCGGCGGAAACGTCGGCGAGCGCGGCCCGCCAGAGCAGCAGCAGGTCGTCGAAGTCGACGAGGCCGTGCCGGCGCTTGTAGCCGACGAAGTCCGAGAACAGGCCGGCGAGCTGGCTCGCGAACGGCACGCACCATGGATAGTCGGCGCGCAGCACCTCGGCGAGCGCGGTGCCCGTGCTGACACAGCGCGAGTAGATCTCCGCGCACGTCGCCGCCCGCGGCGTGCGACGGCCGGAGTCGCTGCCGACCAGGCCGCGGGCATCCCGCAGGGTGTCCAGCACGTCGGCGGTGTCGGCCGGGTCCAGCACGGTGAACTCGGTCGGCAGCGTGAACGCCTCGGCGTGCGCGCGGATGACCCGGTGGGCGATGGCGTGGAACGTGCCGCCGACGATCCGCTCCGCCGCGCTGCCGTCCGGCGGCTGCGCCCGGGCGAGCATGTCGTCGGCTGCCCGCCGGGTGAACGTGAGCAGCAGGATCCGGCTGGGCTGCAGGCCCTGGCCCCGCAGCCACGCCGCGCGTGCGACCAGCGTGCCCGTCTTGCCCGTACCGGCCCCGGCCAGGATCAGGAGCGGCCCGCCCTCGTAGGTAGCAGCCCGCCGCTGGTCATCGTTGAGCGCGTCAAGCACCGCGGCAGGCTCGGTCATGGACCCTGAATGTAGCCACGCGTACCGACAGCGACCCAGCAGGCCGGCGGCGTGTCGCGGCTGCGGCCCGGCGGACGGCCGCGCGGTGAATGAGCCCGTTCCCGCATGGTTTCGGGATTGTTCCGGAACGGGCTCGTTGTCGCGCATGCTAGTAGTGAGCAACGCGGCGTCTTCGGACTCTGAAGCGGAGCAGCGCGATGGCATCGTCACTTGTGGCGTCGCTGGACCGGATCGGCCAGGTCCAGTCCCATCTGTCGGGCGCGGTCGCCCTGCTGCTCGGGATCGTCGCCGCTGCCGCGGTGCTGCCAGGGCTGTGGGTTGTTACCCACCACCTCACCGTGATCGCGCACGAGGCCGCGCACGCCACCTTCGGCTCGGCCATCGGCGGAACCGTGAGCGGTATCCGGCTGCTGCGCAGCGCCGAGGGCACGACGGTGGTCAGCGGCACCGGCACGTTCGGGTCCTTCTTCACCTTTCTGGTTGGCTATCTGGGCCCCAGCCTGTTCGGCATCGGGGCCGCGAGCCTCATCAGGATCGGGCACATCGTCGCGGTGCTGTGGGCCGCGCTGGGCGGGCTCACGCTGGTCCTGTTCGTGCTGCGCCGCAGCTTTGGCGTCGTGACCGTCATCGTGTCGTTCCTGCTGCTGTTCTTCGTGGCCGGGTTCGCGACCGTCGGCGTGCAAGTCACGGCGGCGTACGTCATCGCCTGGTTCCTGCTGGTATCTGGCCTGCGACGGCTAGTGGAGATTCGCGGTGGGCCGTCAGGGGACAGCGCCGCACTCCGCAAGATGACGAAGATGCCGCATTGGTTCTGGCACGGGTTCTGGCTGGCGGGCACGTTCGCCGCGCTGGCCTTTGGCGCGATTCTGCTCCTCTAGCCGCCGACCCGCCGGTGTGCTACCAGCCCAGTTCGCGCAGACGCTCGTCGGAGATGCCGAAGTAGTGGCCGACTTCGTGGATCACGGTGCGGCGGACCTGCTCGACGACGTCGGCCTCGCTGTCGCAGATGGCGCAGATGGCCCGCTGGTAGATCGTGATCCGGTCGGGCAGGACGCCGGCGTAGTTGGTGGTCCGGCTCGTCAGCGGGACGCCCTCGTAGAGCCCAAGCAGGCCGCGCGGGCCGGGGCCGGGCTCGATCAGGACGGCGACGTTCTCGATCAGGGCGGCGAACTCGGCCGGCAGCGAGTCCAGCGCGGTGGCGACCATCTGCTCGAAGACGGCGTCGGCTACGGTGATCACCCGCCTATTGTCAGGCCCGGCCGCGGGCCGGGCGGCCATACGCTGGTGCCGTGATCGCGAACGCACCGGTCGTCGCTGCCGAGGCCGCCGTCGCGGACGGGCCGGGTGTCCTGGCCGCGGCCGCCGGTGCCGACGATGCGGGCCACCCTAGTCGGCCGACGCGGGCGGATCTGGCGGCCGCGCGCGGCCGGACAATCCCCGACCTGATCGCGCCGGGACTGCGCGTGCTGTTCGCGGGCATCAACCCGAGCCTGTACTCGGCGGCCACGGGGTATCACTTCGCCCGGCCGGGCAACCGGTTCTGGCCGGCCCTGCATCAGTCCGGCTTCACCCCGCGTCAGCTCCGGCCCGCGGAGCAGTGGCTGCTGCCCGGCTCCGGCCTCGGCATCACCAACGTCGTAGCGCGCGCGACCGCGCGGGCCGACGAGCTCAGCGCCGCGGAACTGCGGTCCGGTGGCGCCGATCTGCTCGCGCTGGCCGCCCGGCTCGACGTTGGCTGGCTCGCGGTGCTCGGCGTCACCGCCTACCGCGCCGCGTTCGGGCAGCCGGGCGCCGCCGTCGGCCCGCAGGAGCTGCGGCCGGGCGGTACCCGGGTGTGGGTGCTGCCGAACCCCAGCGGCCTCAACGCGCACTGGACGATGCCCCGGCTGGCGGTCGCGTTCCGGGAGTTGCGCGAGACCGCCGGCGCGGACCGCCGGGCGGCCGAGCGGCCCGGCGGGTGAGTTACCCGGCCCGATGAGCGTGCTCTCGCGGCGAACCCGCGACGACGGTCGCTGCGAGGTCGTCGTCGCTGATCAGCGTCGCGACCAGGCCGCCGGCCCGGATCGCCGCGGCCGTCAGCGCCGCCTGCCGCCCGCTGGTCTCGATCAGCAGCCGCCCGCGCGGAGCCAGCCAGGAGGCGGCGTCCGCGGCCACCCTGCGGTGGATGGCCACGCCGTCGCTGCCACCGTCCAGCGCGGTCGCGGGCTCGTACAGCCGTGCCTCCGCCGGCATCAGCGCGATCTCGGCGGTCGGCACGTAGGGGGCGTTCACCGCGAGCACGTCGACCCGGCCGCGCAACTCGGCGGGGAGCGGGCTGAAAAGGTCGCCCTCATACACGTGCCCGCCCGCCGCGGACACGTTCTTTCTGGCGCACGCCACGGCTGCGGGATCGATGTCGGCGGCGTGCAGATCGGCCGCGCCGAGCGCGGCGGCAACCGCGATGCCGATCGCGCCTGAGCCACAGCACAGGTCGACGATGACCGGCCGGGCCAGGCGCTGCGTGCCGCCGCCGGGCCGGCGCGCGGTCGCGACGGCGATCGCCGCCCGGACGAGCAGTTCGCTGCGGCGGCGCGGCACGAACACGCCGGGGCTGACCGCGATCCGCAGCCCGCAGAACTCGGCCCAGCCGATGACGTGCTCCAGCGGCAGTCCCCCGGCCCGGCGGTCCACCATCGCGGCGAGATCGGCGGCGGTCGGCGCCTCGGCCGCGAGCAGTCGCGCCTCGTCTTCGGCGAACACGCACCCCGCCGCCCGCAGCCTGGCCGCGGCCGCTGCGATGACAGCGGGCGGAAACGACATCACCAGGGCAGGGACGTACTGGTGAAGTGCGTCAGCGTGTCGAGGTCGGACATCTGGTAGACATGCCGGGGCGGGGTCTCGAAGGTGGCGTACGGCCGAACCCGGATGACGACGCGCTGCTCCTTTCTGGCCAGGTCGGCGATCTGCGGCCGTCGGCTCTCCGGCACCTCCCCGCCCGCCATCAGGCCGACAACCCTGGTGAGCACGTCCACGGCCAGTTCCGGGTCGCGGTCGATCACGCCGGTTCCGTAGACCTGCAGGTAGGTCGGCGGCCATTTCTCGTCCAGAATGCAGAGGCTGACACGGCCGTCGCGGGCGACGGCCCTGGCCTTGACGCGCTCGGCCATGGTCGAGACCAGTAGCTCGTCGGGTCCGTTCAGCACGTAGTACACGATCGTCATAGCTGGCCCGTGCTCCTTGCGCGGGTAGCCGAAGACGCACGTGCGGTGGTCGTAGACGAACTGCCGCCGTTCCTGCTGATTCATGAGCTCCGCCCTGCCTCCCCACCCGACACCAACTCACCCTAGCCACCCGAGACCTGCGGCGTTGCCCGGCGTGTCCTGGGGTCATCGGGTTTGTGCCGAGAGCGGGTCCGGACGGCCTCGCCGGTCGGGAGGCGGCGTCAGTCGCCTTTGACGTTCACGATCTGCCGCAGCGTATGGCGGATCTCTACCAGGTCGGCGGCATCGCGCATGACCTCGTCAATGGGCTTGTACGCAGCCGGGATCTCGTCGAGGAACTTCTCGGTCCGCCGCCACTCGATGCCGTCCATCGCGGCGTCGAGCTCCGCACGGGTGAACCGCTTGCGGGCCGCAGACCGCGAGTACTCACGGCCGGCGCCGTGCGGCGAGGAATGCAGGGCCACCTCGTTGCCCCGGCCCGCGACGACGTACGATCGCGTGCCCATCGAGCCGGGCACGAGCCCGGGGACCCCGTCGTGCGCGTCGATGGCACCCTTACGAGATAGCCAGACGTCCGTGCCGTAGTGCTGCTCGCGGGCGGTGTAGTTGTGGTGGCACTGGACCGACTCGAGCTGGGCGACGTCGTCGGCGTACCAGGCGCGCATCGCGTCGATGACCCGGTCCATCATCTCCTGCCGGTTCAGCAGCGCGAAGTGCTGCGCCCACCGCAGGTCCCTGATGTAGTCATCGAACGCCGGCTCGCCTTCCTCCAGGTAGGCGAGGTCGCGATCGGGCAGGGTGATCCGCCGGTCCGCGCACCGCCGCTGGGCGATCACGATATGCCGGCTGGCCAGCTTGTTGCCGACGCCCCGAGACCCGCTGTGCAGGAACAGCCAGACCCGGTCCTGCTCGTCGAGGCTGACTTCGATGA
>Ga0187781_10002033_pt1 | contig 15430 bp, 14 predicted proteins | sample 0715_SJ02_MP02_2_FD_132447 | JGI IMG/M metagenome (GOLD analysis project Ga0187781, IMG submission 132447) | Tropical peat soil microbial communities from peatlands in Department of Meta, Colombia - 0715_SJ02_MP02_20_MG | ecosystem: Environmental > Terrestrial > Soil > Wetlands > Peat | place...
GACCGGCTGTGTTCGGCCAGGCTGGTCGAGCCGGACCGGGAGGAAGTCGCCGACGGCCGGCTCCGCCGGTACTACCGGCTCACTGACGAGGGCGCGGCCCTGCTGGCGGCCGAGACCGACCGTCGGCGCGCCAGCGCCGCCGTCGCGGCGCAGCGGCTGCGCGCGCGGCTCGCCGGAGGCACCGCGTGAGCGCGGGCGGGACCGGCCAGGCCGCCGGGCAGGCAGGGGACAGGCCGGCTCGGGATCCGGCCGGGGCAGCCGTCCTGGAACGGCGCTACCGGTGCGTGCTGCGCTGCTACCCGCCCGCCCACCGCGAGGTCCACCGGGAGGAGATGCTCGGCGTGCTGCTGGCCACCGCCCGGCCCGCTCCACTTGCAGGAAGTCATCGTCACTCACCTATGAAACAGGGGCTGACAGGGCGAAAGACGGGCTGTCTTGTTGACGGTCCCTTGGAATCTGCCCGCTGGCTGCCATCAGGGACTGCCCCGGGTACGGCCAGCCGGATCGCGCGATGTGACTGCGTGCGGGGGTGCGGAGGCTCCTGATCCGGGCGACCGCCTCACGCCAGGCGGGCCAGGTCCGCCGCCCGTTCCGCAGCATCCCGCCCGGGTCCAGCAGCCCCGACAGCGCGCGATCGAGCTCGCGGGCACGCCGGCGCGCATTGTCACCGAGCAGCTCGCGCGCAGAGGGGACCGGTGCCGGGATCCACGGCGGCGCGGCCGGCGCGGGTGAACCGGCCGTCAGGTCGAACAGCGCGCTGAAGGCAGCAACCGCAGCCACCCCGTCGGCCATGGCGTGGTGCATCCGCAGGAATACCCCGACTCGCCCCCCGTCGTATTTGAGTGTGACGAGTTCCGGCCGCGTCGCGATCTGCGATGTTGTGATCGCTTCCGCTCGTGGGGTCCTCGGGTACGTGACGTCCGGACACGGCAGTCCTGAGGAGTGCGTCGTGCGCCGGGTTTCCGCGGAGCGTGCCGGGCAGGGGACCATCGACCCTGGTCCGCTCTTGGGTCTGCCGGGAGTCTGGCGGCAGGGCGGTCAGCGATGTCAGGGGCGCTGGAGCCGCCCGGCGTGCTGGAATGCGGGAGGTTCACGATGGCTCGCGCGACGAGGCTGGCCGCGGCGTCGCTGGCCGGGGTTACCCTGGCGGCGTACGCTGCGCTGCAGGTGCTGGGCCGGATTGCGGGGACCACCGGTGCGGAGCGGCGGCAGCGGCTCCCGGGTGACGAGCTGGTCGAGGCCGCGACGATCGTGACCGAGCACGCCATCGACGTGGCCGGGGAACCGGAGGAGGTGTGGCCCTGGCTGGCGCAGCTCGGCTGGCATCTGGGCGGCTGGTACACCCCGGCATGGGTCGACCGGCTGTTGTTCCCCGGCAATTGGCCGAGCCTGGACCGGCTCGACCCCGCATTGGTGCGCGACCTGCGGGCCGGTGACCTGATCCCCGACGGGCCGCCCGGCACGGCGTTGTTCAGGGTCGCAACCGCCGAGCCGCCGCACGCGCTGGTCCTGCGCTCGGCCACGCACGTCCCGCAGCGCTGGAACCGGTACGGCGCAGCGATCGACTGGACGTGGTGCTTCACGCTGAGCCGGCCTGCGCCACAGCGAACCCGGGTGCGGCTGAGGCTCCGCGCCAGGACGGCTCCGTGGTGGCTGACCACGGCGTACCGGGTCGGCCTGGTCCCGGCCGACTATGTCATGGCGATGGGCATGCTGCGGGGCCTGAAGCGGCGCGTCGAGGCTCACCGCCCGCCAGCCGCCTCGGGCCGCGACCCGCTTGACCAGCGGCCCGGGAGTACGCGGGCTCGCATCGCTCGGCCGGCTGGAGGTCGTCGGCGCCGCTTTTGATTCCCGGCTGCAGGGATTGCCGGCGTTCACCGGCCGAGCGTCGAAGTCCATCGGCCGGATCCTCGCCCGTCACGGGGCCCGCATCGCGGCGCCACCGGAGAGCTTCCTGGTCGAGGGCCTGACCGGGGCCTTGGCCGACGGCGAACTGGAGCGGGCCCGCGCCTGGGCAGAGCGCCTGACGCGAAGTGACTGCCTCCGGGGCGCCGCCAGGCCCCCTGATGCCGCTGGCGGTCAAGGGCGCCACGATGCGGGGACACCGCGGAGCCGTTAGCGGGCCCGGCGGCTGTAGTCGAAGAAGTTGAAGAACCGCTCCGTCAGCTTGTGGCCCGCGCTGCCAGCGTCGGCAGGGTTGTTGAGCTGCTCGCCCAGAGCTCTCAACCCTGGAGCAAGCATCGGGCCGGCCATCGGCCTTCCGTGGCCGGGCGCCAGCACGCTCGGCTCCAGCCGGGCCAGCTCAGACACGGACTCAGTCGCTGCCCGCCAGTTCCAGGTGGCAAAGCGCGGTGGCCCGCCGAGGGTGTGCCGTTGCGACAGGGCGTCGCCAGGCGAATTGAGGTTGACGGTCAGGACGGCGTCGCCCGCGATGAGGGCACGGTCTGCCTCCCGGAACAGCGCCAGGTGGCCAGGGGTGTGGCCGGGCGTGGGGATGACCTGCCAGTCCGACAGGCCGGGAACGCCTACGTCCGGGTCGATAGGGCTCAGCCCAGACTGCCCAGGGGGGAACATCCAGTTCCGCTCGACACGGGCCAAGGCGCCGATGATGCGGCCAGAGGGGGGCAAGGGCAGTTCGTCGGGGTGCACGTACACGGTGACGTCCCACATGCAGGCCAGTTCGGAAGCCGAGCCAGCGTGGTCCGGGTGCACGTGCGTCAGCACGATCGCTCGCGGCCGGGCGCCGGCCCCGAATAGGGTCTCCGCCGCGCTGCTGATCAGCCCGGCCCGGCCCCGCCACATGGTGTCGACCAGAACCCAGGTTTCGCCCGACTGCACGAAGTAGACGTTCGAGTCTCGCCGTTTCCCGGTGACCAGGCAGTAGACCCCTGTGGCGACGGTTTCCTCGAGCGTGGCGCCGTGCAGGTACCGGTGCACGTCGAATTGACGGCCCCCGAGCCAGTCCTTTCGTGATGCGTCCATAAGACGAATGTCCGTCGATGCCGGGCCTGCAACCAGGGTCGTTGGTCCTTGTGGCCGCGAAGACCATCAAGACGCAGATCATCTCATCGGAGTGGACAACGCTCACATCGCGCTTGGCGCAAAGGCCACACAGGTCGACGGGTATCGCGTGCCGTGCGACCACGTGCTGTGACCGTCCGTCACATATCGGCAGCGCCCGGCCAGGCAGTCCGGCGGATCCTATCCTGGCCGGACAGGATCTCTGTGCAGCGAGCGGTACAGCTTCAGAGCCGTCAATCCCTGGATCCGAGCTCGCGGGACCAGATTCAGCGAGATACCTGACCGTATTGGGCCAGGTTGAGTGAGACCGGGGCCAACTTCGGTGAGACGGGAAAGTAACGTGCGGGCCGCGCGAGCAGAAGGCGACCAGGCCCAACGACTTACTTTACATAATGTGCATTATCGGCACTTGGGGCCGGGCCGCAGACACTGCTCGGTGGCTGTCGTGGCGGTCGGCCTCACGCTGGCCGAGATGCGGGGAAGATACGGTACAGATGGTAGTCGATGACGGCCTGGGCTTGCTCGACTGAGGACTGGCCGACGAGGACGCTCGTGCCCAGGCCCGCGGACATGGCCAGCAGGCTGAAGGCCTCCAGATCCGGGTCCAGGCAGGCGGGTGTGTCGCCGGCGGCCTGGGAGGCCCGCAGCTGGGCGGCGACCACCTGGATCACGGCGGCTGAGTTCCGGACCAGAGGGCTGATCGCCAGCGCCGGGTCGGTCAGCGAAAGCGCCAGATAGGCCGTGTAGACGACGGTGAAGGTGCGCCGCTCGCCGCCGGCGGGCAGCCCCTCGGTCAAGATGGCGGCGATGACGTCGCGCGGGCTGGCCGGGCCGCCTTTCTCTTTGAGCCGCGTCAGACTCCGCTCGGCGAACTGGGCGGCCAGCTGCTGCATGGCGGCGAGCAGGAGCTCTTCCTTGGTGCCGAAGTAGTACTGGACCAGCCGCAGGGACACGCCCGCTTCGGCCGCGACCTCCCGCATTCCGGTGGCGTGCAGCCCGCGCGTGGCGGCCGTCCGCACCAGCGCGTCGGCGATCTGCCGCCGCCGTTCCTCGTGGTCGACCCGCTTCGGCACCCGCCCACCGTACCCCTCGGCATCCGCCCGCCATCTTTATGATACGCTCGTATCATAAAAGATGGCGGGCTCGGCCGCGAGGAGGCGGGACATGCTCGGGATCAAGCGCATCACCGGCGCAGCGGACGCGGCACCCGAGGGCGAGCCGGGATCGTGGGTAAGCGATGCGGCGCGGGAGAAGTTCATGGCCGCCTACGAGCGGGCCTTCGCGCTCTGGCCGCAGCCCTGCGAGGAGTTCGATATCGACACGGCGACCGCCACCACACGGGTGCACGCCTACCGGCCGCATCCCGGCGGGGACCCGGTCGTGCTGCTCACCGGTGCCGGGGGCAACGCAGCGGCCTGGTTCCCGTACGCGGCGGCGCTCGCGGAGGACGGCCCGGTCTACGGGATCGACATGCCCGGCGACCCGAACCCCAGCGTCCCGCGCGCCCCGATGACTCCCCCGGCCGCCTGCGCGGCCTGGCTTGACGAGCTGCTCGCCCAGCTCAGCGGCCGCCCGGCGCACCTGGTGGGCTTCTCCTACGGCGGCTGGGTCGCCATGAACCAGGCGATCCGCGCGCCCCGGCGGGTCGCCTCCATCACGCTGCTCGACCCCGCAGGGCTCACCAAGCTCGACGCCCGCTTCTGGTTGTGGCTCTCCATCAGCGGCCTGGCCACCCTCACCCCGATGCCGCTGCGCCGTCGCCTCGCCCGGTGGCTGGACAGCCCGGCCATGCTGCAGCCGGAGCTCATGACGCTCATGTGGGCAGGCACCCGCGGCTACCACGCCGAGCCCAAGTTCCCCGGTGTCCTCACCGACGACGAACTCCGCGCGATCACCGTGCCGGTCCTGCTGATCACCGGCGCGCGCAGCGCCCTGCTCACCCCGGCGGAGGCCCGCGCCCGGGGAAGCCTCATGCCGCACGCGCAGGTCGCCATCGTCCCCGGCAGCCACGGCGGCTTCAACCGCATCGACGAGCTGAACGACCAGATCACCGCCTTCGTCAAGGCCCACGCCAGCGGCGAGCAGACGGCCCAGCCGGCACAGCCACCGGCAACCAACCGGTAGGGCCGGCATCTTCACCAGATCCATGCAGCCGCGCTGGCCATGAGCCAATCGGCGCCGGAAACGACATGATGGCCGACGGGGGGCATTGCCGGCTTCAGGCCAAGTACTGGCAGGATGAACTACATGCCCGGCGTCCGCCGCTTTGCGGCCGGGGATGCCCCTGCCGCCGTAGCCATCATCCGAGGCCTTCCGGACTACTTCACCGACGATGTGCCCATGAAGGTCGAACGCGACGTCGCCAGCAACGAGGCCTGGGTCATCACCGACTCCGGATCGGTCGCGGGCTTCGCCGTAGCCGCCAGGAAATCACCTGCTGGTGCGGAGATCCTCTGGATCGCTGTCGACGCTGCCCAGCGCGGCCGCGGGCACGGAACCAGACTGCTGGGCCACGTCCTGGATCACCTGGCAACCTCCGGGATCAGCGTCGTGGAGGCCAAGACCTTGGACCGCTCCTCCGGTTACTACCCCTACGAGGCCACACGGGCCTTCTGGGAACGCAATGGCTTCATCCATGTCGATAGGATCGATCCACTGCCTGGCTGGCGCCCTGGTAACCCGGCGGCAATTTACATAGCCGCACTCCGCCCAACCCGATAACAAGCCACCGCTTCGCCCGGCCGAGCGCGCGAAACTGCCAGACTGTCGCACGCGCAGCAAGCGCGACAGCCTGAGTCGCGATCGGAGCGAATGATGAAGGCGGTGCGTTTCAGCCAGTTCGGAGGCCCGGAGGTGCTCGAGATCGTGGATCTGCCCGATCCGCATCCAGGTCCCGGTCAGGTCCGGATCGCGGTGCGCGCGGCCGGGGTCAACCCGAGCGACTGGAAGAAGCGCCGGGGCCTGATGGACGGGGAGCTCCCGCAGACCATGGGCCACGAGGCGGCGGGCGTCGTCGACGAGCTCGGCGAGGGCGTCGCGGACGTGACCGTCGGCGATCGCGTGTTCGGCTTCTCCGCCGAGGGGGCGGCCCAGGCCGAGCTGGCGGTGCTGTCCTGGTATGCGCCGATCCCGCCGTCGCTTGACTTCCCCGGCGCGGCCGCGCTGCCGGCCGCCGTCGAGACGGCCACGCGCGCCCTTGACCAGCTCGGCGTCGGGAGCGGGGCCACGCTGCTCATCAACGGCGCCTCCGGGAGCGTCGGCAGCGCTGCGGTTCAGCTCGCCGTGGTGCGCGGCGCGCGCGTGATCGGCACCGCCAGCCCGGTCAACCACGATTACCTGCGCTCGCTGGGGGCCGAGCCGGTCGCCTACGGCGAGGGCCTCGTCGAGCGGGTTCGCGCGCTCGCGCCCGACGGCGTCGATGTCGCCCTCGACGTCGCCGGCAGCGGGGTGCTTCCTGAGCTCATCGAGCTCGCCGGCGGCGCCGGACACGTCGTCACGGTCGCCGACTTCGGCGGCGCTCAGGAGCATGGGGTGAGGTTCAGCAGCGGCGATGCCGCCGGCCGCGCGCTCCATGCGCTCGGCGAGATCGGCGAGCTGATCGAATCCGGGCGCTTTTGGCTCCCGGTCGCGCAGACCTTCCCGCTCGCCGAGGTTGCCGAGGCGCACCGGGTGAGCGAGCAGGGTCACGTGCGCGGCAAGCTCGTGCTGCTGGTCGGCTGAGACGGCGCGCTCGGGGGCGGTGCTGGCGCCCCCAACGCGCTCAGCAGTCAAACACCGACCAGCAGATGTCGTTCCGCAACCGCTGGTCGTCAAGTACGAGCTCGCGAATCACCTCCGGGAGCTGCTCACGCTGCCACCGGCACTCGAGTCGCCCTGCGCCCTCGCCCTCGCCCTCCCGTCATCTTGACCTCGCCACGCGCCCAGGCGCGGGCATGCTCGATCGCCTGACGCGGTCGTGGGTCCTCAGGCTGAGCCGACTCGAACAGGTCTAGGACGTGCTCCGCGCAGGATGCCGCCCAAAGAGCGAGGAGCTGGTGATCCGAATCGGTGAGGGTCCCACCGCGGCGGATCGTCACGAAGCGAGGGTCTCGCACCTTCGGGAGGATCATGGTTGGCACGCCTTCTTAGGACGGCGAAGGTCCTGGCCAGCTCCCGGGCGAGCGGAAGATAGTCCGCGCCGGTTCGAAGGGCGCCGCCGACGACGATCAGCCCTCTTCCCTCGCCGACGGTCTGGTAGCCGATGCCGGTGCCGTCGGCCGAGGTGACAGGGGACGGCGTGGTCGTGGGAATACTCATTGGCGGTCAGCCTTTCCTTCTCGGGGTACGTGTGGGTCAGACCGACCCGCCGCGCGGGCCGCACCTCCCACCATGTAGACCCGGGCCGCCACGAAAAGGAATCGACCGCTCCCGAACGCACCGGTCAGCTTGCGCCGAGGGTGAGCTGCTGTTCAATGTTGAGCTTGACCTCGCCGTCCGGGAGCACGGGTGACCAGAACAGCGAAGTCAGGCCGCAGCGGGAAGCTGCGAGGGCGGCAACTGGAGCGGCTCGAAGCCGAGCTCCACGCGGCACTGGCCGGCCTCGACACGGTCCTGGTGCGGCCGCAGCCTGATCAGACGGTAACGGCGCCGCGAAAATCCGCCGGGCCGTGAGCGTGCTTAACAACGTGCGATGGTCCGCTACGACGCGGAAGAGTTCCTCGGATAGACCGGCTGCCAGGCGGCCGGCCTCCGCCGCTACCGGCCGAAGCGGTCGAATTCCCCGTTTCGTACGCCGCCGAGGAAAGCGTGCCACTCCGCCGGCGTGAAGTGCAGGACCGGTCCCGCGGAGTCCCTGCTGTTGCGAACGCCGATCGCGCCGCCGGGCAGGCTCGCCACCTCGACGCAGTTGCCGTTGGCGTAACTCACAGAGCTCTTGATCCAGTAAGAACCCGGACGCGGCCGTTCGAGTGGACCACTGAATGTAGCGCCCACGTTATCCCTCGCTCGTTCTTGTGCTTCCCAGGTGTGCAATTAGGTGTGCAATCAGTGAGGACGGCGAGCCGGACGGGGTTCAACAGCCCGCCGCCCCCACGTCTAGTCCCCCGCGGCCGCGCGATCGCCGCCCGAGGGCGGATCGGGCTGGAACGCGAGCGTGAAGTACATGGCCTTGCCTGCCGGGGTGCGGAACGAACCCCATTCGGCCGACAGGGCAGCGACCAGCACCAGCCCGCGTCCGGTTCCCGAATCGACTGGTTCGTTCGCACCCACCGGCAGGTAACGCGACCTGTCGTAGACGTCGATACGCAGCTGACCGCAGCAGCGCCTGATGGCCAGTGTCAGGGTCTCGCCTTCTCCGTGCGTGATGGCGTTGGTCACCAGGTCGCTGGCGAGCAGGATCGCGATGTCGGGATCGACCGGGACCTTCCAGTCACCGATGGCCACGCGCACCTGGCTGCGGGCTTCGGCTGCCGCAGCGGGTGCCCTGGTGAGCCGGACCCGACGTTGGTACAGTTCGGTCGGACGAGTCGGTGCCATCGTGTTCATCCGGTTCCTTCAGCTAACCTGCTCGGTGCCTTGCGTTGAAAATGCTGCTGCAAGTTGCAGCGCAAGACATCGGTCAGCTGACCGATATTCAATGGCGGCGCGTCTTCCCCTCCCGTGACGAGCCCGACCTTCTGTTTCGCTGCACTTTCAAGGTATTTTGGGCCGTGATGTCGACTAACTCGTCAGTCCTCAGGCCGCCGTGTGCGGAGCGTCGGCCTTGACCGACGGGGTGGACGCCCCGGCCGAGACCGGTGCGGGAGCCGACGTAACAGCACCGTCAGATCAGCACCTGATACCAGCACGCGCTCCCCGCCGGCACCGGGTGCGGCGCAGCATCCTTGCCGGCTTGGCCATCGCGGTCCTGGTCAGCGTCATCGTCGTGGAGCGCCACACGCTGGCCGAGTCGCTGCACGTGCTAGCCCACCTGAACTGGGCCTGGTTCCTGCTCGCCCTGGCGTCGGAGCTGATCTCCCTGTCGAGCTTCGGGCTCAGCAGGAGGCAGCTGATGCGGGTCAGCGGCCGGCCGCCCAGCTTCGGCACGGTGATGGCAATCACCTACGCGGCGAACGCGCTGTCAATCTCGGTGCCGTTCGCGGGTGCCGAACTGGCCCTGGTCTTCTCCTACCGCCAGTTCCGCAGGCACGGCGTGGACGCCGCCACCACGGGCTGGATGCTCGCCGTCTCGGCGATCTTCTCCACGGCGGCACTCGCCTTCCTGCTGGTGATCGGGGCGCTGGCGGGCTCGGCGTCGCTGGCCAGCGCGGCGGGGTTCCTGGGCGCCTTCCTGTTCATCGTGCCGGCTGCTACCGTGCTGCTCGCGCTGCGGTTCGAGAACGTCCGCAGGCTCCTGCACCAGGTCATCGCCTGGCTGGTCGGCCTCTCCCGGAGCGTCCTGGGCGTGCCCGCGCACGGGGTCGACGGCCTGGATGAGTTCCTGGACCGGGTGGCGAGCCTGCGGCTGCCCTGGCCGCAGTACGCGGAGGTGTTCGGCCTGGCCGTGCTGAACTGGGTCGCGGACTGCGGGGCGCTGGCCTGCGCGATCAGGGCCACGGGCCAGCCCATTCCCTGGCACAGCCTGCTGCTCGTTTACGGGGCCGGCGCCGCGGTCGGCAGCACCGGAATTACACCGGGGGGATTCGCCCTGGTCGAGTTGGCCCTGACCGCGGCGCTGACCGCTGCCGGGCTGCCCAGGTCGTCGGCGCTCGCGGCCGTGCTCGCCTACCGGCTGGTCAACTTCTGGATGATCCTCATCGGCGGGTGGTTCTTGATGGCACTCCTCGCCCACCGGCGCATCGCACCTAGCGAGAGTGCTGCGGACTCCCCCAGCCCGGACGGTTTACATGAGCCCGCCAGGCAGGCCGGCCGAACCGGTCACGCTAGGCGAATCGGTCACGGTGTCCGACCTGGAGTCCGATCCGCATCCGGTGCTGGCCCGACTCCGCGCGGCCGCCCCGGCCTGCTGGGTGCCAGTCCTCGACGCCTGGCTGGTCACCGGGTATGACCTGGCCGTCGAGGTGCTCCGTGACACCCGGACGTTCACCGTCGACGATCCCCGGTTCTCCACGGCCAAGGTAGTGGGACCGAGCATGCTCTCCCTGGACGGCGCACGGCACGCCCGCCACCGTGCCCCCTTCACCCGCCCCTTCCGGTCCGAGGAGGTCCACGCCCGGCTCGACACGTTCATCCGCGCCGAGGCCGACCGGCTGGTGTCCGCCATCGAGCCGCACGGTACGGCCGAACTCCGCCGGGCGGTGGCGGGCCCGCTGGCCGTCATGGTCATGGCCGAGGTCCTCGGCCTCGGGCGGACCGACCCTGCGCAGGTCCTGGCCTGGTACGACGGGATCGTGGCGGCGGTCCAGGCCGAGGCCGCGGGCCCAGGGGCTCATTCCCGTCCCGACGAAGGCGTGGCCGCCGCGGGCACGGCCGCGTTCGCCGAGCTCGCCGCCAGCCTCCGGCAGGTCATCGCGGTGCCTCCGGCGTCCTCGCTGCTGGCCGACGTTACCGGGCCGCTCACCGCGGACGAGGCCGTCTCCAACGCGGGCGTCCTGCTGTTCGGCGGAATCGAGACCACCGAGGGCATGATCGCGAACGCCATGCTGCAACTCCTGTCCTCCCCCGGCGAGCTCGAGCTCGTGCGGGCTGACCACGGGCTGATCCCGGCGGCGATCGAGGAATCGCTGCGGCTGGAGCCGGCCGCGACGGTCGTGGACCGCTACGCGACCCGAGACGACATGCTGGCCGACGCCCGCATCCAGGCCGGTGACCAGGTCACGGTGTCCATCGCCGGAGCGAACCGCGATCCACGGATTTTCTCCGATCCGGACACATTCCGGATCCGCAGGGCGAACGCTAACCGCCACCTCGCCTTCGCGCACGGACCGCACTTCTGCCTCGGCGCCCACCTGGCCCGCCTGGAGGCGCGGATCGCCGTGGAAACCCTGCTGGATCGCCTCCCCCAGCTACGCCTGGATGACCAGTACCCGGCCGCGCCCCGGGGCCTGGTCTTCCGCAAGCCCACCGATCTGCGAGCACGCTGGACCACCGCTATAAGCTAGCCCGGTTGAACGAGGATGGCGTGGGCATGCCCGCCAGCGCCGGTTGTAAGACCCCGAGGAGGCGCGATGTCGGAGCAGGATCCAGACGAGCCAGGCGAGTTCGCCGACCAGTTCCCTGAGCGTTTCCGCCCGCACCGCTCGGAGCATGCCGGCGAGATCGACCGCCTCGATGAGGATCAGCTCGCTCGGCTCACCGAGGAGGAGCGTGTCGCGGCCGGTGTCGATGACTACGACCCGGACGAGGTACCGCCCGCCACGGACACGCCGCCGCTGACCCAGGACGTCAGGCAGACCGAGCAGTACCAGGAGGAGCGTGCCGAGTTCATCCGGGAGTACGAGAAGGGCGAACTGCACCCTATCGACGAAGACCACCCGTTCCCGCCCACCCGGTACGACGACTGAGGGGACGACGACTGAGCGGCCGCGCGGCGGCTTGCCCGACGCGCGCGCTCCAGCAGCACTGAGCGGCCGCGGGTACCGGCTTAACGAGTTCAGCGCGCGTTCAGGGCCACGCTGGCCTCGGCGGTGTAAGCCAGGAAGGTCAGCGACTCCTGGAAGTACAGCTGCACGTACTCCGAGTCGTGGGACAGGTATCCGATCGACAGGTCCTGGCCGAGGCGCAACTCGTAGTCGCCACCCCGGCCGGACAGCACAAACGCGCCGTCGATGGCCGGCGCCCAGATGATGTCGCCGTCCACCACGCGGGCCAGGTGGTCGCGGATGGGGTAGCCGTGGTCGGAAGTCTCGCTCACCATCGTGTACACGGCGGCGGACAGCAGCAGCGAGTAGGGTCCGCCCACGCCGGCCAGCCGGAGCGCGCTGACCGCCTGGCTGATCACGGCCGGGTACTCGCGGGCCTCGGCGGGCAGGGTGAGGACCGGATTGGACGAGCTCGGCCCGACCCCGGTGATCCCGGCAGCCGGGTAGCCGTCGAAGATCGCCCGGTCCTCGGCGAAGGCGATCTGGCGGGCCGCGTCCTTGACCGGCTGCCAGTCGGAGTCCTGCGCGCCGCGCTCCACGTTGTCCACGTCCAGCCTGCTCACCGTGAACGGCACCCGGAGCTGGACGAGCTGCTGTGAGCTGCGCAGCCAGGCGGTGATCCCGGCGGCGTCGCCGCCCGGCGGTTCGATCTCGGCCAGGTGGCCGGTGCCCACGCTGGCCAGCGCGGGGCCGCCGGGTCCCTGGACGTCCACCACCCGGCGGCCGGCCACGTGCTGCTCGAACGTCCGGCGGGCCTCGGCCTGGATGCTCGTCCAGGCGGCATCGGAAACCGGAGCGAGCTCGCGGTGCAGGTTGTTCATGACATGCTCCTCTTCAGGCTGCCAATGCCGAGGGAACCGTCCTCCGCCGAGCCGGGGCCGGGCGGGGAAGCCGGACCGGCGCCGGGCGGGGACTCGCCGGCATCGCCGGGCGGATCGGGGAGGTCGTCGAGGAAGTCGGCCGACGGCGCGAAGAACAGGCTGCCGGTGACGGCGGTGGAGAAGTCCAGGATGCGGTCGGTGTTGCCCGGCGGGTCGCCGATGAACATGCGGGTCAGCATCTGCTCGGTCACGCTCGGCGTGGCCGCATAGGCGATGTAATACGTGCCGAACTCCCCGCGCCCGAGCCCGCCGAACGGCATATTGGCCCGCAGGATCTGCCGCTCGGTCCCGTCGGGTTCGGTGATCGTGTTCACCGCGACGTGGGAGTTGGCCGGCTTGACCTCGTCCGGCATCTCGATGTCGGACAGCTTGGACCGACCGATCGCCCGCTCCTGGTCCTCGGTGGACAGGGCGTTCCAGGCGTCCATGTCGTGCAGGTACTTCTGCACGATGACATAGCTGCCGCCTGCGAACCCGGGGTCACCCGCACCGACCAGCGCCGCCGCCGCGGCCGCCGTGCCTTCCGGGTTCTCGGTCCCGTCGACGAAGCCGAGCAGGTCACGCTCGTCGAAGAAGCGGAACCCGTGCGTCTCGTCGGCCACCGTGACCGCGCCGGCCAGCCGGCTCATGGCCTGGGAGGCGAACTCGAAGCATAGGTCCATCCGGTCGTGCCGGATGTGGAACAGCAGGTCTCCCGGGGTGGCCACGGCGTGGTGCCTATCCCCCGTGAGCTCGCGGAACGGGTGCAGCTGGGCCGGGCGCGGTCCGGCGAACAGGCGGTCCCACCCCTGCGAGCCGATCGCGGCAATGCAGACCAGGTCGTCGCCCGGGGCGCGGAAGCCCACGGCCCGCCGCAGGCCCGCCCAGTCGGCCAGCAGGTCCCGGCAGGCTGCCTCACCTCCCGGGTTGATGGTCAGGACCAGGAAGATCGCGCTCGCGGTGAGCGGGCCCAGCATTGGCTGCGGCTCGGGAGGAGCAGGCGACGGTTCTGCCACGGGACACAGGTTAGCGGTACCCTCCGAGCCGGGCGTGATGGGGCCCGCGCCGCACGCACCGCGGTCCGTTCGGCTGAAAGAGGTCTTACCTCCAGCCGCGCCGTACACGAGGGCCAGTGTCCGGGCCCGGCTCCTTGGTGCCAGATCCCGGTGGCGGCACGTCACTAGACTGTCCCCCCATGAGCACAGAGCCGCCGTCGGCCAAGCGGGTCCCCCGCGAACGCACCTATCACGGCGACACCGTCATCGACGAGTACGCCTGGCTCGCCGACAAGGCCGACCCGGACACCATCGCCTACCTGAAGGCCGAGAACGCCTACACCGACGCGGTGACCGCCACGCTCGGCCCGCTCCCGGATCAGATCTTCGCCGAGATCAAGGCCCGCACCCAGGAAAGCGACCTGTCGGTCCCGGTGCGCAAGGGCGACTGGTGGCAGTACGCCAGGATGGTGGAGGGCCAGCAGTACGCGGTGCACTGCCGCCGGGCGGTCCGGCCGGGTGAGCTCATCCCGCCCCTGGCCGAGGACGGCCAGCCGCTGGACGGGGAGGAAGTGCTGCTGGACGACAACGAGCTGGCCGCCGGGGCGGGCTACTTCGCCCTCGGCGCGTACCAGCCGAGCCAGGACTGGCGCTGGCTGGCTTACTCCACCAACTTTAGCGGCGACGAGCGGTTCACGATCCGGATCAAGGACCTGGCCGGCGGGGCCCTGCTGCCCGACGAGATCCCGGGTGCCTTCTACGGGTGCTCGTGGTCGCTGGATGGTTCGGCCCTGTTCTACGTGACGGTAGACGACGCTTGGCGGCCTTACCGGGTGTGGCGGCACCGGGTCAGCACGCCAGCCGACCAGGACGTCATCGTGTTCGAGGAGGCCGACCGGCGCTTCCACGTCAGCGTGCGCACCACCCGCAGCGAGCGCTACCTCGTGGTCCGGAGCGCGAGCGTGCTGACCAGCGAGGTGTGGCTGCTCGACGCGGCCAGGCCGGACGGCGAGCCCGCCGTGGTGAAGCCGCGCCGACAGGGGGTCGACTACGACGTCGACGACGCCGGGGACCGCCTGCTCGTCCTGCACAACGATCACGCGGAGAACTTCGAGCTCGCCACCGCGCGGCTGTCCGACCCGCAGAACTGGACCCCGCTGGTGCCGCACCGGGCCGACACCCGGCTGCTGGGCATGGCCGCGTTCGCGGACTACATCATGGTCTACTTCCGGCGGGACGGGCTGACCGGCCTGAGGATCCTCGGCTCCGGCGGCTCAGGCGAGCGGGAGGTCGCGTTCGATGAGCCGATCTACCGGGTCGCGCCGGGACCGAATCCCGAGTACGACTCCAGCCGGTTCCGCCTGTCCTACACCTCGCTGGTCACGCCGGGCTCGGTCTACGACTGCGACATGGCGACCGGTGGGCTGACCCTGCTCAAACGCCAGCCCGTCCGGCCGTCCCCGGCAGGCGAGCCTTACCGGCCCGAGGACTACGAGCAGCACCGGGAGTGGGCGGTCGCGAGCGACGGCACAACGATCCCGATCTCGCTGGTGTGCCGCAGGGGCACGCCTCGTGACGGTAGCGCTCCATGCCTCTTGTACGGCTACGGCAGCTACGAGGTCTCCCGGGACCCGGCCTTCTCCATCCCGGTGCTCTCGCTGCTCGACCGGGGTTTCGTGTACGCGATCGCGCACGTCAGGGGCGGTGGCGAGCTGGGCCGGGCCTGGTACGACAACGGCAAGCTGCGACACAAGAAGAACACCTTCACCGACTTCATCGCCTCCGCGGAACACCTCGAAAACTCCGGCTGGACGTCAGCGGCCCGGCTGGTGGCCCGCGGCGGCTCGGCCGGCGGCCTGCTGATGGGCGCGGTGGCCAACCTGGCGCCGCAAGACTTCGCCGGCATCGTGGCCCAGGTGCCGTTCGTCGACGCGCTGAACACGATCCTGGATCCGTCGCTCCCGCTGACCGTGACTGAATGGGAGGAGTGGGGCGA
>Ga0187781_10002034_pt1 | contig 15428 bp, 7 predicted proteins | sample 0715_SJ02_MP02_2_FD_132447 | JGI IMG/M metagenome (GOLD analysis project Ga0187781, IMG submission 132447) | Tropical peat soil microbial communities from peatlands in Department of Meta, Colombia - 0715_SJ02_MP02_20_MG | ecosystem: Environmental > Terrestrial > Soil > Wetlands > Peat | place...
CACGGGCAGAGCTATGGCAACATGGCCGCCGATTTCGGAGATTTCGATCGCGACGGCAGGCTGGATCTGGTGGTGACACGTTTCGGCAATCAGCCCGCCAGCCTTTACTGGAATCGCGGCGATCAGTTCGAGGAGATCGGAGACAGAGCGAAGATCTCTCAGTCGACCACCGTTCCAGTCAAATGGGGGACCGGGTTCGGCGATTTTGACAACGACGGATGGCCCGACATTCTCATCGCCAATGGCAACTTCTCTTCCATGATGGATACCGTCCCCGGCGAGGCTCCCTACGCCGAACCCATCCAACTGTTTCGCAATCTCGGCAACCTGACGTTTGAGGAAATTGCCAACAACGCCGGATTGAATGATGGTCCGCTGCGCTCGCGCCGCGGCACGGCTTTCGGCGACATTAACAATGATGGGAATCTGGATGTAGTCGTCTTCAACGCTGCCGGCGCACCGTCCGTCTTCCTGAATGAAACCAGGAACTCCAATCACCGTGTGCTCTTTCGACTGATTGGCACAAAGAGCAACCGGGCAGGCATCGGCGCGCGAGTGCGAGTCACCACTTCGAACATGGCGCAGATTGACGAAGTCCGCGGAGGCGGCAGTTACAACTCCACCAATGACACGCGCCTGCACTTCGGGTTGGGGAAAGATGCCAAGATGACCAAAGTGGAGGTGCAATGGCCCAGCGGCCTGCAGCAGGAATTCCACGACGTGCCGGCGGACGCGATCTACGAAATCGAAGAAGGGAGTGGAATTCGCAAGGTCACGAGTCTGCCATCTCCGTGAGCTTCTGTTAGCGTTGCGGCTTTGCCCAAGTTGCCTGCTTGCTCATCGTTTCAGGGATTTGTGAGGTGGGTTCTATAGAGCTTTGCAAGATATAGTGACGCAGTCCGTCTCCTTGGCGATCTTAGCGGATCCTTGGCGTTCTTCGCGGCAAAGGCTTCTAACCGCAAAGGTCGCAAAGAAAAGCCGCAAAGGCCGCGAAGAAAATCGACTCCTCTGGACTCCTTCGTTCGCGATCGAATCGTCGCTACATTCTGCATTACTCACTGGTGTTCGCTCCTCTGCTTCCGGCTCCCAACCGACTGGAGAAGCGCGCCCGAGAGCGCGTGCGCATTGCGAACCGAAAGATTCTTTCCGTGTTCGAAGAACAGTGCGGCAAAACGGGGGGCCGATCCCTGCCCTCGGAATCCATCGACGGTTAGGCCGTCAAAGTATTCTGCGTGGATGGCGTTACGATAAAAGTCCGGGAAAGAGCCTTCCCACCGGACTTGCAAATCGGCGATGCGGAGGTCCCGAACTCCGTGAACTTCAAACGCAGACAAATCGTGGCGCGTCATCCCGAGTCTCAACGGCGTGGTCGGCTGCAGATCTAAATTACCTCCAAGGATGGCCTGCAACGGATTTGACTGCATGGTTAGATGAAGGTTGCGGAATTCTATGTCCTCGATGCGATTGGGTTCGGAGCCGTAAACCACGATTGGAGATTGGCTGTTGGCGACCATATTGTCAAAGACAACATGACGAATGTGACCGGCAGTCTGCACCGGCGTATCAGCCCACGATTCGTATGCCCAGCGAGCCACGGTCATGGATACCGGTTCACCTGCCCCCCACCACGGACCGTCGATCAGGCGAGTTTCGCTGACTATATTCGAGAAGAGGATATCTTCCACCACCTCACTGGCTCGGGCCTGAATGTTGATCCCTCGATTACTGTCCGTGATCACGACATTCTGAACCGTAAGATTGCGGATTCCTTTCGCTGAGGGGCCGATGCGAATTGCCGCGGAACGACTATGCAAAATTACGTTCGAAACCGTCACATTTTCAGCCCTCTGTTGGCACCACCCGTCGGCGCAAGGCCCGCCCAGCACCAATGCGTCGTCTCCGGCCTCGAAATAGGAGTTTGCGACGGTCACATTGCTGGAGCCGGATATATCGATGGCGTCGGAGTTGGGTACGAGCAGGCTGTTGCGAACATCAAGGCCGTTTACCGAAATGTGATTGCTGCACGCTAAATGGATACTCCAGTTGGGACTGTCAAGGACATGAAAGTCGCGCAGAATAATGCCGTCGCCCTGCAGGATCAGAATCAGATTTCCCGGCCTTGCGTGCATGCGCACAGGACCCTCACGGCCTTCGCTCACGCGGGCTGTGTAGTTCTCGCCTTGCCGGGTGGCAGCTGTTTCGAAAAATGGGAAGAAGTGCGGCACACCATTCTCTGTAAAGGCGCGGCCGTTGCCGTCGATTGTACCTTCACCCACAATGGCTATGTTCTTTACGTTCTCCGCGACGATGAGCGCCGTATCGCGACCTTCCGATGAATGCGCCAGATGGCTATAATCGGCGAGATTCTCGCTGCCAAGTATCGTGGCGCCCGGCTCCAATTTCAGCGTTATATTGTCCAGAAGACGAATAGTCCCGCTGCGAAACGTTCCACCGTCTACTAAGACTGTGCCGCCGCCGCGCGAATGGCAACTTTCAATAGCGGCGTTGATGGGGGCAGAATCTAAAGCAATTCCATCGCCCTTTGCACCATACGCCCTGACGCGGCATTCCTCAGGAGGGCTCGCTGGTACTGTGGTCTGCGCAAAAGCAGATGGGCAGATAAGCAGGAGGCAGACACCAGGAAGCCGCCAGGAACTCCAAAAGGATCCAGATTCACGCGGAAGCGGTTGTCGGACTCCGTATAACATCGGCTCACCACACCCTTTCGAGCATTGACAATGGTTTCGACTGGGCGCGCAAAACATAGCAGGCTTTCCTTCCTTGCAAGGTTTGAACCGGAATTCTGAAATCGCCTTCGGTGAAATTGTCGTAGCCGGGTCGGCCCACACAAGGGTAAACCTTGAATGGGGCGATGGCCAATTCGGTGATGCTCTCAGTTCTCGTGTGGATTTCGAGCAAGAGATTCTGTGATAATCGCATAGGAATCGGCGGCTGTTTCCAGCCGTCGGAAATGAAACACATGTGATGGCGAACCCATCGCAGCTTCGAATCCGCACCGTGTTGGCTGTTCTTACGCTGAGTTTCGCCGCTTTCGCTGGCCAGCAATCTCCCGAACAAATCTACAAAGAAGCTTCCGAGGCTTATGACCGAGGGGAAGTCGCGCAGGCGATTTCGCTGTACCAACAGTTTCTGCGGATGCGTCCGGACTCTGTAGCGGGGCGATCTGACCTGGGTATCGCGTTAGTCCACGAAGGGCGCTTCAGCGAGGGAATCGCACAGTACCAGGAAGCCCTCCGGCTTGACCCGGAGAACCTAGCGGCGCGGCTCAATCTCGCAATTGCCTGGTATAAGCAAGGCGAATTCGAACCAGCGGCTCGCGAGCTGGAAATTCTGCGCCGGAAACAGCCCGAGGACCGACAATCGCTGTATCTGCTCTCAGATTGTTATCTGCGCCTGGGCAGAAATGCGGATGTCGTCACGCTCCTCCAATCGGGCTACGAAGCCAACCCCGAGGATCCTGCCTTGGACTATGCTCTGGGCACAGCCCTGATTCGACTGGGGAAAATTTCTGAAAGCGAAAAAGTCATCGACCACATCCTCAAAAAAGGCAATTCCGCTGAGGCAAACCTGCTGATGGGCGCGGCGCAATTTGAGGCCGAAGACTACAAAAACGCCGCGGTGACGCTGCGCAGAGCTCTGGATCTGAACCCGAACATCTCCGAATCGTGGTCTCTGTACGGGCGCACGCTCTTGCACAATGAGGATCCGGAAGCCGCAAAAGCTGCTTTTGCGCGAGCGTTGGAGCTCGATCCCGATGACTACGAGGCCAATCTCTACATGGGAAACCTGCTGCGGACAACGGGAAACCCGGAGCAGGCGGTGGCGTACGTCGAACGGGCACGGCGCTCACGGCCCACCGCGCCCGAGACCCGCTTTCAGGCGGCATCCGTGGACGCGGCACTCGGAAAACTGGACGACGCGCGCAAAGAGTTTGAAGCGCTGGAAAAGGATTGGCCGGATTTTCTTGAGGTCCACGTCCAACTGGCCTCGCTTTATGCGCGAATGAATCTGAAGCAGGAAAGCGAAAAGGAGCGAGACCTGGTTCTAAAGCTCAACCAGAAAGCGCGCGACAACATGCCCCACCGCAATCCGTAACTATAGCTCCGGGCAATATGCCAATGGATTGTCCCGAGGCACATCAAGCCGGTTACGGGGCATCCGGGCGACGGAGTTTCTCAATCTCTTCCTTTTCCCGCTTGGCGTCTTCCACCCGGCCTGCGGAAGTGTAGGCGCGCAGCAAATCCCAGTGGGTTCGGACGGTTGCAGGCCTCAATTTCCGCGCGGTTTCCAGCGCGAGAATCCCCCGCTCCATCTCGCCCTTTGCTACCAGCGTTTCTCCTGAAACCAGAAATCCGCTGGCGTTCGCGGGGTCCAACTTAACGACCTCGTTTGCGAGCCGAAGGGCCTCGTCGAGCTGCTGCTCCTTCAGATATTGGTCCGCCAGCCGCAGTTTCGCAGTGAGATTGAAAGGAGCGATCTCCAGTTCGCGCTTGAGTTCTCTGATTCCGTCCTCAGGGCGCGCGTTCAACAGGAACACACCGTAGAAGAAATGTACTCCCGGCTCGTTGGGATAGGCAGCCGTCATGCCCGTGAGGAGTTTCTCGGCCTCGTCGCGCTTCTGGGACTCATCCGCCAGCGCGGCTTGACCGGCTATGCGGAACATCTCCTTGCGGTCGGGCGGAATCTCCGCGGGCAGCAAGGGATAGCGCAGAGCGGCCAGTCCAAGGGGTTCGCTGAGTAAATCGGCGGACGAACCCGACTTCCGCATGCCCATCAGCAAGGCCATGGCATCGTCGTATTGCTCGAAGCGAGTCTGCAGGACAGCCACGTGGTAGAAGATGGCCTGGGCCATTTCTTTGTTGTCCCCGAGAGCGAGGGTTCGCGAGTGCTGCAGATGGTCCAAAGAGCGAGAGTAGTCCCGGGTTTGAAATTCGCTCATGCCGAGCAAGGCCCATCCCGCACCCGCCTGCGGCTCTAACGCGACGAAGCGCCGCATCAGGTCGCGGACCTCGGCATACTGGTCCTTGTCGTACAAAAGCATGCCCAAAAACCAGAGCCCTGGTTTCCATGCAGGTTGCAGGGTCAGCGCCTGGCGGTACAGGCGAACCGCGTCATCGTCGCGGTTTTCTTCCCTTGCCTTGTCGGCAGCTTCCGAAAGGGCTGCAAAATCAGAAGAGGAAGGCGGAGGTGGAGCGGGGCTATGCTGAGTTGATGGCGTGGTCAGGACCGGAGCATGATGAGGGGATATCTGCGGCTCTTTTTGGAATTCCTCGGCTGCAGCATCCAGTTTTTGCTGAGAACGCAGTAGTGTCCCGCGAAAATAATGAACGTTGGGTTCCTGGCCGTGGTGCTGAAGAAGTCTGTCCGCGGAGTCGTCGGAACGGGGGAAATCACCCTTCAGGCAATAAAAGGCGGCCATGCCGGCCAGCCAGACCGCCTCGCGACGTTCCTGAGGATAGTCTTCCGGCAGAAACGCCATGCGCAGGGAAGCCAAGCCCATGGCTTCGGTCAGGGCAGGAGTCTGTCCCAGCTTCTGCGCTTTGGCAGCGAGGAGAACAAGCGCCTCGTTGAAGCGGCCGGCTCGTGTCAGCAGCAGCGCCCAGTGATAGCCCGCCACGTCGAGAAGCGCCTCATTGCCCGGCGAGCCTGCCTTTGACCAAAGATCGAAATGATGCCGCGCAGCCGAATAATCCCGCGTTTCGTATTCGCAGAGGGCCAGAAACGCATAGGCAGGCGCTGGCTTGGGAGACAGGGCAATATAGCGCCTGAACGGTCCTTCCGCTTCCGAGAATCGATCCTGCTCGTAGAAAATGCTGCCCAGCCACCACCAGCCATCTGCCCAGGCGGGCCGGAGACGCACAGCTTTCGAATAAAGGTCGATTGCGTCGCTCAGCCGATCGGCTTCGCGCGCCTGATCTGCAGCTTTAGCGATGGACTGGAAACTTTCCGCGGGTGCATCGGCAACGGCCGAGTTGGCGAACGACAAAGACAGCAATAAGAGAGCCGCTGCCAACATAAGAGCAAATATACAGGGGGTAGCCCTCGCGAGCTACCCCCTGGTCAGGGAGGTGCGCTTCAAGTTAGAACATGTACTTCACACCCAATTCCAGCTTGCGCTGGCCGTAATAAGTGTCGGCGGTTCCGAACGTTGATGGTTGTGTGCACTTAACGCCGCCCGAGACAGGCGGACAGCTTGTGCCAGTGATCATCTGTCCGAGGTCGTTGAAATTCGCCGTCAGGTTTGCGTCCCTCGAGACGTAACCACCGCTGAAGGACAGGAGGGCGGAATTGAGGAAGTTAAACGCCGCGAAGCGGAACTGCAGCTTCTGACGATCGCCGATCTTGAACTCCTTTAGCAAGGTCAGATCAGAATCCCAGTACCAGGGGCCTGGAATGTAAGGCATCCCGCCAGTCCCGAGCTGTGCTAGCGCCGGCGAGGTGAAACAGTTGGGATTGAGGAATTGATGGCTTCCCAGGTTCGACCGCGGATTGCAGGTAATCAACGGAGTCGGCGTTATATCTGGAGTGCCCATTAGAGTAACGGGACTGGTATAGCTCCAATTGAAATTGGCGGATTGGTCGTTGAGCTGCGCTCCGCTGCTAATCTGTGTGATCCCGGAAATCTGCCAGTTATCCGCGGCGCCGCGGACGAACGAGTTGGTGCTGTGGGTTTTAGGCAAAGTGAAGACATAGGCGGCACTGAGCGTATGTGCCCGGTTCAGGTTTGAGATGCCGTAGAGCCAGTTGGCACCCCAGTCCGACAGGGCGCCCTCACTCAATTGGTTTTCGCCCATATTCTTGGAGAAAGTGTAGTTGGCTTGCAATGTCAACCAGCCCATGTAGCGAATCAGGCTAGCCTGCAACGAGTCAAAACGTGCCTTGCCAAAGGGGCGAACCTCGGTAATACCTTGATAAAGCTGGTAGGGGCGGGCAGTCGCCTGACATGCCGCGGATGTGGTGTTTCCGGTTCCGGGCGGGCAGGTGTAGTTGAACAAGGCGCCGATGGGCACCGAGTCACCGTTAGCTTCCCATTGCGTGAATTTCCCAATGTTTCCGACATAAGAGAGTTCTGCCTTGAACTTGTTGGGTAGCGCCTGGTCAACCGAGAAACTATAAGATTCCACCAGAGGCTGTTCGTGGTTATTCACGTCCATGACCGTAGGGTCCGTACCTTCCAGGATCGGCTGGCCTGCAATGGGAGTAAAAGCATACTGGTCCAGCGATTCCCAAGTCGGGCACCTGGGATCGTTGGCGCCACAATTGCCCCACCCCACAACGCCCATGGCGGTTCCGGCCGGATCGGTGTAGTTCCTGGACTGGAAGACATCGAAGGACCGGTACTTTCCCCAACCTCCGCGAATCACTGTTTTGCCAGTGCCAAACACATCGAACGCTCCGCCAACACGCGGGGAGTAATAGAAGAGGGAGCTCGAAGTCCCGGTATACGGAACGCTCGGATCCACGGCGTGGTAGGAGATGCCGGTATTGGCGTTGGCTGCCGCATTGGCATTGTAGTTGGCAGGGTTGAACACGGCCATGCCGAATTGCGGATTATACGGCTTGGGATAATGCTCGAAGCGCAAACCATAATTGACGGTCAGCCGGCGTGAGACTTTCCAATCGTCCTGGACGTAGAAGGAGGCAATTTTCTGGGCCACATCCACGACCAGCGGCGGGCCTTGCTGGTAATAGCCGGTGTGGCCAATGCCCATCAGTATGTCCGCGTACTCGTTTCCGGTCGCCGAACCAGCCCATGAGATCCACGAGCCGTACTGCATCGATCCGTTGTATTGCTCCCAGTTGTCCTGGTCGTTGTAAGCGTGTTCGTAATAGAAGCCGGCCTTCAAGGTGTGCGTCTTCACAACTTTTGTGAGATTTACTGCTGCGCTGGGAATCTCCTGACTATCCTGTACAGTGGGGTGATAGTCGTAGCCGACATCGCCGTAATTCGGGATGGTGCTCGACCAGCTGAGAACGGCCGGAATATTCGTGTCATTCATGACCCCGGTGAGCGGGTAGCCGATTCCAGACCGGGTGAATTTGTTCAGATTGTTGGGACTGCTTAATAAGCCCAACTTCATGAATCCGGCTCGGGCTTCCACGGTCATGGTCGGCGAGAACACATGCACGAACGTGGCGTTAACATAATCGGACTTGTCGTGCCCCTGGATCGGACTCGGCATAGGAACCATGTAGTCACCGGCCGTCACCCACAAGCCTAAGGGCCAGTTGCCAATCTCACGCTCGCGGCTCCAGGAAACGTAAACCTTGGTGTTGTCGCTGATGTTCCAGTCTTCGCGAGTCAGGTTCTGCCACGAATTTTGCGGTACCGAGTAGGTCTGAACGAAGTTGAAGCCGTCGTTGTTGGCCGGATCGGCATTGGCCGCCGGGACCACATCCTTCATGTAAATTTGCGCCGCAGGAGAAATGCAAGCGGTGTTAAGGATCCCGCCTGTAATGGCGCAGCCGGGACGTTGATTCGGGTAGCTTACGCCGTTGACTGTCGGGCCGCCCATGGCCCACCAGCCGTTAGACGGCACGCTCTGCCCCTGAAACATGACATTCACCTTTGGGTCGCTGAGGCAGTTCGTCTGCTGCCCCTGGCTGTTAGTCCCTGCCACGCAGGGCTGAGGCGTCGTCGGCTCACCGAACGTGCCGGTGGTGCCAGCCAGGGAGCTGAAGTCGCCATTGAGCATGTCGGCTGTGGGCACATAGGCGCGCGCCAAGCCGGCATCCAGTGTTTGCTTGTAGTATTCGAACCCGTCAAAGAAAAACAGTTTTTTGCGGCTCTTGTTGAAGCCAGTTCCCGGGATAATGACGGGCCCGCCGATACTGCCCCCCGGATAGTAGTAGGAACTCGGCGGCTTTGGGTTAGGCACGTTCTCCACAAGGTAATGGTGCTCGGTGGCATTCAGCGCCGAATTCCGCGCGTAAAGATAGGCCGCGCCGTGAAAGTCGCTCGTTCCCCCCTTGGTAACGCTGTTCATCACTACGGGACCTTTGGCATTCTCGGCCGAAAAGTTCGATGTGAGCACTTTTATTTCCGAGATCATGTCGGGGTTCGGGTTGACCGGAGTGTAGTATCCCTTGCCCACATCGGCGACGCGTTGACCGTCTTGGGTAATGTCGGCCAACTGGCCATTGATATTAACGTTGCCAATTTGACCGTAGACTGAGGCCGCCGACTGGCCCATCTGTACGGTTTCGCCCGAGTCAGACAGCGTGTTCAGACCGCCGTTGGGGTTCAAAGTCGCCCCGGGAAGAATCTTCAGGTACTCGGCGGCATTGCGGCCGACCAGAGAGAGATGCTGCAGGTCGTCGGAGGAAATCAGGGCAGATTTCTCTCCGGAGTCCGTGGTCGCCAGTTCGGTGACAGTTGACTGCACCTCGACCGTTTCGGTGGAGGAACCTACCTTAAGTTCGATCCTCATGGTGCGGCTGTCGGAAGCATTAAGAGCAATGTCCGTACCGCGCCACCTTTCGAAACCTTTCTGCTCCACCATCACGTCGTACGTGCCGACGGGAAGCGCGGGCATGTTGAAGAATCCATCTGTGTTGGTTACGGCTTTTCGAGTCTGGTTGGAATGGGAAAGGGTTACCGTCACGTTCGCGCCAGAAACGACGGCTCCGCTGCTGTCTATCACCGTACCGCTCAGCGTGGCGAACTGCGATTGCGCGGAAGCGAGCGGCTGCATCAGTAGCAGTACTGCGACGACAGCGCCTGCCAGCGCCAGCAGTTGCCAGGAAGGGAAAGAATGGCGATTACCGCTTGGTTTAAGAATGAAGCTGTAAAGCATTGGGATAACCTCCCACGTGGCTAAGCCACTAGTTAACTTCTAAACGTTAAAGCTCATCCCTGCTCGGTTGCCAAGCAGAGACCTGAAGATCCTTCGATCGCGGAGGCTAAGGGCGGATGGGGACAGGGAACGGATCTGTCACCCTTCGTTTCCCATGCAGCCCTGACAAAAGCCTGGGATAGCTCCGGTTGCTGGAATACACAAAACCGTACCGGCCGGCGAGACACCGGCAGACGATTCTGCCAGAACTTGAGAGCATCCACCGCCTCACCCACTCCTGTCACGTTCGACACGGTATTTAACAGCTAGACACGTCACAACGTAGGCTCCTCCCTGCCGCACCCATCGAGCACTAAGCCTCGATGCTTCTTGTCTTTACCCATCCTGCCGGGGGGTGTAACATTTCCCTAGGGTGAGCGGGTCTGTGCACCAAGTCGCGCCTGACGTTAAGCTCCCCATATCGCTGGAGCAGCGTGCACGGGTGTCTGAAGAGCTGCATGCCATCCTGTCCAGTGAAGCCTTTTCCGGCAGCAAGCGGGGTCAGCAATTTCTGCAATACATCGTTGAAGAGAGTCTGGCGGGACGCAGTGATCTGCTCAAAGAGCGGTCCATTGGAGTGGATCTGTTCCGGCGTTCGCCGTCCTACGACACTGGCAACGACTCAGTGGTTCGCGTCACGGCGGGAGATGTACGGCAACGCCTGAAGCAGTACCAGGAGCACGAGGGCGTATCCAAAACCGTACACATCCACCTGCCCCTGGGTTCCTACGTTCCGGAGTATAGCTTTGCAACCAAGCTGGCAAATCACCGACCTGCTCGCAGAGTTTCCGTACTCCTCGGCTTCGCCGTCCTTGTGGGAGTCATGCTGGCTGCCGGGGTCGTGTATCTTCTCATACAGGCAAGAGGGGATTCTCTCGATCGCTTCTGGATGCCGCTCAAGGGCACGCCGTCGCCGGTGCTGATTTGCATCGGCAATGCGCCGGCGTATTACTTCCGGAGCGCGGAGGATCGTCTGGGACCAAAGCGGAAGCCTGGCGACGTCGTCCCCATCGAAGAGATCTTCCCGAAAGCTATGGTTTCCCCCCCGGACGCTGAGGCGGCGGTCAAGCTGTCTTCCTTCCTGGGCGCGAAGGGCATCAGCACTCGCATGCGGTCTTCCACTTCCACCTCGTTTGAGGATTTGCGTGCCTCTCCAGCGCTCATGATCGGAGCTTTCAGCAACCAGTGGACACTGCAGGTGACCAAAGAACTTCATTTCGCATTCGTTCATCCAGCGGGACAGGACTGGGGGATTCGAGAACAGACGGCTCCATGGCGCCACTGGGAAATCGCGGTACCGCCATCTGCATCTCGGGATTACGGACTCGTCTCTCGCATATTCAACCGGGAAACTGGGCAGGCTTTCGTAGCCATCGGAGGAATCGGGTCGCCGGGAACGGTAGCGGCCGCGGAGTGCGTGATGTCTACATCCTGTCTGGAGACTGCTCTGAAGAACGCCCCGCGCGACTGGGAGCGCAAGAACCTGCAGTTCGTGATCACGGCAAACGTGGTCTCGGACACCCCAGGTGCTCCGGAGGTCGTCGCCGTCTACTTTTGGTAAGAACTCAGAAGCATGCCGGTTGCGCAGTCGCGGGGTCTCCCTACGAAACGGATCTATTACAAGAGCCGCAATTGCTGACTCTGCGGGCTTGCGTGGCGGCAACGCGGTATTGACATGGACCAACAAACGACATACTGTATGGCATATAGTGGCTGAGCCACATGGCATCAAGAGGTTCTTCTGGCGCAGCAGGCATCCTTGAAAGACTATCGAAAAACCAACGTCGCGAATGAGACGCAGGCAAGCTTGACATCGATGCCAAGCCTGACTCGGGAACCGATGTATCAACAGTTGAACCAGTTGCTTCGTTCCCTGGTGGGCTCGCAGGAATTTCCGGTGGGCGGTCAGTTTCTGACCGAGCGCCAAGTGTCCGAGCGCTTCCAGGTGAGCCGCGCAACCGCGAACAAGGCGTTGTCCACTCTGGTCTCAGAGGGAGTGCTGGTATTTCGCAAGGGCGTCGGTACGTTCGTCAGCCCTCGATCGATGGATTACAACCTGCGCGCGCTCGTCAGTTTCACCGAAGAGGCAGTTGCCGCGGGTAAGCGGCCAGAGACACGCGTGCTGCGCTTCGAGGAAGTGATCGCCGGCAACGCTCCGAAAGACATCGTTCAAGCGCTGCAAGCATCGCCTCAAGACAAGCTGTGGTATCTGGAGCGGCTTCGACTGGCGGATCGCCTTCCCGTAATCTTCGAGCGCCGCCACATCGCTGCGCGCTATTGTCCAGCGTTGAAAGCGGGCGATCTCGCGGGCTCTCTGTACAACGTCTGGAAGCAGCGTTACAAACTCGATATAGAGGGTGCGGAGGAAAGCATCCGCGCGGTCAACATCCGCCGCGCCGAAGCGGCCATGTTGGGTACACGGCAAAACTCAGCCGGTTTGCTGATCACCTCAGTCGGTTATTTAGTCGGGCACGAGCCTTTGTGGTTCGAGAAAACCTTGTACCGCGGTGACGCCTATGAATTCCACAATCGCCTGGGCGGCATCCAACCTGCGGGCGAACCGTTCGGCAGATTCTTAGCCAGTCCATAGCGCGACCTCTGCTGAAACTCCAGTCATCTGCCGGCTTCCTGGTGCGTCATTGCGCTCGAAGTGTTCTTGAATATAGCGATGGCAGTTGCAACAGGATCGCCTCCAGGCGCCGCTGGATATTCATTCTGTCTTTCTGTCCATGTCTTCTCGAATTCGAAGGAATCGACGTTTGGCGGCATGGTCCCTGACGGTTTCTGAAGTTCGCGGATGAACATTTCCCAGCGAGGAAGATAGAAGTCGCGAAGCAGGCCAGACCATTGTTTGCTCGCGTAGTCTCGCGCATCTGTTGTTGGATCATCGGGTCCCCAGTATGTAATCTGCATCCGCCCATTCTTCTCGCAGAGTGCTCGCTCCGCCTCTGTATGCCCCATTGCCTTTGCCGCTGACAGCCATCTCCCGAGCAGAAATTCATCGCGGGTCGCGAGCAGCGTGTCTTGATCGCGAATAAGTTGCAGAAACGCGTTTGCGGTCTTCTGAACACCGGCCGCATCTCCGGCCTCGTATTCTGAAACCAGTTGACGGTAGAAGGCCAGTCCGCGGTTGTCCAGCACCTGGCGGACGACGTCCACCACGTCGGCCTGGTATGCGTCGTTGGGGGCCAATTTGTCGGAGGCCGTGAGGAGTTCGCGCGCTGCTTCTTCCAGGCGGGCAGGGTCGTAGACGATTTGCGTCGTACCCCAGGTGGAAACACCTTTCACTTGGAGCGAGGGACGAGCGCAGAAGATCGATTGCTGCCCAGTGTTGGAGCTGTAGACCGTTTCCGCCAGCAACTGCCAGGCGCGCTCGAGCGCGGGAGTGGTCTGTCCATACCGGTACTTTACGTATTCTCGCAGCCACTCATGCACATCGACGGGCGCATCGCGCCAAGCCACGTCGAACAGTAAATCGCAAACCACGGGATTGTTGTTGACGCCCTCCATCAGCGCGCCGATTCCGACCAGCGTCCGCCCGTACGGACTGTTGCGGGCACGCATTGGTTCGATGGCAATTTGGCGCAGATCGCCAAACATCCCGGTGTTCTCACCGAAGTTGTTGACGATGCCCCACACCCACGGCGAACCATGGAAGCCCGTTCGCTTCTCCCAGTCGTCACTTTCGAGATTCAAAACCAGAATCCGGTCGCGCAACAACCCGTCCAGCAGATCCTTTCGTGGATTGCCTTGCCATCCCTGCAAAACCCACACTGCTTCGGGATTTTCCTGGAGCATTGAGGTCTGGACGCCGCGCGCCACCGCGGCTACGTCCAGCCCAGCGGTCTGGCCGCCTTCATGAAACAAATCGCCGCCGAAGAACCGCGCCGGTCCGTACAGCTTTCTCATTTCTTCGTAATAGATGGAGGCGAGCCGCGGAAACAAGGGATCTGACGACAGCAGAATCGTAGGCCGCCGAAATTTGCCCCACGCTCCTTGATCGATGATCCTTGCTGCCGGAAACTTCTGCGCGAGCGACGCCGGCACCATGCCGTAAAAACCCTGCATTACCGGTTCAATGCCAAGGTCGCGCATGCGCGCCAGGATCTTTTGCTCCAAGGCGACACGATCGTCGATCATCTGTTGTGTGACCGGACCACCCCAACCTTCCAGGTTGCCCATGAGCCACCATGCGGTATAGGCTGGTCCGGGAAGGAAGCGAAGGATTTCTTCATCGCTGTATCCGACACGCCGGAGCGTGTTCTGCCACACGGCTTCGGTTCCGGTCGTGGCCAGCGCCAGATTGACGCCGTTCAGCGCCATCCAGTCGATCTCGTGCTCCCAACGTGGCCAGTCCGCAAACGCCAGCGAGTAATTCAGAGTGCAGTAGTTCAAGAAATAGCGGTAGTGGAAGCGCGCGACCTTCCGCAACTGGCCGGTTATTTCCGGCAGCACCGCGACTGGGGAGATGTTGTTTCCCAGATGCGATATGGAGCGGTGGCAATAGTATTTCAAGTACCAGTTGAGCCCCATGGCAGCGCTCGGTGGGTCCGACGCGCGAACGACAAGCTTGCCGTCTGCGGTCTCCAACTCAAACACACCGTTGTGCCCGTCCCCGGGAATCAGCCTCAGTTCCAAATTTGGAGCGAGCCAAGGTGCTACTCTCTGCGCCAGATCGAAAACCGCCTGAAGTCCGCGGTCGTTGGCTTGCCGGGGTCGCGAATGATCGTCTGACGAGGCGGCATAACGACTGGAGACATTCCAGGGAATGACAACTGTGGCGTTGTTGTGCAAACTCGCGGACTTGCCGCCGGGTAAAACCAGCGCAGCCGCCACCAGGAGAGAAGTAATGCCCCTGTTCATCTGCATCCTCTATTTACGAGATTTACAAAAAAGAAATTCTATACTAAGCTTCTGGCTTAGCCACAGTGCAGGATCGAGAACAATTGCGTTCACTCACCACAATCTGCGCTGGCATCGACCTCGGCGGCACCAAGATCCTGGTCGTTCTCGGCGATCACACGGGACAGATTCTCGAACAGGCCAAAGTTGATACCCTCCCCGGCGCTGGGCCGGCTGACGCATTCGAACGCATCGTCGAACTCCTGAACCGCATGGAGAAGCAGGCGCAAACTGAAACCAGAGCCATTGGCGTCGGCGTGCCCGGTTTGGTCGATCCGAACCAGGGCATCATCGAGTTTCTTCCCAATCTGCCCAGGCAGTGGAGTGGATTTCCGGCGGTCGAATTCCTGGCCCAACGAACCGGGAAGCCCGCATTCTTGTTGAATGATGCCAGACTGGCCGCACTCGGTGAGTATAGCTTTGGCGCCGGTCATGCTTCGACCGGCATGCTGGTCGTCACGGTTGGCACAGGGATTGGCGGCGGGTTGATCCTCGACGGTCGACTGCGCTTGGGCCTCTGTGGTGCGGCGGGAGAAATAGGCCACACCACGATACTGCCAGACGGCCCGGTTTGCAGTTGTGGCAGCCGAGGATGCCTTGAGACTCTGGCCAGTGGTCCGGCGCTAAGCGTGCAGGGAGCTCTGTTGGCGCGCATTGGCGCTGCGCCAA
>Ga0187781_10002035_pt1 | contig 15426 bp, 13 predicted proteins | sample 0715_SJ02_MP02_2_FD_132447 | JGI IMG/M metagenome (GOLD analysis project Ga0187781, IMG submission 132447) | Tropical peat soil microbial communities from peatlands in Department of Meta, Colombia - 0715_SJ02_MP02_20_MG | ecosystem: Environmental > Terrestrial > Soil > Wetlands > Peat | place...
ACACCGCCAAGCTGGTGGATTTCATCACCATCGATGGCTACAACTATCATGGCACGTGGGATACCGACGCCAATAATGCCTCGCCGCTCTTCGACTCGAGAAAGGACCCGGACTTCGGCCAGGGTCTCGACATCGCTTCGACGGTGGACGCGTATCTGGCCGCCGGCGTTCCTCCCCAGAAATACGTCATGGGCGTGCCGCTCTACGGCGCGGGATGGACAGGGGTTCCGAACGTCAATCATGGACTCTATCAGACTTCTACTGGGCCCGCTCCTGTTCCTATGGCCGACGGAAACGGGACCTGCAGCGATCTCTCCGGCAACACCCCGGGATGCGACCCATTGTTAACCCCGGGGGCCGCGACCTACTCCACGCTCATCAACCTGCCGGCCAACGGCTACACCAATTTCTTCGATCCGGTCAGTGTTGCGGCGTACCTCTATGACCCCAGTTCGCAAACTTTCTGGAGCTACGACGATACCTTCACGGCAGCCTTGAAGACGGTCTACGTCTGGACGCGCGTGCCCGGAGGACTGGCCGGCAACTTCGTGTGGGCTCTCAAAGACGACGACACCAACGGGAGCATGGTCAAGACTCTCGCCGCCGGACTCGGACGGTGAAATCATCGGGAGATCGGGTGAAAAACTTGCGATTTGCGATTTGTGATTTCTGATTGGTCTCTTCAATCATCCGCGATAACGGGACCATCTGTGAGTGGCCACTTGTGATTTCTGATTTTCCTCTTCAATCACCAATCACAAATTGTTCGTCCGATCGCCCGATCACCCGAACTCACGATCTCCCGATTCCCCTTTTCCTACGGCCCTCGCCGCCGTGGCGAGTTTTGGCTTCCGGCCCTCGCCCCCTTGGGGGAGAGGCGTGGACCGCACCGGCGCTTTCATCAGCAGGCGCGGGCCGGGTGAGGGGGTGGATTCGAGCATATGAAGATTCTGAGTATCGGCGAAGTCTTGTGGGACGTATTCGGCGACGCAGAACACCTGGGTGGAGCGGCGCTCAATTTTGCCGCGCACGCTCGAGTCTTGGGCCACTCGGTCTCCTTGATCAGTGCGGTAGGCGACGACTTGAGGGGGCGCCGGGCGCTCGAGAGAATGGAAGCTCTTGGCCTGGCGACGCGCTTCGTCCACCGCGCGAAGGATCACCCCACCGGGATTGTCACCGTTCAACTGGACGCTTCGGGCCAACCGCGCTTCACCATCCATCGGCCCGCTGCTTACGACTTCCCCGAGCTCTCCGCTGATGAACTCGGAGAACTCTCTGCACAGCGGCCGGACTGGATTTACTTTGGGACGCTGTTTCAGATGAGCCCGCAAGCCAAGGCGCTGACCCTGAAGGTGCTTGAATCGAACCCGCAGGCACGGCGCTTCTACGATGTAAACCTTCGTGAGAATTCTTACCAAGCCTCGCTGGTTGAGGAGTTGATGTCTCTCGCCACCGCCGTGAAGTTGAACGATCAGGAAGTTGGCGCGATCGAGGCCATGTTTGGCTGGCCCCACCGTTCGCTGGAAGAGTTCTGCCGGGGCACGGCCAAAAGATTCGGCTGGGAATCCGTTTGTGTGACGCGCGGCGCAAACGGTAGCGCGCTGCTGGTCGATGACAATTATGTCGAAGCAAATGGCTATCAAGTTCGTGTCGCCGATACCGTAGGCGCCGGCGACGCTTTCGCCGCCGCCTTTCTCCACGGCATGGCCATGCGATGGCCTGCCCCCGAAATCGCTGATTTCGCCAATCGGGTTGGGGCCTTGATCGCCAGCCGGCCCGGCGGGACGCCGTTGTGGACTATAGAAGAAGCGAACGCTCTTTCACGCCAATAGCCTGGCAGCCAGACGCCGGTGGGGCGTTTCCAGGCCCCGCAGGCGCGCGACGTGAACCAGCGAATTGCAGGGGTGTGTAGCCGACTTCCTGTCGCTTTCGGTGCGCCGCGATGGGTTCTCAAGTCTCCCGGTGTTTCGCCAAAAGGCGCTGTTTTTACTGCTTGCAGCGCCTATTTGATGCCAGTTTGCGCACAAAACGCGCTCTTTTTTGTGTACACAAGAATTGTTAAGTGCTTTAGTTGCCACAGATGACTGAGTTCGTTTCCACGATTTATGGTTTTTGGTATTTCCCCGTTTTTCCCTCTTCGCCTCGACGGTTGCGCCCGCGGGGGCGTACGGTCCCCGCGGCGGCTTGCCTACGACAATGTGTCCACAACCTGACCATAATTATAGGCTATCACGGGTCGCAGGGTTTGTCAAGGGAAAAATGCAAAGGGAAAAATGCAAAGAAAGAGCAGGGACTCTGCAGGAGGTGCGGGCGCGCGGTGACGCGCCGTGTAGAAGTAGGGCTGGCTCTTACCCCGGGCCGCGCCCCGCAAAAAGGGGACGGCGAGCCGTCCCCCTACGTTACCGAAGGATTAGGGAGCTGTATGTATTATTGAAAAATATCGCGTATTATAGAGGGGCTATGCAAAAGCAGGCTACCAAAATGAAGACGGTGAGTTTCCGTGTCGAAGTAGGGAAGATCGCCGAGCTCGACGAACTGGGGAAAACACAGGCGCGCGACCGCACCTTTCTACTCAATGAGGCTGTCGACGCCTACCTCGATGTGCAGCGCTGGCAACTCGCCCACATCGAGGAAGGAGTTCGCCAAGCCGACGCGGGGATGGGCAAGTCCCACGAAGAGATGGTGGCGAAGTGGCGACGGCGGCTGCGATGAAGGTACGCTGGATGCCGCCCTTGCCCTCGGCGATCGAAGTGACCCCTCACCCGTCAGGCTCAATCTTCCAAAGTCGACAAGTCGCCGGTTGGCAACCCCAATTCCCATGCTTTCAGAACTCGCCGCATGATTTTGCCGCTGCGTGTTTTGGGAAGCTTCTGTTTGAATTCGATTTCGCGCGGCGCGGCGTGGGCGGCCAGCTTTTGGCGCACGAATTTCTGAATCTCGTCCTTCAATTCATCGCTGGGCTCGTACCCTTCGCGGAGAGATATAAACGCCTTGATGATGTGGCCGCGCAAGGCGTCCGGCTTTCCGATAACGCCCGCTTCGGCGACCGCCGGATGTTCGAGGAGGCAACTCTCCACTTCGAAGGGTCCAACATTCTCGCCCGCAGTGATGATCAGGTCATCCACGCGGCCCTGGAACCAGAAGTATCCGTCGGCGTCGCGGTAGGCGCTATCTCCGGTGACATACCAACCCGGTATGCGAAAGTAGGAACGGTAGCGCTCCGGCTGCTTCCAGATGGTCGGCATCATGCCAGGCCAGCCGGGCTTGACCACCAGATTCCCGAGTGTGTTGGCCGGCAACTCATTGCCATCGTCATCGACGATGCACGCCTTCACTCCCGGCACAGGCTTGCCCATCGAGCCGGGCCGGATCGTCATGGAGGGATAATTCGAAATCAGAATGTGGCCGGTTTCCGTCATCCACCAGTTATCGTGAATCCTCCGGCCGTACGTCTTCCAGCCCCACCAGACGACCTCCGGATTTAAAGGTTCTCCCACACTGAGGATATGCCGGAGCGAGGAAAGATCGAAGCGTTTTGAAACCTCCTCGCCCACCGCCATCAACATCCGGAACGCTGTGGGAGCGCTATACCAGATGTTCACCCGGAACCGCTCGATGGTGTTGTACCACTCCGAGGCGTTGAAGCGGCCGCCGCGAATCAGGTTCGTTGCGCCGTTTAACCACGGCGCGAAAATCCCGTAAGACGTGCCGGTCACCCAACCGGGGTCCGCCGTGCACCAATAGACATCGTCTTCCTGAAGGTCGAGCACCCAACGTCCGGTCATTAAGTGGCCGAGCATGGCGCGCTGCACGTGGAGCACGCCCTTGGGCTTGCCCGTAGAGCCGGAGGTATAGTGGATGATGAGCGGATCATCCAGCGTCAGCCACTCGATTTCGGTCCGATCCTCTGCCGAGTTCATCAGGGCTTCGAAACTGTAGTGTCCGTGCGGCAGGCCATCGGCGGGGGCGCCGGCCAGGATCACGTGCTTGAGGGTCGGCAACTCCCATTGCGGGACCCGGTCGAGCAGGGCGGGCGAGGTCACCAGCGCCACGGCCTCAGCGTTCGACATGCGATCGCGAACCGCGTCTTCCATGAAAGCTTCGAAGAGGGGGCTAGGGATAGCGCCGATCTTCAGGATGCCGAGAATTGCAATGTAGAGCTCCGGCCGCCGCCCCAAGAACACAAACACCCGATCGCCTTTCACAATGCCCAGTTTCCTCAGCACGTTGGCAAAGCGATTGGACTGGAGCGAGAGGTCCTCGTAAGTGAGCCGGCTGGTGCTTTCACGGTCGGTATATATCAGAGCCAGCTTGTTGCGGCGGCCCCGCGTCAAGTGTTTGTCAATGGCCTCATGGGCCATGTTGACCTTACCGGTACGGCTCCAATCAAACTCCTTATGGACATCTTCCCAATTGAAACTCTTGGAAGTGGCGTCATAATCCTGCAGGTGATGCTTGCCAGGAGCATCGGTCGGATCCAACGCGTTGTGAGCATTCACCTGCGGCTTCGTAGCCATGGTCTCCCCCTGGTTGCAGATTCTGATACGCTTCATCCAACAGTTCGACCACATGCAATACCCGGCGATCACCGCCCGCGCGGGCAACTCCCGCACGTAACTGCAGCAGGCAACCGGGGTTGGCCGTCAAAATCAGGTTGGCCTTGGTCTCGTCGATCCGCCGCATCTTACTCTTGAGGAGCTTCTCCGCCATCTCGTTGTGGACGACGTTGTAAATCCCCGCGCTCCCGCAGCAGATCTCCGATTCTTTCAATTCTACCAGTTCCAATCCGGGCACCGCGGCGAGCAGTTTTCTTGGCGCGGAGCGAATCTTTTGCGCATGAGCCAGGTGGCAGGAGTCCTGATAGGTGGCCCGCGCACGAGTTACGGCGAAATCCCTATTGAAGTCGATGCTCGCCAGGAATTCTGTGACATCGCGAAGTTTGGCGGAAAAGGCCTGCGCCGGCTCGAAAAACTCGCGCTCTTCTTCCTCAAACAGAAGCGGATATTCTTTCAAAACCGAGCCGCAACCCGCTGCGTTAGTAATCACCGCGTCGAACCCATCCGCAGCGCGGGCGTCGCGCAAGCTCTCGGAAACGCGGCCGCCGTCGATGGCAGTCGGGACGCCTGCGCCACCGTCAAGGAAAGCGCGGATGTTCCGCTTGGCCAAATCGCGCGCCAGGTGGCGCAATCCCGCGTGCACGTGCAGCGCGCCGCAGCATCCCTGCACCGAGGGAATGACCACTTCGCAGCCGTTCCGGGCGAGCACGCGCACGGTGGCATCGTTCAGCCGCGCAAACGAGAGATTGGCGATACATCCGGCAAAGAAGGCGACCCTGAATCGGCGGACGCCCACCGCCGGCACCACGGAGCCGAGGCGCTCCGTAAAAAAGGGCTTCTCCATCCGGGGCGCCAGTTCCGCGACGCGCTGCAAATTCCCTGGCAGGATCTTCAGCAGACGAGAAGCAAGCACCAACTTCTCCAGGCCGGACCTTTGGTAAAAGCGAAGAATTTTCCCCGCCAACTCCAGCCTGTGGCGGTGGGGAAGGACCTCGTAAAAGAAGAGCTTGCGCAAGAGCGCGGCAAGCGGCGGCCGCTTGTAATACTTGTCGATCTGGCCGCGGGCTGCTTCCACCAGTTTTCCGTACTCGACGCCCGACGGGCACGCGGTTTCGCAAGCTCGACAGTCCAGGCACAGGTCGATGTGCTTGACGAAACTCTCGCCCAGCGCTAATCGGCCCCGCTCCACCTGAATGATCTGGTAAATCCGGCCGCGCGGCGAGTCCATCTCCAAGCCCAGCTCGCGATAGGTCGGGCAGGCATTCAAGCAAAGACCGCAACGCACGCACCGCGAATAGTCCGCCCAACGCGGCGCTTCGCCCGGTCCATAGCCGCTGCGCTCGATTTCGATTTTTGCCGGCGCTTCCATGTCGAGTTCTCAGCGAGATTCGCCAGGAAAAGATCCACCACAGAGGACACGGAGGGCACAGAGAGTGAGCTCTTTCCGTCCTCTGTGATCTCCGTGACCTCTGTGGTGAAGCCTTTCGGTTCCGTCGCGCGCTGTAAGCCGACGCTTGCTAGCTGCTTTCTGTCTTCTGCCTTCTGCCTTCTGCTTTCTAAATTCCTCCCACAAATCTCCCCGGCGCAAGGATTCCCCTGGGGTCCCACACCGCTTTCATCTTGCGCATTGATTCGACACTATCGCCCGCGCTTCCCCAGACGTCCCACTTGCCGTTGAAGTCTTTCAGATACCGTTCCACCACCAGCGCTCCGCCCAGGTCTTCGGCAGCCTTGCGCAGGTCGGTCACTTGGCGCTCGGCAACGCTCGCGAGCGTCTCTCCCCACAGACCCAGATGCGCGATGCCGACACCCGGCTGAACCATGCCCGCCAGATTCACCCTTTCTCTCTCCGCCCCCTGCTGCGCCAAGCTGAGAAACTGCTCGCAGGTTGCGGTCGGCAGCGTCGATTTGAGAACCAGAGCATCAAAGTCTTCCCACAACGCTGGAAAGTCTATGAGCCGCCGCCAGTAATTCTCGGCCGCTGGCTCGATCAAACGGTGACCTTGAACTCCCACGGAGCGCCCCATTTCGACGAGTTCCCGAGCGCATCTCTCGAGCACCGGCGATGGGCCGCCAACCTCCACCCAAAGCTCGAGCGAGTGTTCGCCTTCCGCCTCGCCGGCATTCTGGAGACGGCTCGATGCCCGGCGATTCAAGAGCACCATGCGCAAGGGATCGAGAGGCGAGTTCAGGATTCGCCGGCGCAAATCGCGCGCGGCTTCGAACGTCCCCGGTTCGAGCACCCAAGTGGCGCGTCCAGCCGGACGCGGAAACAGTTTGAGGCTGGCCTCTACGATCACTCCCAGGGTGCCATAAGAGCCGATGAGCAACTTGGAAAGATCGTAGCCGGCTACGTTCTTCACCACGCGCCCGCCGCTCTTGATCAACTTCCCCTCCGTGGTGGCCACCTTCATCCCGAGCACCATGTCGCGGGCGGCGCCATGACGGAGGCGCAGGGGTCCCGAAGCATTCGTTGCCAGGATTCCTCCGATAGTCGCGCTTGCGCCACCGCTCGGATCCAAGGGAAACCAAAGGCCGTCGCGTCCCAGGAATTCCTGGAGATCGCCGAGCTTCATTCCCGCGCCGACCGTGATCGTCAAATCCGCCGCTTCATAATGCCACACCTGGTTGAGTTGCCGGAGTGACAATGCCACGTTGTAGCGCCGGGGCGGGTTGCCCAAGGCGAGTTTGGTGCCACTGCCGCGAGGGATCACCGCGAGGTCATGGTCAGCACAGAACTTCAGGACCGCCGCAACATTCTCCGATCCTGACGGCTCGACGATGTGCTGCGGAACTCGTCCTCCTGCCGCGGCGGCCGCGCAGGCTCGAGGGTCTGAAACAACCTGCGAGTCACCTACGATGGCCGTGAGGGATGAGGGCACGGACGCGGTCGCTGTCGTCACAACACGCCTCCCGGACTCACGTTAGCTCGCAGTTCGCCGCACATCTTGCTGGTGGGAAGTACCTTGCCTGGGTTGAAACGCTCCTCCGGGTTGAAGACCGCCTTGATTTTTCGCATCATCTCCAGATCATCATCAGAGAAAAGGAATGGCATCAAGTTGATCTTCTCCAAGCCCACGCCATGCTCGCCGGTGATCGATCCGCCCATGTCAATGCACTTGGCAAGGATTTCACCCGCGGCCGCGCGAACCCGCCTCGATTCGTCCTCATCGCGAGGGTCGAAGAGGATGATGGGATGCAAGTTGCCGTCGCCGGCATGAAATATGTTCCCAATCTTGACGCCGTAATTGGCCCCGACCTGCTCAATGAACTCGAGCATTTCAGGCAGACGGGTGCGCGGAATCACTCCGTCCTGCACGTAGTAGCTGGGGCTGATGCGTCCCAAGGCTCCGAAAGCGTTCTTTCTGCCCTTCCAAAACAGATCGCGTTCTTCCGATGACTTCGCGCGGCGGACGTAACGCGCCTTGTTCTCCTGGCAGACCGACTCGATGTGGAGCGCGTTTTCTTCCACCGCTTCTCTCATCCCTTCCACCTCGAGCAGCAGAACCGCGGCGGAATCCATGGGATAACCGGCGTGCGTAGCTTCTTCGATGGCGCGCAGGGTGAAACCGTCGATCATTTCGAGAGCCGCGGGAGTGATGCCGCGCGCGGTGAGGGCGGCCACGGTGCGCGTGGCGTCGAGGATGCGATCGTAAACCGCCAGCAAGGTGGCCACGGCTTCCGCCTTGCGCAGCAGGCGAACCGTGATCTCGGTTACGATGCCCAGCGTCCCCTCGGACCCCACGAACACGCCCGTAAGGTCGTAGCCGGGAGCGTCCCAGAACTTCCCACCGGTGTGAATCACTTCCCCGTTGGGCAATACCACTTCCAATCCCAAGACATGATTGGTAGTCACTCCGTAAAGGAGCGTGTGAGGCCCGCCCGCGTTTTCGGCCACGTTTCCGCCCAAGGTGCAAGCCTTCTGGCTGGAAGGATCGGGCGCGTAATAGTAGCCGGCATCCGAGACGGCCAGCGAGAGATCGAGATTCACTACGCCGGGTTGTACGCGGGCGCGCTGATTTTCGAGGTCGATTTCGAGAATGTCCTTCATCCTCGCGAAGGCAAGCAAGATGCCGCCCTGCCACGGGACCGAGCCTCCACTCAAGCCCGTTCCCGCCCCGCGCGGCACTACAACAAGCCTCTCACTGGCCGCGAACTTCACGATCCGGACGACGTCCTCCGTGTTTCGCGGGAAAACCACAACGTCCGGTGCGCGAAGCGAAGAGAGACCATCGTACTCGTAAAGCATGAGGTCCTCGGGCCGCCAAAGCACGGCTTCGCGCCCCAACAGCCTCTCGAGTTCGCGAACCATAGCGGTGAGCTTCATGAAGCATCCCGCGGGAAACCCGCTGTCATCGCGTGAAGGCGCAGGTGGGAAACGGTTAGTCCCGCCAGAACCAATCTGTTGGCCCCGCTATCTGCAAGTATAGCCGACATTAGCGACTTGCGACAGCAAGAATCGGGTTGCCCGGAAGGTGCGTCCTCACGGATGATCGATTGAGAGCGCGGGGAGTGTTCGATCTTGGGAAACAGAGTCTCAAAAGCGAACACCCGCCGTGGCGGAGTAATTCGAGCTCATCGGCAAAAACCCTTGTATTCAGTTCGTTGCGCCGGGGCTCGATTGGCAGGCCGATTGCACCAAAACAGGGCACGGTGAGTAGCGACTTGAGCCATGGAACTTCACGCAGCACTCGTGCGTACTAGTTTGTGAAGTGGGTAGCTAACTGAAGTGTGCGACGGGCGTCTAAAGAAGGTGGAAGCGGCAGAGAGTGGCCCTTAACTGAAAAGTTACAATTTCGTTACAAGTGGGGCGGATAACTCGCAAGCAGTTCGTTACGTCTAACGGGGTGAGTCGGTAAAACAAATTACGGGGTTAAATGGACTCCCTTCGCTGAAGGTTTGGCGGCCTGGGCGAAGTGAATCCCTCAGGAAACGCGCGGGACCTGGCGGCCCCGGCTTTTCATTTAACCCCACCTGATTGTATGGGCTTCGCAAGTGAAATGCAAGAGGTTCGTAAATAAAACTGCGGACGAGCTTGGCCTTGTCTCGGCCGGCTCTTCCGCCACTTGACGAATTCCCTGCCCGCCTCAAGCCACTTCCCGGTTGAGCCGACCCACCCTTTCAAGTAAAGGTTGAGGTGTGGCCCGATCTGCACACGGGCTGCTGGTTTTAACGATCGACTAATCGGATATCAAGGAGGGTTCAATGAATCGCAGAATGTTTGCCGGGACCTCGCTTGTGGCCGCAGCCTTACTCATGGCTGCGAGTATTCCAGCCGTAGCTAAGGACGGGCGTCGTGTACAGCTTCTACGCGATGTCACGCTCAGTGGTACGACACTTCCCGCCGGGCAATACATCGTACGGTGGCAGACTCACAGTCCGGAGGCGACCGTCGAGTTCGCGCACGGCCATAAAGTTGTTCTCTCCACAGAAGGCCGAGTCGAAGACCGCGGCAAGAAATACGACTCCGACACCGTGGTCTACGACACGGCCGCGGACGGAACTATGACGATCCGTGAGATTCGCTTCGCCGGATCGAGCAAAGTACTGGTTTTCAAGCCGCTCTCGCCGGGGGAGCCAAATTAGGGATTAGGATGCGAATGTACAACTACGGCGCCGCGCGCGCGCTCTTGGCAAGGTCTGAGGGCGAGGCAACAGCCATCCTTAACCAGGCCGGGCTCGACGTGGGATGGATCGATTGCCCCTTGACCACGGCGGAACTCTCGGGCCATCCCGCCTGCCTGGCAACGATGGGAACGGGCGATTTCGTAGTCAAGATTCTCTCCGGCAGAGCGGCGGAAGGATTCTCCAGCGAGCGCGAGATATTGGGACGAGCCCTCGAGTGTAGAAGTGGCCAGGTTGGGTGTTCTGCTTACATTTTTTACCGCGACCTTCCCGAACTGGCCGTGGACGCGGGCGTTAGCGAGTCCCAACTTCTGGGGCACATCTTGGCGCACGAGATCGGACACTTGCTGTTGGGTTCGAACTCCCACGCAGCCGCTGGGGTGATGCGCGCCCAGTGGGGGCCTGAGGATTTTCGAACCATGGCCGAGAGCCTCCTCATCTTCACCGAGCAGCAGGCCCGGCGCCTGCGCGAAGGCGTTTCGGCGCTGCATACCATCCGGGCAGACGATCCGGACTGGAGCCCGGAAGCCTTCGCCTCCCCGGCAGGGTTCAAGAACACTTCACTGCCGGTCCCCGCGCATTAACCGTGCGACGGGCACATGAAACTCGTCTTGGGAGCCGCCACCAGGGATCGGCAAGCTGACGTGGCGGCTGCACCCCGGCCCGCCAGGCACTCTCCGCGACATCGATCCACAAAAAGGCAGATGCGCCAAGAGAAGTGTCTACCGGCGCGAAAACAACAGAGGCCGGGCAGAAAAATCAGGGAGGAGGAACCATGAAGAGGAATACCGGAAAGCTTTTCCGATCAGGGATCCTGCCGGTCGGGCTGATCTTGGCCGCCGGCATTCCTGTTTTTGCCGCGAATGTCGGCGTGGTGGTCTTTGGACACGACGCAGTCCTGCATGGAAAACCTCTGCCGGCGGGCAAGTACAATGTCGAATGGAAGACCCACAGCCCCGAGGCCAGCGTACAATTCGTGCAGCGTTACCGGGTGGTGCTCTTTACGGAGGGTAGAGTCGAACGGCGCAATCGGGTGTACGACGCCAATTCCGTGGTCTACGATGTGGCGCCCGACGGGACCTTGTCCGTGACGGAGATTCGATTCGCGAATTCGAACAAGGTTCTGGTATTCGATAAGTGATTTAGGGTGGCAAGCCGACGCGGCGTATCAGGTCGAGAAATCGTCGATGGGAACGAAGGGTGGCCAGCCGGGGTTCGGCTCTGAGGCTCATCAGCATGGAGAAGGAGCGTTCCTTCTCAGCTCGTTCGAGCCAGGTGAGCGCCTGGCTGGCCTCGCCCAGACCGACGAGAATGATCGCAAAATCGTAGGCCGAGACGTAGCGGTCTTCCGCCAGCCGGTGCAACTGCTCGAGCGCCCTGCGCGCCTGGGCTTTTTTGTTGAACACCGCATGGGCGTGGCCGAGCGCCCCCAGCTTGTCGGGGCTGGACGGGGATACCTCGAGCGCTTTCTCGAGATGCCCGATTGTTTCCTCGTATTTGCCCTGCTGCTCACAAGTCAAGGCAAGGACGTAGTGCGCGGCAGCGAAGTGAGGCTCCATCTCGAGCGTCTGGGTGAGCTGATCGATGGCTTCCCGGTATCGCCCGCCCCAGTGCAACATGAGCCCCAGGTGTGTTCGCACGATGATGGAGAGAGGGTTCAACTCCTGGGCGCGGCGCAACTCCGCGATAGCTTCCTCCACACGCCCCAGCATACCCAAATAGATCCCGTGCCAATGCCGAGCCGTGGCAAAATCGGAATTCAGGGCGATGGCCCGCTGATAGGCTTGCTCGGCCCCGTCCCAATCCCAGTCGAAGGATTGCTTGGCGAAGGCCAAGGCACTGTGGGCTTCGGGAAGGGCCTCGTCGAGCTCCAAAGCCCTCGTGGCTGCGGCCTTGGCCTTGGGAAAGGCCCGCGCCCCGGCCATGACGCGAAAGTAGTCCGCCACGTTTAAAGCCGCTGCTAAGCCCGCATGTGCCGCCGCGAATGACGGGTCTTGGGCCGTGGCTTCCTCGAAGTACGGGATGGCATTCTTCACGCCCTCGGCCGTTCCCTTATCCAGGCAGTAACGGCCCCTGAGAAACGCTCCCTGGGCTTCCGGAATTGCGCTCTGAGCTTGCTCAGACGAAGCGCGCTGAGCGGCCGGGGCCTCAATCTGCAAGGAGCGGGCGATGTGACGCGCAATGGCGCTTTGAAAGGCGGGCATATCGGCCCGGTCGCCCTCGAACCGATCCGACCAAAGGTGGGTGCGGTCCTTCACCTGGATGAGTTCTGCGGTAATGCGCACCCGCCGGCTCGCACACCGCACCCCTCCCTTGAGAACGTACTCCGCGCCCAACTCTTTTCCGATTTGATCGATGTCCTTGTCGGTGACTTTGTAACGGGCCGCCGACGCATGCGAGATGACCCCCAGGCGCTGCGGCTGCAAACGTCCCAGCCGCGCAATCATCTCTTCCGTTATACCGTCGACGACGTACTCAACTGTCTCCTCGCCGCTAAGGTTCTCGAACGGCAGCACGGCCACAATCGGCTTGGCAGCTCCGGGCCCTGCTTCCAACCTGGCCAGAAACCGGTAGCCGCGCCGGGGCAAGGTTTCAACCAGACTGGGATGTTCGGCGGAGTCGCCCAGCGCCCGCCGCAGCTTTTTCACCGCTGTGGCTAGGCTCTGCTCGAAATCGACGAACGTATCCGCCTGCCAGATTCGCTTCCGCAGCTCTTCACGCGTCACCACCTCGCCCGGACGCTCCAGCAAGGCCGCCAGGATCTGAAAGGGCTGTTCCTGCAGCCTGACCTTGGTTCCGTGCTTGCGGAGTTCACCCGCCTGTAGATCGACCGAAAACGCCCCGAAGCGAATCTCCTCGGCGTGAGATGAAGCGTTATCCATGGAACGCCTTTCTCACTTTATCACGCTCATCGGAAGCAACGAAAGCGGGCGAGCAGGTTCATCCGGAGTTCATCAACAGTTCATCCGCCGTCCATTGATCTCGCTCGGCCTCTGCGCGAGAGTAGATGCATAAAGCGGGGCTTGAGATGGATTGGGCAATCGAGATTCTGTCGAGCGCGGCCGTGTGCGCCGGAAAGGGATGCGGCCAACGGCTGCGGCGCCTTGGTTGACAAAATCAAGCGGTGAAATCCACCGCCGAAAAGGAGAATCGAATGAAAAAGAATTTCCGCAGGTACGTTGCAACCGGAGTCGTGACTTTGGGTCTGCTAGCGGCCGCCAGCCTTCCGGCCTTGGCGAAAGATTCTCGGACGGTTACTCTCGACCACGCCGCTGTCCTTAACGGTTCAAGTTTGCCCGCGGGCAAATATAATATTCAGTGGCAAACGCACAGCCCTGAGGCAACCGTAGAATTCATGCGGCACCACAAAGTCGTCGCCACCACCGAGGGCAGAGTCGAGCAGCGCGAGAAGACCTATGACCGCGATATGGTTGTTTACAACACCGCATCGGACGGCTCGATGTCCGTGGTTGAGATTCGTTTTGCTGACTCGAACAAGGTCCTCGTGTTCAACTAGCAGCTCTTTCCCGCCAAGAACTTTCACTTACGTCCACGCAACCGGCTGAGCGGGCGCCGAGCGCGGCCCGCCCGGCGGCAGCGGCCAGGGATGTGCGGCGCAGGCGGCCCGCCCACATCCCCGGCGGCCGCTGGTTCAGCCGCACACCAACGACATGAATTAACTCGACCGCGACCGTCTCGGCATGCTAGCATGAAGCCGGACTCTCATTCCGGAGACGCTGGATGCACGATATCGTTTCACTTCTGAGCAGCAATGGTCTTTGGATAATGATCATCGCGGTAGTGGCCATCGGGGGCTGGTTCAAGTTCCGTGAACACGAGCTCCGAGTTCAGAGCGAGCTGCGGCTGAAGGAGATGGAACACCAGCAGAAGATGAAGGAGCTGGAATTGGATTTGGAGAAAGCCAAGGCTAAGCAGGCCACGTAAAGAGTCGAGTAGTCGAAAGGTTGAGGAGCCGAGAAGTCGAGCAGTGAAAAAGTTGAATCGCTTTTTCGAGCTCTCGACTTCCCGGCTGCTGCAGTTTTCGACTCTTCGACGTCTCGGCTTTTATGCTTCCCCTTCCCCTCACCGACCACATCCGTCGGCGCAGCTTCTGGTTTGTCACTCTCGCCCTCATCATTGCAAATGTCTGGGCCTTCTTCTTTGAGCTCTCCAAGCGCCGCGGCATTAACCAACTGGTTTACTACTACGGAGTGGTTCCGGCGCGATATATCACCCGCTACGGATTCACGCACCTGACGGTTTCGGGTTTTGTCGTTCCTATCTTCACCTCCATGTTTCTGCACGGAGGATGGCTGCACCTCCTCGGCAACATGCTCTTCCTCTTCGTGTTTGGGCGGAGTGTCGAGGATCGTTACGGTCATGCCCAATTTCTCTTTCTCTATTTGTCCTCCGGTTTCGCGGGCGCCCTTCTGCACATTTTTTTGAACGCCGGGTCCCGCTTGCCAAGCATTGGCGCCAGCGGAGCGATTGCAGGCGTGCTCGGCGCCTACTTCGTCAGCTTTCCTCGCGCCCGCATCACGACAGTGATCTTTTTGATCTTCTTCTTTTGGACCATCGAACTGCCCGCCCTCGTCATCCTTGGCTATTGGTTCCTGATCCAGTTCGTGACCGGCTACGAGATGCTGGCGATCCAGTCCGCCACCGGCGGCGGGGTGGCCTGGTGGGCGCACGTGGGCGGATTCATAACCGGCATGGTCCTCGCCGTCGCGCTCCCAGCCGTGCATCGCGGGCCCGTCGTGGAGGTGCAGTAGGCCGTCGGCACTGGGCAGTCGCCAGTGGGCAGATGGGCAGGTGGGCAGGTGGGCAGTGGGCGATCGGCCTTTGGGCAGTGGACAGCAGGCCGTGGGCAGGGGGGCAGTAGGCAGATGGGCAGTAGACAATAGGCTCTGAACAGATGGGCAGAGCATGTCTGCTGACTCAGCCCTTGCCCCCTTGGGAGAGAGGGTGGCACGCGGCGCCGGTGCCAGCAGGCGTCGCGGGACAGGTGAGGGGGTCACTTAAGCTGCGAAAAAAGTGCTACGCTTGCGCTTCACCTGCCCTCTCCCCCTTGGGCTGTCCCGTTCAATAGTGCCCCCGCCCACTGCCTACCTGCCCATCTGCCCACCTGCCGTCTGCATTACTTCCTTCCTGCCAGTTGTTGCCGCACCCGCCTGACGTCGGCAAAGCAGGTCAGTCGCCCATAAGCGTCCAGGAACACCATGATGAGGTTTCGGCCGTCGAACTG
>Ga0187781_10002036_pt1 | contig 15424 bp, 8 predicted proteins | sample 0715_SJ02_MP02_2_FD_132447 | JGI IMG/M metagenome (GOLD analysis project Ga0187781, IMG submission 132447) | Tropical peat soil microbial communities from peatlands in Department of Meta, Colombia - 0715_SJ02_MP02_20_MG | ecosystem: Environmental > Terrestrial > Soil > Wetlands > Peat | place...
AATACCCCAACTGTATTGACTTGCTGGCTCGCAAGGCCATCCGGGTGGATCCTTTGATCAGTGCGGTCGCACCCCTCGCGGAAGGGGCGGCGTGGTTCCAGCGCCTGCATGGCGGTGGGCCAAACCTGATGAAGGTTATCCTAGTCCCCTAGAGGGTGAACCATCGGAGGAAGAATGGAAACGCTCAAGACTGGGCTTGTGGGTTGTGGCAAAGTGGGGCATCTTCATGCCAAGGCACTCAGCCGATTGCCGGAGTCGAGGTTCGTCGCCGCCTGCGACTCCGACTTTCAGCGTGCCCAGCAATTTGCGGCCGAGTATAACGTTAAGGCCTATCGCGACGTTGAGGAGATGATAGTTGGGTCGGGACTGGAAGCGCTGGATGTTTGCACTCCCCACCCCTTGCATGCCGAACCTGCCGTCAAGGCTGGCCAAGCGGGAGTTCATGTCCTGATCGAGAAGCCGCTAGCCTCTTCGCTCGAAGATTGTGATGCCATCCTTAAGGCGGCCAAGAAAAGCGGAGTCAAAATCGGCACTGTGTGCCAACGCCGTTTCTACGCTCCTTGCCAGCGAATTCGACGCGCGATCGACGAGGGCAAAATCGGCCGGCCCATTCTGGGCTCGGTGGCCATGTATGGCTGGCGCGATCAAACATACTACAAGAGCGATCCATGGCGAGGCACGTGGAAGGGAGAAGGCGGAGGCGTCCTGGTGAACCAGGCGCCCCATCAACTTGACCTCCTCCAGTGGTATCTGGGGCCCATTGAGGAGCTTTTCGGGTATTGGGACAACCTCAATCATCCTTACATCGAGGTCGAGGATACCGCGATCGCCTTGCTGCGTTTCAAGAACGGAGCACTGGGGAATATAGTGGTCAGCAATTCGCAGAATCCGGCCTTATACGGCAAGGTCTATGTGCACGGCAGCAACGGCGCGTCCGTAGGCGTTCAAACCGATGGCGGCGCCATGTTCATCGCGGGAATGTCGACCATAACCGAGCCTCCGGTTAATGATCTGTGGACGGTGCAGGGCGAACAGGAGTTGCTGAAGCAGTGGCAGAAAGAGGATTCTGATTTATTTAATAGCATTAATGCGGTGGAGTATTATCACCAAGTTCAGATTGCTGATTTCATAAAGGCCGTCATCCAATCGCGCGATCCTCTGGTCACGGGAGAAGAAGGCAGAAAGACCGTAGAGATCTTTACCGCCCTCTATCGCTCGCAACGCAGCCGGGCACCCATCAAGTTTCCGCTCACACCCGCGGAGCCTTCCCGTGGTTGAAACCTCTTCAGATCAATTCCGCCTGCCTCATCCAGCCCCTCAAGGTAGTAAGATCCTTGCGAATGCTGGCGAGAACCTGTGCTTTGTCCATGCTTAGTGTTTTGGCGCCAGAGTCGACTCCTCCCAGAGGGTATTCTGTATGCAATTGCATAGGCCCGGAAAAGTTGGCCTGCTTGAGCATGGCGAAAAAGGCAGGGAAGTTCACCATTCCCTCACCCAGCGGACACCACAAGGGTTCCCATTGGCCTTTGGCGTTCTGGCCCCATTTGAAATCTTTGATAGCCACTCCCCTCATAAAGGGCGCCATCAAGCGCGTGCTATTCACCCAGCCTCCCAGGCCCCCTTCCACCGTGGCGTGCGCAATGTCGAAATTTGAACTTACCCAGCGAGGATCAAAGTCCTTAATCAGCACCCAAAGATCCCAGACCGACGCCCCTACCATGTCGCCGGAGTGATTATGGTACATGGCACAGACTTTGTACTTCTCATTCACAGCCGCAAGCGTGCCGACCCGCTTCTTCAACTGGGCAAGCCGATCAGGAACGTTGATGAGCAGTCCGGAAGGTCTTTTGACAGGCGCGCGGGAGGTAGATGAATCGGGCAGGCTCTTATTATCTGACCAGGCGAACCAACCCCACCTGTAGCGAGCTATCCCCGTTTCACTTGCGGTACGAATAATGGCTTCCGCATGCGGAGAATCCGTGTCAATGATTCCGGCGGTGATCATGGGAATGGTTAGGCCTGCCTGGCGGACTATCTTCGCCACCTTGGGCAGGTCCTCCTGCACGCGCTCCGGTTCCACGTGGCCGCCTTCGCGTACCGTGAGATCAAGGCCGTCAAATCCCAGTTCCTTCGCCGTCTCCGCCATGTGCTCCCAGTCGAGCCACTGCAGATGCTTGGAAAAATAAACAATCGGCAATGGCCCACCCGGCTCGTCAGGCCCAGCCTCGTTTGACCAAAGGCTCGAAATGCCGGCCATCGCTCCCGCTCCTGCCACACTGGCGATGAATCTGCGGCGTGATGAATCAACGCGAGTTTCAAGCATAATTCGACCTCATGTTAGGGATATAGCGGAATCTATTGATACATCAAGCCTCGATAGAGTTGAGCATTTGCCAAGTCCACCGTGGCGGGCACTCCAGCGCGCAAAAACTGCCGACGAATCAGTCCGCCCATGGATGAACCTCCCAGTTTTTCTACTTTCACCCGAAACTCCAGCATCGCCGCCGGGCTTGTCGAAAACCGATATTCCGCCGCCAGCGCACGCTCTACTAGTCTCGCTCGAGCGTCCTCAAAAGCCGAGGTTTCGCTAGCGGACAGAACGACTCTACTATGCTTGCCCCCCCATGGCAATAGATCACTCAGGGCGTGCTCCCCTGTGGAAGTGCCTGGCCATCGCTTTCATGGCAGCGCGGTCGCCTGTGCGGGCGGGGTACCAACTGTGGACGTAAAGAGGGTTGAATTGGGAGACTTGACATCAGAGAGCGAGATTCTCGCGCCCCCAGGTGATGCATTTCAGGTTGTTCTCATCTTCCAGTTTAACTCGCGCCTCGGAGCTTAGCCCATTAACACGCGGCAGCGGCGACTTCGGCTTATTCCTGCGCACCAGCAGCAATGTATTGGCCAAGTCTCGTCCGGGCAGTGGGCTGTAGGAATCATCGAAGGTCGCCCAGTACTTGGGCGTGAACACCGGTATTTTCAGCGGGTCGCGCGTAATCATCTCCAGCTCGAAGATAATGTTCGGGTCCTTCTGACGCAGGAGCCGTGCCATCTCCTTGAGGTCGAGTATTCCTTCGCCCAGGGGGACCTCCGAAAGTAGAAAACCGTCCTCATAATCCTCCACCGCCATGTCCTTGATATGGGTGAAGAAAACGTAGGGCAGAAGCGTCCGGAGGGTTTCGGTGGGGTGTTCGCAGAGAGAAAGGTTGTTGCCGAAATCGAAGCACACACCAACGTACTCGCTGCTGAGGCGCTTCAGCCAAGCCGCCTGCTCGGCAGCCCGGTAACCTTTATGGTTTTCGACGCCCAGTCGCACCTGATACTTGCGCAGGACAGGCTCCGCCAGTTCAACCGAAGCCTGAACGCCTTCAAACATCGTCTTCCAGGGCCCGAAGCTATCGAAATCTTCGAAGCGGCGTCCCGTGAGCGCGGCGTGGAAGGCGACCGCCCCGGCCTCCTTGTAAGCCTTCACCTGCGCCTCGAAGGACTCCACATCGCTCCTCTGTTGCGGCAGCCTGGGATCACAGATCAGGTACATCTGGTACCGTTCTAGTCGTGCGCGGAACAGCTTGATCGCAGCCGCATCGGTGGAGGGAGGGTTCATCTGCACGCCCCCCAGTCCGAGACCATGGCAGTGTTCAATCATGTCGAACGGCTGCCCACTGGCCCGGCTCGCTTGCATACGCTGCCAGAACGCAGTGGGCGCGCCACCCATGCGGGGCGGATTGTCTGCCGCACTGCCGTCGCTTGAAGACGAGGCCAGCCAGGCCGGAGCAGAGGCAGCGAGCGCGAGAATATCTCTGCGTGTCATGGTTCCCTCTATACCTTCACCAGACTCCTAAGCACACTGTCCCAGGGAGCGCGATAAGGTTTGTAGCACAGGTCGGCGGCTTCCTTATCGCCGATCACTTGTTCCGTGTCCGGATCCCACTTGATGGCCCGGCCGATTCGCAGGGAGATGTTCGCCAAGTTGCATACTACTTGCACCCTGTGCCCATCTTCCACATCGCAGAAGGGGCGCCTGCGCGTGCGCATGCTGCTCAGCCAGTCGCGTTCGTTCATGGCCAGCGTGTCCTCGCCGCCGGTCCCGTACCGGGCGTCGGACTCCACCCCACCCTTGAAACCTTTCATCCACGGCGTCGGCTTTACATCACTATAAACCGGGCCGCCGACCGGCTGCCCCATAAAAGGAGGGATATCGTTCACGGGATCGATCTTGTTCTCCGGGACAACTTCGTAGCCGCCGGCAAGCACCAAGCTGCCCTTGGTGCCCAGAAAGGCCTGCCCGCGTACGGCGGAGTCATCGCGCAAACCGTTGGCTTCGCGGATGACAAAACTCACCGTGAAATTGCCCGGAAACTTCCATACGGCATCCTGCGTATCCGGCGTTTCGCCGTCATCTTCGAGCGCCAAGCGGCCACCAGTCGACATCACTAAGTCAGGACCTTTCGTGTTCATGCACCAAAGCACCTGGTCCAGCATGTGAGCCCCCAGGTTGGTCATCTGCCCCCCGGAATAGTCCCAGAACCAGCGGAAGTGGTAGAGGCCTCGGTGCTTCTGGTATGGTGTCTTGGGGGCGGGACCGAGCCACATGTCATAGTCGAACTCGGGTGGCGGATCTTCGATGGGAGTCCTGCCGAATCCCGGATAAATGTTGCGGCATGAGGAAATCCGGATGGAATGAATCTTGCCCAGTTGGCCACTCTCGATCACTTTCTTAGCCTCGGCCACACCTCGGCCATGGCGCCGCTGCGTCCCAACAACCACGATCCGCTGGTATTTGCGAGCCGCCTGGACCATCCATCGGCCTTCGTCGATGAACAGCGTCATCGGCTTTTCCACATAAACGTCCTTGCCCGCCGCGCAGGCCATAATGGTGAGCAACGCGTGCCAGTGGTCTGGCGTGGCCACGACCACCCCTTGAATGTCTTTGTTGTCGTACATCTCGCGGAAGTCGCTGTACGCTTTGGCGCGAGGATTTCCGAGATAGCTGAGTCCTTCCTCCCGGCGCGGCCGGTAGACGTCGCAAAGACCTACCATGTCGACATCGCCAAACTTTTTGAAATCGGCGACGTGCTGCTTGCCAATTAACCCGAAGCCCACGAACCCGATTCCGATGCGATCATTCGCGCCCAGAATGCGTTTATACTGCGCGGCCGTCAAGGCAGCCGCACTCAGGAAGTCTCGACGGGTGGGCTTGTGCGTTTCCGACTTATTCAGCATTTGATCCTTCCAATTCAGAGCGTGGCAGTCAGGCTAAGTACTTGAAGATATGGGGTGGGTGACGGGATTCGAACCCGCGACGTCCAGATTCACAGTCTGGATATAAATCTCTATCTTGTTGGTTTGCCTTGTACTTTCCCGCACCCTACCCCATGATTTTATACGGTTTCCGGCGCTTAATGTTGCCAAATTGTTGCCAAGTTTTTCTGACTCGAAGAAACCTGAGTCGTAGTGCAGCTTGATCTTGTCACTGACTTCCCTGATCAGTGGCACTCCTTCAAAACCCCGTTAAATCCTGCACTCCGGTGCATGTGTGTGCCGGCAGTTTGCACGGCCGATAAAAACTCGGCAACCCAAGCCCCACAGTCATCCCATTTTCCGGGTAGGGCGTTTTTCGTTCTCAATCCCAGTCCGTCAATTTGGGGCGGGCTGCCGATCACGCCCAGACTTAGAGGCGCACAACTGACCCGTTATTGGAGTGCGATGTTAACACTCCTACAAATCCGCAAAGTCCATTTTTGGCGGTTCGACGCGGAAGCCTCTTGTCCTGATCGCGGCATACGCCACCCCGGCTGCGAACCAAACGCCGCCCGCCCACTTTGCTGGAGCTGGAAGGCTCCACCAGATGCCCAGACAAAAGAGGAATCCCAAGGCGGGTACAATCAAGTCGGTAACAGGATTCCGTTTCCGTTGTGCCCCAGGGCGGAAGTAGAACTGCCGGATGCAACTGAGATTGACGCCCATGAAAGCCAGGAAGGCGCCGAAGTTGAGCAACTCCGCGGAGCGTTCGTAGCTGATGGCCAGCGCGCCGACCAGCGTCAGTACTCCCACAACTAATACGTTGAACACAGGCACTTGGCGCTTCGCACTGATGTGTGCGAAGAAGTTACGTGGCAGGACATTGTCGCGCCCCATGCTGTAAAGGAGGCGGGCCGCTGCCGCCACACCCGCCAAACCTGAACCGATGCAGGCGACGATCAAAATCACCGCCATGGCCTGAAAGAGCAGTACACCTCCTACTCGCAGGCATACGTCCATGAAGGCAGTCTCAAGACTCGGGAAGGTGCTGTAGGTGGGCCAGGCGAGGTGCCCGAGATAAACTTCGAGCGTACTGAGAATTCCGCAAATAAAACAGACCAAGACGGTGGCGGCGGGAACGGTGCGTTTGGGAGTCTCGACCTCTTCGGCCAGTGTGGTGACGCCGTCAAACCCGATGTAGGTGAGGGCGGCCAGCGAGGTGGCTGTCCGCAGAGCCCCGAAGTTGAACGTGGACGGATCATAAAAGGGTTGCAGCGAAACCAATCCGCTCGCCCCGTGCAGGTGATAAAGAAAACGGACCGCGGTGATGACAAACGCAACGACCACCGCGCATTCGACCGCGAGCAGGGCCTCATTGGCGCGTGCCGTAAAGCGGATCCCGATTAAATTCATATAAATGATCGCACCCGTCATCAGCGCTGCCCAGGCGGCATAAGGTATGTGCGGGAACAGCCTCTTGAACGTCAGAGCCGGGTAGATGACGTTGACAATCGGGATAACGAGATAATCGAGGACCATCGCCCACCCGATCAGGGTTCCGAGATGGGGATGGAGCGCGCGACTGACGTAGGTATAGGCGGAGCCCGCAGAGGAATAGATGCCGGCCATGCGGCCGTAGCTGAAAGCGGTGAGCATCATGGCTACCATTGCCGCCAGCACGGCAGTCGACATATGCCCGCGGGAGAGCTTTTGAGTGATGCCAAAGATCCCTACCGGTGCGATGGGCTGAACGAGGACGATCCCATAAAAAATCAGGTCCCAAACGGTCAGGACGCGCTGTAACCGGGGAGGCTGGGTGGTGGTTGTCGTTTCCATTTTCAGGAGTGTCTTCTCCGTACTCCGAGCATTTTGCGGCCTTGAGGAGCGAACTTCTTCCCCACGCCGCTCGAGAGGTCAGTTGCCATGAATGAGACTCCTTTCCTCTCCTTGAGGTCGAGCCTACTTGGATTCCGGCGCGGGAGGTGGAAGGGGAAGCTTACCGGCCAACACCTCTGCCTGTTTCTCACGGGTTGAAGCCTGGAGTTTCTGCGCCACTGCCATTTCCTTCTCAGCCTCCTCGCGCTGTCCGACCTTGAGGTACGCTTGGCCCAACTGGTAGTGCAGACTCGCAGTCTCCGGCTCGCCTTCGACAGCTTCCTTCAGGTAGCGGAGGGCCTCCGTGGTCTCCCCCTTCCGAAAGTATGCCTTGCCCAGCCCTGCGAGAGATTTTGGCAAACGAGGATTGAGCGCCAGCGCCCTGCCGTAAGCTCGAAGGGCCTGGTCGGTCTGACCGCGGTCAAGAAAGATCTCGCCGAGGCTGTCATAAGGCCACGCGTCACTGGGACTAATGGTTATTTCCGTTTCGAACTCCTTGATGGCTTCATCAAACTTCGCCAAGCGCTGATAAACAACGCCCAAATTGAAGTGCCCGTAAGGAATCGTGGGATTAAGCGAGACGGCTCGCCGAAGTTCAGTCAGGGCCTCCTGGTTTCGATAAAGATCCAGATATGCCTTTCCTAGGAGAAGGTGCAAGTGGGCAGTATCACCCCCAACACTGATCAACTGCTCAAAGACCCTTGCGGAGTCGTCCGAGTGTTTCAGCTTGCCGTAGCAGATGCCGAGCATGAAAAGGAACTCCAGGTTGCCTTTCTCTTCGCCGGCGAGCGGTTCGAGCGTCCGCGCTGCACGCTGGAAATCGTCCACCATGAAGTGGCTAGTCCCCAAGAGATAACGCGCCTGATGATCGTCGGGCTTGGATTTGACCACCCGTAAGAATTCCGGCACGGCCTTGGCGAATTCTTCCTTATGGTAGAAGGCCAAGCCCAGGTTCAAAGCGATGCCGGGAACATCCGGGGCAAGCTTCCTGGCTTGCAGCAGAGCCTGGATGGCGGAGTCGTACTTCTTCGTCCGTATGTACACGACGCCGAGGTTTGAGTACGCCGCGGCGGACCGCGGATCGAGTCGCAAGACTTCGCGGAATCCCTTTTCTGCATTCCGGTAGTCGCGGTTCAGCAAAGCATTCTGAGCGCCTTGGAAAATGGCTTGCAGGTCTTGGACTGCGGGTTGCCGGGCGACCGGCAGCCGCCCGCTTTGGGCCAGAAATACTGTTAAAAGGAGGACGATCCTCATGTTAGCTGCCAGTCAATATTAGCACCCACCCACCTTAGGAGCCACCAAAACTACCTTGACAAACGGGGATCAGTCTGATAAACACCAGAGCATAGTCAGCTTGCGTCGGATGTTGGGAATCAGGCGGGGGATGGTCATGCGAAGATACGCCCTAGGTGGCATGTTTTTGTGTCTTTTTTGTTCTGCGGCGGCGTGGGCTCAGGATACCGCTACAATCGTGGGAACCGTGACAGACCCCACCGGGGCGGTGATGCCAGGGGTCAGAGTTGCGGTCTCCAATCCAGATAAGGGTTACAGCCGGGAACTCTTAACGGACACCGCCGGCGCCTACGTGGCTGCGAAGGTTCCCATCGGAAGCTATGCGATTACGGCCGAGGCCACAGGCTTTCAGAGGACAGCGGTCGAGGGAGTGGTGCTGACGGTGGGCCAGACGCAGCGGGTCGATATCCAGATGCGAGTCGGATCGACTAGCCAGCAAGTCACAGTCACCGGCAATGTGGCCAAGGTCGAAACTGAGAACGGCACGATTTCCGATGTGGTGACTGGCTCCCAGGTTACACAACTGAATTTGAATGGCCGCAGCTTCACGAACCTGGCAATTCTGGTTCCTGGCGCCGCAGCCCTCTATTACGACCCCACCAGCGTCGGTGTCTTAGCCTCTTCCGGGATTGCCTTCAATGGAGTGCCGGTACAATACAATAGCTGGGAGATCGACGGAACGAACAATACCGACCAGGGAGCCGGCGGCACCGCGAACATGGTCTACCCCAGTGTCGATTCAATAGCGGAATTCCGTATTACGACATCGACCTACAACGCAGAGAGCAGCAAGAATGCCGGGGCAACCATTGAAGTGGCCACCAAAGCGGGGACCAACAAGTTTCACGGAGACATGTTCGAATTCGTGCGTAACGACAAGCTGGACGCCAATGACTGGTTCGCGAACCGCGAAATCGCGCCTCCGGGAGGGAATGCCCCGAAGACTCCCCTGAAGAGAAACAACTATGGCTTCACACTTGGCGGGCCGGTTCTTATTCCCAATCATTACAACAGTGACAAAACCAAAACGTTCTTCTTTTGGTCAGAGGAATGGCGGCAGTTTCGACAAGGCACCGTGATCGGTGCGTCGGTTCCCACGACGCTGATGCGGCAAGGAGATTTCAGCGAGTGCGATCCGGCGATGACCTCGAGCTACAATCCGGTGGTGGCCTCGAACTGTACCGTTCCTATAAATCCTGCAACAGGGGCCAAATTCACGAATGATGCCGTACTTATCGACCCTCGGGCGGCCGCCATGCTGAGCGCTTTGGTCCCGGTCCCGAACAATGGTGTGGACGGATACGTCAACGCGCAGAGTCTGCCCACTTACTTCCGTGATGACCAGATCCGGGTTGATCAGAACCTTGGTACGAAGACCTCGATCTTTGTTCGCTACACGCAAGACGCTTACGACCAGACGTACACTCCGACTCTGTGGTCCCCGGCAGTCTACGACACGGTGGATACCCTATGGACAAGCCCGTCCAAATCTGCGGTGATCCATCTCACTAACACTTTCCGGCCAAATCTCACCAATGAGTTTATTATGGGATTTTCGGCTGACGTAAATACCGTAAACGAAGTGCCGGGTGCTTCCTCACCGGCGCACTCCATCAACAAACCTTCCGGATGGTCCGCCCCCACCCTTTTCCCCGCCAACGCTCAGAATCCGCGCATTCCGGGGTTGACTGTTTCCGGCACAGCCGGGCCCGCTTCTTTCATGGAGTCAAGTGGGTTTAACTACTTCTACTGGGGTCCGGTAACCGTATGGAAAGACAATGCGGTATGGATAAAAGGGAAGCACATGTTGAAGTTCGGGTTCTATCTTCAAGACACCCACCTGAACCAAACCACTTACGAGGGTGGTTCCCCTGCGCAAGGTATCTTTACGTTTTCCAATTCGGGTCCCTACACCTCGGGCAACGCCTTGGCGGACATGTACCTCGGAGAGATTAACACCTACCAGGAATACGGAAGAGTACTCAACGGTCAGCTTTTGGGCGGCTACGGGCTGGGGCACTGGCGTGAATGGGACCTTGAACCTTACTTCCAGGACGATTGGAGGGCCACCTCGCGGCTCACTTTGAATTTAGGGGTCAGGTACTACCTGCCGACTCCTTACCACGACGTACTGAACCCGTCTCTCGACTCTATTTTCCTGCCCGATCGCTTCAACCCCGCAGCCGAAGCGCAGCTCGACATCAACGGAAATTTGATTCCGGGCACCGGCCAGAACTATCTGACTTACGGCAATGGTCTCTTACCGTGCGGCTCGGGAGGAATTCCCACTGGCTGCATGACTCTTTTTCGGGGAAGCGTCGTGCCCCGCATCGGTTTTGCCTGGGACCCCACCGGAACCGGCAAAACATCCCTGCGCGGCGGTTACGGCATCTCGTATGATGTTTCGAACGGAAATGAGGGCGCTGCCGGATTCTTTGGAAATCCACCCGGTGTTGCGGCCCCGGCGGTTTATTACATCAACGGATATGACAACATCGAGAAAGGGGTGAGCCCCGTCCCTCCGACATCCATGATCAATGTCGCTCCTCACCAGACAATGCCCAGCGTTCAGCAGTTCAGTTTGGGCGTGCAGCACGAGTTCCCAGCCAACAACTTGCTGAGTGCCAGCTATGTCGGGAGTCTGGGACGGCATTTGCAACGCGCGCGCAACATGGACCAGGTGCCGGTCGGAGCAGGCACGGAAAACGTACCGGCACTCGCGGGGACCACTGACTGTGACGCTGCCGGTAACTGCAATGTGCAGCAGATTCTCATCAACAATCTCGATCCCCCAATTTACTTCGTTCCCTACCGCGGCTATTCGAGCATCAGTGACCGAGAATGGGCGGGTAGTTCAAGCTACAGTTCACTCCAGCTAGACTACCGGCACAAGCTCGGCCATGGCGTGACGGTGCAAGCGGCCTATACCTGGTCGCACACCATCGACAACCTCTCATCTGACGGTGTGAATGATTATGACTTTGCTCGGTTTAAGGCGACCTCGGGAATTAACCAGGCGCAAATACTGATGATGAACTACGTCTATCAGGTTCCCTTTTTCGCTCATTCCGCCCACGCCTTCGCGCGGACAGCGTTAGGTGGGTGGGAAGTTAGCGGGATCACCGGTTTCCAGGCCGGTCAGCCGATTGATTTTCCATGTGGAATCGCCGGGTTGAGCAGCGGGGTGGGAGGGGCCGTCCGATGCAATTCCCTAGGCCCCGTCAAGATCCAAAAGGGCGTCACCGACGATCCCCAATTTGGCCCCACGCCGACGTGGTTCAACCCTAACATGATCGGCCAGATCAACTTGGATCAACTTCCCGCCAACGGAGAACCTGGGATGTTTGGCTACATGGGTCGCGATTTCCTCACCGGTCCGGGCCGCAACAATTGGGACATCGCTCTGCTCAAGAATTTTGCGCTTCCGTGGTTTGGAGCAGAGAGATCTTCGATTCAATTCCGCTGGGAGACCTTCAATACGTTTAACCACCCTCAGTGGTCCGGTGTGAACGCTTCCTGTGGCGGTGGGACGCCTCCCGGAACCCCTTGCAGTGGCATTACGAATAACCTGGGCAATGCGGAAGTCGCCAGCGCCTTTCCGCCGCGAATCATGCAGTTTGGGTTGAAGTTCATTTTCTAGACGGCGCTGTCCTGCTTTGGAAATAGCCGACGTAGGGGCGGCTCTCGTGGCCGCCCTGGGCGCCCACAAGGGGCGCCCTACCTCTCACCCGGCGGGCATGAACGGCTACCTGGAAAAACCAATCCTGAGGACGGTAACCGAGTAGGCCGGGAAACGATACTTGAAAGCGGCGCCGGCGGTAAATGCACCCTTCACGGGAACTACCTTGGTGGGATTGGCAAGAGAATTTTCGTTCGCTGGGGAACCGGTCAACGTAGTGGAATGACCGGCGGGATTGACCTTATCAGCACCTTGGAGGGTTATCCTCACCTCTTCGGGCGTGTCCGACTTGTTGGCAACTTTGAGGAGAATATCGTTTTTGCCGGAGGCAGTGTCTTCAGATGCGGACCAGAAGCAATGGGCTGTATTCTGAGCGAAGGGCAAAAGACGAGTCCCCTGATTATCGGAAAACAACATTTTTTGCATATAGTAGGAAGGTGTTGCAAAGTTAGATACGGCGTCATTCCAGACAATACAGGGTCCAAAATTGCTGTGATCTACCAGGCCGGCATAATTGCCGTATCCTGTCCACCACATTCTCCCGGAATTTCTTTCGCATCCCAGCATAAATGCAGCGTCGCCAAGCGCATCTCCATAATTGCCGATTACATTTCCTCCATTACCGGCGACGGAGGATGCATATTCGGCGACACATATTTTTTTGCAGGCCGGATCGATGCTGTCGTACTTGTGATACAGAGCTGAGAGATCCTTCAAATAAAAATGCTCATCGACGAAATCAAGAGAACTGCCAAATGTGTGCGTAGGTACATCTTTCTCTAGAACGCCGTTGTACATGATCTTGAGGCCCGGATAACGCGCCAATAGCGCGTCATGAATCATGGCGTATCGTGGGCGATAGTCACTGGCTGTCTGCCAGCCGTTCTCATTACCTATTTCGATATACCTGAGGTTATACGGCGCCGGATGGCCGTTGGCCGCGCGCTTGGCTCCCCAGGTGGAAGCAGTTGGCCCCTTGCAGTACTCTAATAAATCCAAGATGTCGTTGATGATGGGTTGCATTTGATCCAGAGGACAAATACCAAACCACTCTTTGTCGTCCGAATTCTCGCTGATTCCCGCTGAGGTTACATAAACTGGCTCAGCTCCCAAGTCTTCGCACAATTGCAGGTACTCATCCAAACCAAAATACTGGTCGTTCTTATACCACCATCTGTTTCTGGTGGAACCAGGCCTCTGTTCAATAGGCCCTACGGAATTCTTCCAATTCCAGCAGATATCCATGCTGGCAGACTCAGCAGTGCAGCCTCCAGGAAACTGAATATATTTGAGCTTCAGTGCGACCAACTTTTCCGCCAAGTCCAGACGCAGGCCATTGGGCCGATTCCTCCAGGTCGGCGGCATGACCGTAACGACGTCAAAATACACATCGCCTGGAGTTGAGGCATAGATTACGAAACGGTTGTCTCCGGAAAGTTTTGATACGCCGCTCGTGGTGAGGTTGAAAGTAAAATGCTGCCAGTTCGCAGTCGGTTTAAGATCTTTTGATTCTGCATAAACGGTGCCGCCATTGCTTTCCAGTTTCGTCTTTAAAGTACCCGAAAAGTCGGGGCCTTTTTTAGCCCAAAAGGAGACCTTGTAAATCGTATTGTTTCTTAACGCGATTCCCCAGTAGCCGCCATTCGCCAAACCTACGCTCCCCGATCTCACAGAATTAACATGAAATTTGATGCAATGATCTTGATGACTATTTAGCATCCCGGTATCGGAAGAAGTCTGCGGGAACAATTGAGCATTCGAGGATCCTGATTTCACCAGATACCAACTGGCGATGGGGTTTTTCAGCTCCTCGAATGAAGGGTTATTAATAAGCTGCGCGTAGAGCCCCCCCTCGAACTGATGGTTGAATTCTTCCAGTTGCTGCCCTCGGCAAATATCGGCCACCACGGCTCCCGGTTTTGAAACATCCACAGTACAAGTACTCTGTGCATAGGCAAGAATCGATCCGATGCTCCAGACTGCGATCGAGACAGCAACCTTCGTTGGGCCGTTTAGAATTCGCATGATATTTTCCACCCTTCGATAGTTTTCAAAACCAAGTCGAAGACATCAGTGTCGGAGCACTGAACTCAAAAGCTGGTCTCTACAGTCAATAAAAGCATATTACATCAAGCAGCTCAGGACAGGACCTTCGCCGTAGCCTGGAGTGTCGCTTCGACCTCGGGCAGGCCGTGCACGACCGAGACATAGAAGCGGCCGTCCGGCAGGGCGTGGACACCTTCACCCAGAAGGCATCTCAGGAAACTCTGCAAGGCGCTGCTGTCGTCATCCAGGACGTCCCGATACTCCCCAAGCTGCTTGCGTGCGGTGAAATGCACGGCAAACGCGGTTCCGAAACCGCTGACGAGCAGGGGCAAGCCTCGCTCCCGCGCGATCCGCCGTATGCCCTCCATGAGGGTCACACCCGTCTCGTTCGCTTGGCGCAGGGCGACGCCGTCGTCGCGGCAGATTTCCTCGAGCGCGGCATGCGCGCCGGCGAGGGAGAGAGGGTTACCGTTGAACGTGCCGCCAAAAGAGACGGCGCCGGTGCAGAGCTGTTCCATAACTTGGCGACGGCCTGCGATCACGCTCAGGGGCATACCTCCGGCGACCGCCTTGCCGAAGGTCGCCATGTCCGGAGTGACTCCGTAATAGCTTTGTGCTCCGCCCGGATGGATGCGGAAACCGGTGATGACCTCGTCGAATAGCAGCAAGGCATGATGCCGCGTGCAAATATCGCGAACCTGCGCGAGATACCCGGGTTGGGGAAGAATGCAGCCGCTGTTGCAGAGCACAGGTTCCATGATGACCCCTGCGATGCGACCTGGATTCTGCGCAAAAGCTTGTTCGACCAACTCGGCATCATTCCAGGGGCGGACCACGATGCTTTCTGCAGCAAGCCGTACTTGCCCAAGCGAGCCCGGCACCGGATCCGGCGACGACCTGGGGCCAAGGTCTTCGCGCTGCGGGTGATAGCTCCACAGCATGGTGTCCATCCAGCCGTGGTAATGGCCTTCGAACTTCAAGATGAGCGGGCGATTCGTGAAGGCTCGAGCCAGGCGCATCATGAGTTGCACGGCTTCGCTTCCGCTGGAAGTGAAAGCCACCCGCTCAGCGCACGGCACAAGCGATTGGATCTTCTCGGCAACCAGAATCTCGAGCTCATGTTCCTCGCCGTAGATATGAGCCCCGGCCGCTGCGTTCGCAACCGCCGCCACCATTTTGGGATGACGGTATCCAAGAATGGCGGGACCCCAGGCCAGCGCATAATCGATGTACTCGTTGCCATCTATATCTCGGAGCCGGCATCCCCTTCCGTCCCGGAAGTAGAGAGGCACA
>Ga0187781_10002037_pt1 | contig 15423 bp, 15 predicted proteins | sample 0715_SJ02_MP02_2_FD_132447 | JGI IMG/M metagenome (GOLD analysis project Ga0187781, IMG submission 132447) | Tropical peat soil microbial communities from peatlands in Department of Meta, Colombia - 0715_SJ02_MP02_20_MG | ecosystem: Environmental > Terrestrial > Soil > Wetlands > Peat | place...
ATCGACGGCCCGGACGTGCGTGGCATGCCGGACGGCAGGCTGCTGCACCTGCGCGATACCTACCCGGTCGAGACCTCCTGGGCGCCGCAATACGTGGGGGATGAGCTCCGCCAGGTCCGCGCCGCCGCCCGCGAGGCCCGCCTGGCCGGCCTGCGCGCCGGAGCCGCAGCCGCAGCCGCCACCCGTCGCGGCGACCCCGGCACCGCCGCCCGCCAGCAGGAACTCGCCGCCAGCTACCACGCCCTGCACGACGCCTACCGGCAACGTGAGACCGTCTTCGCCACAGTGATGGCCGACCGCGCCGACTGGGACACCGCCGCCCGCGCCCAGCGCCACCTTGCCGTGGCTGCCGACGTCGAACTGCGCCGCCGCCACCCCGGCCAGCCCTTTACTCCGCTTCGCTCCGCTGAACCCGGACCCGCTACCGAAACCCAGCGCGCCGAGTTCAGCCTCACCCCTGCCGAGCCGCCCGGCGAGATGGGCCAGTGGATCAAGGACCTGGCCGCCGCGCACCGCACCTTCGCCGCACGGCTCGCCAACCTGCAGAGCCTGACCATCCCCTCCCAGGACCCCGATTACGGCGACCTCGGCCAGGCATTCCTGCCCCCGCCCCGGCCGGGCAGGCACGCGATCTTGCGGCCGCCCAAGCCGGAAATCCGGCCGTCCCCGTACGTGCTCGAACGCGCCGCAGACCGCGATGCCGATCGGGAAGCCGCCGATTGACAGCGGCCCGCTGCGCTTAGCGCCGCCGCGTTCATGACCAGTTCTCATCTGACCGGGCTGTCCCGAGACCTGCTCTATGACCAGATGAGACGTGGGTATCTGCACTACATAAAGATAGGCAGACGGCGGCTCATCACCCGCCAGCACCTGGAGCAGTTCCTGGGCGTCGCGTCCTGACACTCGCGCTGGCGCGGAGACCACTGACGCAATTTCCTCTCTTCGGCAAGTGCGCTGAGGTGGTTAGAGTTCCAGCCGACGGAGTTTGGTCCTGGTCAGCGTATAGATAAACGGACCTTTTTCTTCGAGCAGGCTTGTTATGCGCCGCCACTGGGACATGAGAACCTCCAGTTGCGCGAAGGTGCCAATGGCTTCTTCGCCTGCCAAGTTGACCATGCGGGCGCCGCTGGAACGCACGGCCTCGATCTCGGCCCGGTGGTCTTGGATATGGCGGTCCCGTGTGATGATCAGCCATCCCTGGCGGGCGGTTTCAGGGATCCAGATTTCATCGTCGGTCTCGACCTGCGTGATCGTGCATGGTGCTCTTACCCGGCCGCCCTTGACTTGGCCGCCCGGGTCGCCTGGGTAGGTGACGTCTCCTCTGACCTGCACGAGGATCTTCGCGAGGCCGAGTACGTCAGCGTCGAGGTAGTAGCGGACGATGGCCGGCTTCGCCGGCTTGCTCATGCGGCCCGCGCTGACGTTTCATAGGCGAGCGCCCACCAGACGTCGTCCTCGCTGAGGTCGAACTCCAAGGCGATATCGGCCACGGTCTCGTCGGCCTGTGAGTGCTCCCAGATGATTTCGGTACTGATCCCTTTGACTGCCGGGCGACCGGAGCGGCTGCCCGGGCGCATGAGCACAGGGGAGTGCGGGTCGTCGTGCGGCCGCCACGCGGCGGCTGTGTCGCCGTCCCAGGTGACCCGCTTGTAAAACGAGTCGGCCGGAGGGGTCAGGACGTACTGGCCGCGGACTACGGCGACCAAGCAGAAGTCCGCGGCAAGTCCGGCAGCATCTTGTGCTTCGGACAGCAGCTCCTTACCGCTGACGTAGGGCCGCCGGTCGGCCAGCGGATAGGGAACGCCGAACTCCCGGCGGATCTGGTCGATGAACGCCCGGAGTTCTGCCATCGGCACGCCGTGCGTGCGACGGTACTCCCTGAGCAATCCGGCCTCGATGAACTCCGCCCAGGTGACTGATGCGCGGCTACCGCGCGGCTGTTCCCGGATGACAGGCTTGTACTGTCGTCCACGCTGCTTACCGCCCTCAAGCCAGTAGTTCAGCGTGTTCTGCGGAACTCGCAGCAGCCGTGCTGCCTCAGCCTCGGTATACATCTCCCGGTCGAGAATGCTCACGCCCATGGCGGAAGTCTTGCATTCTCGCACCTTCGGTGCGAGGACCCCCGCCGACATGACCTGCGTACGTCACCGTCCAGCGCCGCTGCGAAGGACCTGGGCGGCAGTCGTCGGCGGCAGGATGCCAAGAGCCAAACCAAGAGCCAACGACCGCAGACCCCCAGCCACGCCAGGCCACTAACAGCCACGATCGTCGCAGCTAGATGCGACGTCAGGCCATTCCCAGCACCCTCCAGACACGCTACAGACTTTGCTTACAAGCGAGGGGTTCCGGGGTTCAAATCCTACTGCGCCCACAGGGAGGTATTCACACTTCACCAGGCTCCATGTTCACATTTGGGTCTGACATTCTTGCCCGATGGCGTCCTCTCTAGTGGCGGGTCGGCAGCCTGGCAGGCTTTGGGTGGATGACCACCGGCATAAAGCTGCCCGGCCCGGAGACGGTCACTTGCTTCGTGATCACCGTCTCGACGCCGTCGCGCACGTAGCCCACGAACTGGTGGGTGCTGGCGCTGAGGAGGATCTGCGTGATGCCGCCGGTGAACGGGTAGCAGAACGCGAGGTCGGCCTGGCCGGTCGCGTCGGTTACCTGCTGGACCGTGACTCCGGGTATGTCGGCGAGCATCAGGAACCAGTTGCTCTCTTCTCCCTGGCGGATGCCGTAACCGAACATCATGTTGGCCACCGCGTTGACGGCGTTGCAGTCGCCCGCCACGTCGGTGCATCCTGTGCTGTAAGTGTTGAGCGTCGTGAGGAGCTGCGGGAGGGTATCGGGCAGGCGGGGTTGGCCCTGCGGGAGCGGGGGGTTGACCAGTGTGTAGCTCGGGCCGGCGGGCATGAGCCACTGTGTGGAGCTGGCGCACGCCTCCGACCGTGAGCAGACGACTAGCTTGCCGTTGATGTAGCTGGCCTGCTCGGAGTCGTCGGCGGTGGCCCAGACCGGCTGGTCGCCGGACGAGGTGGCCAGTTCCCGCAGTATCCACGAGCTGGCCTGGGGGAACGGCTGCGGGCTGTTGGTGAAAGTGACGGCCCGGTTCGCCTGCTCGGCCAGCAGCTCGGCCGCGCTCGGCGGGGTAAGGCTTGGCTGGGTGCTGCCCGGCGCGCCGACGATCACCATCTGCACCACGTCAGTCTCCTGGAACGACGACGGGTTGTCCGGGTTGACCCAGTTTCCTTCGCCCAGGAAACTGTAGTTGGATGCGTTGAGGATGATCTCGAGTTGCTCGCTCTGCGGGGTCGGCGGCAGCACGAAGGCAACGCCGGACTGACCGTCGATGGCGGTGACGTGGCTGTTCACCTCGATGCCGGGGATGATCGCCAGCGCCTGGTAAATCTCCGCCTCTAGCGTCGGCGGCAGCACATAGTTGGTGAGCATGTCTTCGATGACGGAGAACGCTGCTTGGCCTGCCTGGGTCGGCGTCGGGTTCGAGTCGGGGTAGACCAGGCTCGCGAGGTACGCGTCCAGGGCGGCCGGGCTGGTCGGCAGCGACCTGAGCTCGGAGTAGCTCGGGATGTTGTCGCCGGTGTCGATGCCCACGGAGTAGTTGTCGCCGTAGGTCACCATGCCGTCGGCCGTTTCCCAGCCGGCCTCGGTGCCCGTCTTCGGCACGCGGTTCGGGTCGGTCGGGTTGTTCCACTCGACCACCCGGTACACCCACTGGCCAGGGCTCACCGTCGGCTGAGTGAGGGCCGCGGCGGACGCCCGGTCGGCCAGCAGCTTGGCCGTCAGGAGGACGGGGGCAGACGGCAGGACCGCCACCGCTATCCCCGCCGCCATCGCCGCGACGGCAGCGGCGGCGGCCCCCGCCCGGATGACGATCCGCCGCCGGCGGTGCCGCGCGGCCCGGCGCGCCAGGCCGCGGGGCACTTGGATCTGGGCGGTCGCCTGCTCCATCCGCTGCCGGAGCCGTTCTTCGAGGTCGGTGCTCATCGCTGCGCCCCTTCCTGGTAAGTCGCCGCGGCCAGCGGGTTGTTGCTTAGTGCACGAAGTCGGGCCAGGCCACGCGACGTGGCGGACTTGACCGTGCCGACCGAGCAGCCGAGCACCTCGGCGGTTTCGGCCTCGCTGAGGTCCTCCCAGTAGCGGAGCACGATCGCCGCCCGCTGCCCCGGCGTGATCTGGAGCAGCAGCCGGAACAGCTCGTCCCGCTGGTCGACCTGGGCGCTGCCATCGGCCACGGTCCCGCGATCCGTGCCACCCAGCTGCGGCAGCCTGGCGAGCCACCTGCGCTGGCGGCGCCAGTCGTCGGCGGCCAGGTGATAGAGCGTGCGGCGCAGGTAACCCTCGGGGTTGCCCTCGAACTTGCGCCAGCGCGGCAGCAGGCGCTCCAGCGCTGCCTGCAGCAGATCCTCACCCGCTTCAGGCCCGCCGCCAAGCAGTGCCGCGACCCGCAGCAACGGCCGGCCTCGCTCGGCGAGGAACTCCTCGAGCTGGGTCACCCGCTCGTCTGCCGCCATCCGCAGCCTCCGGAATGTCGTCCTTCATACCAAAGCACGAACGGGAGGCCGGAAACGTTGATGGCCAACGGGCGAGGGACGTCGATCCGGATACGGTTGCGCGCCAGATCACCGGCTCAGCAAGCAGACTGCCGGCCTGGACACCGGACAGATGATCCGCTGGACGTCCTGGCACCGCTGGACCGCGGTCTGCCTGCTCGCCTACATCTACCTCGCCGTCGCGGTCGCCGTGCAACGCCAGCAAGGCGCGCCGGTAGGTCTGCGGATGCCGCCAAGGTAAGCCCAGAACCCGTCACGAGGCTCGACGACTTCCCCGGATGCCGTCACGGATGGTGGCGGCGGGGCCGACATGCGGCGCGCACATTCCCGCGTTCGGCGCGGCAGTACTATTTGCACTCTTTGCACTCTCCCGAGGCTAGGCAGTACAGAACCGGTAGTTCTGCGTATATAAGACTCGGGCGTGACGATCCTGGCTTCTGGGTAGTGCTCAGTCCGGGAAGGAGCCAGGCGTGCAGAGCGGTACGGCCGACTGCCACGGTCGATTCATGCGGCTGGAAGGCAGTCTTTAGGTGACGATCAGGTAGATGCTGTCGCCGATGAGCCAGAAGCCGATGAGCAGGCTCCCGACGATGATCACCTGGTCGGTGTGGGTGTCGACCCAGGCCCGGAATCTGCTCATGAGCGCCTGGCTCTGGGCGGGCCGCAGTGCCGTGTAGATCTCCAGGAACAGGTACGATGCCGAGGCCAGCACGCAATACAGGAACAGTGCCAGGAAGCTCTCCCAGCTGGACAGCTTGGCCTCCACCACGGTGGCGGCGCCGGCGGCGATCAGGGCCCAGGGCTGCAGGGTGGGGGCCAGGGCCATGGCGAACCACGGGGACATGCTGTCCACGTGCTCCTGCCACTTCGGCGGCTTTTTGGGCGGCTTGGGCCGCCCCCTGGCCCGGACGTGCCGGACCGCGATCACCACCAGCACGGCGCCGAGGGCGATCTTGGCCGCCAGCGCCGCCAGCGACGGCGCGGTGGTCGGCTTGGGCGGGTTGTTGCCGGTGGCCACCACGGTGATGATGACCACGATGGCCAGCGATACCAGCCACCCGAACACGAAGGCCGCGCCCTTGCGCACGCCGCGCTTGGACGGCAGCACGATGATGAACGCGGTCAGCGGCAGCGGGTCGAGCGTGACTGCCAGGCCGATCAGGACCAGGTTAAGGATCACGGCCGCCCCTCCCGCCTCCGGGCAGAGACCGCGATGCGGGCTGCGTCCTTGCGCGGGCCGACGTGGCTCAACAGTGAATCGTCCCTAGCGTCGTGCCTCCGTGTTGTCGCTGCCTGCCGCGTCATGCTGCTCACCTCCCTGTTTGCGACATCAGATCAACCCGAGCTGGCGGGTCCGGCGGACCGCCTCGCCGCGGTGGGTCCGCGGGCCGTCTGGTGCGGGTCCCACGGGCCATTATCGATACGTTCCGTGCACCCTTCTCCCCGCCTAGTGACCCAATGATCACAGGCTATTACCGATTACAAGTTCCAGAAATCAGCCGAGCCGTCATTCCCAGCGCAAACGGCAGTGGCCTCCCCACAACAAAAACGCCAGCCGGCCCGGCCGGGCAACCTACCATCGGTATGAAATCCCAGACCTCGGCAGCTCAGATCCCGCGCAGTCCTGAGATGCCTCCTCACAGGGCATCCAGCCGGGCTCGAGCGTCCGGGCAGCTGCGTGATCAGGCCTTGGGCTTCCGGGGAGACAATGTCGTTGCGCCCGCCATTTCTCCGTACCGGCTCTGACCAGTCGGTATCCGGATCCGCGAGGCAACGGGCGCCTCATCGCTGACGTCCCGTGCTCGAGATCACAGCGCCATGGTGCGCGTGGGCGTCAAGGCTCGGCCGCGGCACGGTCCCGGGCCTGCGACGGCCCTGCCGCAGCCTTCTGCCTGGGTTGCTGACCAGCTAGCTCTGGCGAGGATCTCTCTGAGACGACCATAGCCTCCGCGAATCGCCGCATCGAGGACCTTTGACCCTGGCCATACGCGGGAAATCCTGTGAACCTACGATGGCAGTAGATCAGGTGAGAAAGCGCTGCTGGGGGGATTGTCGACATCGAAGTCCGCGAGCGAGTCGGCCGGCGGCGCGGTTCGGCCGGGCCGTCGTTCGAGCTCATCGTTTCGAAGCTGCGCCGTCCGCTGGTGCGGGCCGGGACGGTACGGCGCCCGCTGCTGATCGAGCGGCTGGCGCGGGCCGGTCGGCACCCGATCGTGTCGGTGGTCGCGCCGGCCGGGTACGGGAAGACGACGCTGCTGTCGCAGTGGGCCGAGGCTAACGGCCAGGCTTTCGCCTGGGTGTCGGTAGAAGAGCCAGACAACGACCCGAAAGTCCTGCTGACCTACGTCGCCGAGGCCCTCGACCAGGTGGAGCCGGTCGGCGAGCGGGTATTCGCTGCCCTGGCCTCGCCGGGGAGCTCGGTGCCCGGCTCGGTCGTCCCCCGGCTGGCGGCGGCATTTGCGTCGATGACCGTGCCTGTGGCGCTGATCCTGGATGACGTGCACGTGCTGCATAACCCCGAGTGCCGGGCCGCGCTGTCGGTGCTGGCCGATCATGTGCCGGGCGGCTCGCGGCTGGTGCTGGCCGGGCGAGACGAGCCGCCCCTGCGCGTCCCGCGGCTGCGGGCCGAGGGCAGGGTCCTGGAGATCGGCCCTGGTGATTTGTCGCTGACCCTCGGTGAGGCGGCGGCGCTGCTGCGCGGTGCCGGCGTGGCGCTGGGCGAAGACGAGGTGGCGGCGCTGTATCAGCGGACCGAGGGATGGCCGGCCGGGCTGTACCTGGCGGCGCTGTACCTCAGGGAGGGCCACCCGCCGGGGAGCGCGGTAGTCTCCTTCGGCGGCGGCGACCGGCTGGTGAGCCAGTACATGCAGTCGGAGTTCCTGGAGCGGATCTCCCGGCGGCAGCGGGAGTTCCTGACCCGGACCGCGGTGCTGGAGCGGATGTGCGGGCCGCTGTGCGATGCGGTGCTGGAGCTGCCCGGGTCTGCCGCGACGCTGGAGGGGGTGGCCCGGTCGAACCTGCTGCTGGTGCCGCTGGACCGGAGCGGGCGGTGGTACCGGTACCACCACCTGTTCCGCGACATGCTGCTGGCTGAGCTGCAGCGCCGCGAGGCCGGCCTGATGCCGGTGCTGCGGCAGCGCGCCTCCGGCTGGTGCCTGCAGAACGGCCTGCCGGAGGAGGCGCTGGAGTACTCCATCGCGGCCGAAGACGCCGATACGGCGGCTCGCCTGGCGGGGGGCCTTAGCGTGCCGGCTTACCGGCAGGGCCGGGTCACGACCGTCCAGCGGTGGTTCCGGTGGCTGGACGAGCGGGGCGGGATCGAGGCATACCCCTTGCTTACCGTGTTCGCCTCGCTGCTGGCCGCGTTGACGGCGCGGCCGGCCCAGGCCGAGCGGTGGGCCGATATGGTCGATCGCTGGCCGGACGCGGGCGCGGCCCGGCCCGCAGACCCCGCCGCCGAGGCGTGGGCTGCCGTGCTGCGGGCCCTGCTGTGCCGGCGCGGCGTCGAGCAGATGCGCGTCGACGCCGCCGAGGCCGCGCGCAGGTTCGCGTCGGCTGGCGTGGGCGAACCCGCACCGTTGCTTTTCCAGGGGATCGCACGGGTCCTTTCCGGTGACCTCGACGGCGCCGATGCCTTGTTCCAGGATGCGGCCAGCGCCGTCAAGGAAGCCGACTCGCCCGATGTTGCGGCCAACACACTGTGCCAGCGGTCGCTGCTGGCGATGGCACGCGGCCAGTGGAGCCAGGCCGAGGTCTTCGCCGGCCAGGCACGCACCGCGTTGCGCCAGGCCCGGCTCGAGGAGAGCTACCTGACGCCGCTGGTCTGCGCGGTGCAGGCCCGCGCGGCCCTGCACCGGGGAGATGTCCCGGCCGCACGCCGGGATCTCGTCAGTGCTCAGCGGCTGCGGCCCTTGCTGACCTACGCGCTTCCCTACCTCGCCGTCCAGGCGAGAATCGAGCTCGCCCGCGCCCATCTCGCGCTGGCCGACCTGGAAGGCGCCCGGACGCTCATGCGCGAGACCGACGAGGTGCTCCGGCGGCGGCCCGGCCTGGGAACCCTTGCCAGCGAGGCCCGGGCGCTCCGGGACCAGCTCTCCAGGGAACGCGGCTCGAACACGCCCGGTCCGTCCGCGCTGACCGCCGCCGAGCTGCGCCTGCTGCCGATGCTGTGCACGCACCTGTCGTTCCCCGAGATCGCCGCGGAGATGTTCTTGTCCCGCTACACCGTCAAGTCGCAGGCGTTCTCGATCTACCGCAAGCTCGGAGCCTCCTCCCGCAGCCAGACGGTCGCCCGGGCGCGGGACCTGGGCCTTCTCTCTTAGTGATAATCCGCCTTTCATACCGTCGGGATGATGGCACCCGGGCCGGAACGAGGTGCAATCGATAAGGGCCCGGCGGCGAGCGGAGGCATATGGGCCAGACGCTGAGATTCCAGGAGATCTTGCGCAGGCTGACGATCATCGATGAAGGCTTCGTCGAAGACCAGGCCGTGCTCGGGCTCGGCCTGACCAGCGTATCGGCCCTGGATGCCAGGACTGCGGCGCTATTGCGCCTGGGGGCGTCGGCGGCGATCGGGGCACCGGGGGGATGCCTGCAATGGAGCGCTGGCCGGGCGCTGGCAGCAGGCGCCACCGAGGAGGAGATCGCCGAGGTGCTGCTGGCGATCGCCCCGGTGGCCGGGCTCGCCCGGCTCGTCGCAGCCGCACCTGAGGTGGCGACCGCGCTCGGCTATGACATCACGGCCGCACTGGAGGAGCCGGACGGCTACTGACGGCTCCCCGGCTGGTCACCACGATCTGCCAGTCGGCAGGCGGACGAGCATCCCATAAGCCGAGGGAACCGCTCACACGCGCGCGCATCCTAGAACCCGGTGCCAGCCGCCCGTGCGGCAGGACCATAAGCCGATTCCGGCCCGCCGCCTGATCGAGGACTCCTCTGGATTCCTGCCCGCCCGCGGTCGTCTCGCAACGCGATCCGTACAGCCAGCCGGACCCAGTTGCGAGCAACATCGTGATCGCACGACCCCGGCCTGTAAGTGCCCGGCCTCACCGCTTCATACCGTTGGCACGATGCTTTGCCAGTCCGCGCGGCGTGGAATGGACGGCAGGACGTCAGGACCGGAGTCAGGATTCCGGTGGTCCCGACGACCTAGGAGGTCACCATGACCCGTGCCGTGGCCGTGCTGTCAGCGCTGCTGTCTGACGCAGGCGAGGTGGAGATGAGGTTTACGCGCCGCGGGGCGAGCACTGCCGGCCGGGTCTCGGATAACCAGGCTGGCTGGTCCGGGCCGCCTCGCCTGGCTGATCATAGCTGCTGCTGCCCAGCCAGGCCGGTGGTCAGGGTCCTCATCCCGCCAGGCCCCGCTCGCCCGTCCTCGGCTGATCTCCTGCTATGCGGCCATCACTACCTGGCGTCCCGGTCGGCCCTGGCGTCCGCCGGCGCCGCGGTCATCGACGAAACGGGCACCGTGGTGGACCCGGTGCCAGCGGGCTGCCGAAGGAGCCGGCCATGAAGAACCAGGATCAGGCCGGGCTCGGCTGGACGGTGGTGCTGCGCCGCCAGCCGGCCCGGATCGTGGAGGGCCGGGCGGAAGGCGGTTACACCGACGCGTACGAGCTGGTCTGCTGCGAGTGCGGCGACCATCCTTACCTGGACTACCGCGAGGTCTCACCCGAGCTTCAGCAGATCCGCGGACCCTATCCGATCGCGGCGGGCATCGCGGCGTATGAGAGGCACGTCTCGCGCTACCACAGGCGGCAGGCGGCCCCCGCTCAGGCCGCGCGGCGCGGCCGCAGCGCGGCTCACCAGCCTGGCTGAGCCACCTTGCCGACCGAGACCTGGCTAGCGAAAACCGTAACAGGGCAGAGATGGGAGCTGGGTATGGCAACCGCAACCGAGGATATGGATGCTGAGCACGAGGCGTCGCTCGGGCGCCGGTACCTGATCCGGTTCGAGGAGGACACGCTGCGGCCGCGGCCGCTGTGAATCCGGCTGATCATCGAGTTCCTGGGCACGTCGTCCTGGGACGGTAGCGGCCGGGTCCTGGGTGATCAACCATCACGTGGGCGGCGGGCCGATCAGCCGGACCGCCGCGGTGATCGCGCCGGGCGCGGTGGTGATAGCCATGATCTACGCCTGGGGGCCCGCTGTCCGCGCTGCACATCAACCCGGCGGTGACGACCGCGTTCGCCGCCCGCCGGGTCTTCCCCGCGCAATGGGTGGTGCCGTACTGGGTGGCCCCGTTTGCCGGGGCGATCGGCGCCGCGCTGTTGTTGCAGGCGGTGTTCGGTCACGTGGCCGCGGGCCGGAACTACCCGATCGCTACGCCGGGCGGGGACTGGCGGTCGCTGGTGATGGAGATCGTGCTGACCACGATCAAGCCGTGGGCCAAGCTGCTGATGATCACCGAAGCGCGGTCCCTGTCGTCATCGGCGCGCTCGTGATCGCCTGCGCGATCAACATCCTGGCCTAGCAGCCGCGAATTACCTGATGCCAAATGGACGGCTGTGGTGTGCGCTGGAAACCAGGTCATAGAACACATGACAGCCCGCGCGAGGGAACAGATCGCCTTCGTCCCGGGCGCGAATCCTCCAGCGCCAAGCTTCACCCAACCCTGCCTAGCGTTTCAGTAGGAATAGCGCTGACGTCACCCAGAACTGGCAGTTCTGTGTTCGGTCATGCGCCCAGAGGCTCCCAGCGATGGAGCGCACGTATTAAGCGATCCGTCGTCTCGTCGGCGCTTCGGGCTGGATGACGCTGCGTGATTCGGCTCTGGTCTGCGCGCTATGCGCGAGTATCCGCCGCATAGCGCGCGTCGAGGAACGGCGTGATCAGTGCGAGCACTTCGGCGGGCCGCCGTGTCACGCCCACGTGCGTGGTCCCGGGGAGGACGGCGAGCTGCGCGTCCGGCAGGAGTCCGAACAGCTCCACCACGTCGGGCAACGGGGAGAAGTCGCGGTCGCCGAAGATCAACAGCGTGGGAACCTGCAGTGATCGCAGTTCGTCGGTCCACCCTGGGAATTCGTGCACCATGGCCGACACTTTGACCGTGAGCGCCTCAAAGTGCCCGGGGTCGGGAGCGACCGCGGCGTAGGCGTCGCGCCAGGCCTGGAAGTCGGTCGGCGTCGGCATCCGGTCGTCGTCGAGGGGCGCGCTCTCCCGGCCCGGCGGGCGGTGGGCGTCGGCCGAGGCGACGATCAGCTTGCCGACCCGGTCGGGCGCGGCGAGCGCGACCGCGTACGCGACCAGACCGCCGAGGCTGAAGCCGAACAGGTCGGCCTCGGCGATTCCCAGATGGTCCAGCAGCGCGACGACGTCACCGGCCAGCGCCTGGATCGTCATCGGGCGGCCGGTGTCGGCCGTATGCCCGTGGCCCTGAAGCTCCGCCGCGATCACCTGCCTGCCCGCCGCGAGGGGTCCGAGCAACGGCCCGAAAGTCAGGTCGATGGTCAGCAGGCCACCATGGAGCAGCACGAGCGGGTTTCCGCTGCCGCGGATCTCGTAGTACAACTGCAGGCCGTTCACCCGTGCGTATCCCATACCGATAGGACGGTACGCGGCCCGCGAGCTCATCGCGAAGCGAACCGAGGCGACGGTAACGCTGTGTCACATCCGCCGGCCGCGGCCGCCGCGCGGGATCCGCCGTTATGATCGGCTGGTGGCACCTCGAGATCATCAGCCGAGCCGCCGCATATTGGGTCATTCTGCGCGACGTTGAGCTGACCTTCGGGGTCCATTTGCCCATCTCTTGGCGAGACACGCCTCCACGTCATTGAGCAAGGTGTTCTGCGACCGGTGGGTGCGGGCATGCACGGCCGGGACCTCGGTGCAGCACCCAAGTCCGGGCCATGCCGCGGGCCGGCTGCGCGCGGCTAGGCTGCCGGGTCGTCGGGCACCTGGCTCAGTACGATGCCAAAGTAGTCCCGATACGCTGCCGGCAGTAGGTCGTCTGTTTCTAGCTGCTGCTCAGTCCGGGTCCCGGCCCGGGTCTGGATGAGCATCTGGCCGCTGATGGACACCCGCCCGTCCGGGGTCAGCCTGGAGCAGATCGTGCTGCGGGTGAAGTGCGACTGCGGCGAGGTCTGCTGCCACCAGCATGTCGGAACGCAGTCAGCGAGCGACCGCTCGCGCGTCTCGACACGGTACTGCGGCCTGCCGTCCTTCAATACGTCGATGTCTCCTTCGCCTGCGTCGGCGAGCAGGAACCGGCCGGCCGGATCGTCCTGGTCATCCCTGGCCTCCAGCACCAGCGGATAGTCGCTGTTACTGCCGAAACCCACGTCTGCGAGCCATGGCCCGCTACCGTCGGCCAGGCCACGATGAGCGCCAGATGATCGAACGGCGGGCCCAGGCCGTCCTGCCCGTATACCCGGGCGGCGACCCGGCTCACCTGCGCGCCGAGCGCCTCTAGCAGCAGCGCGAATGCCCCGTTGAGCTCATAGCAAAAGCCGCCGCGGCGACGGTACACGATCTTGTCGATCAGGTCGCGCTCGTCCAGCGAGATCGGCTCCGCCAGGTGGATACTCAGGTTTTCGAACGGCACCGTGCGCTGGTGCGCACGGTGCAAGGCGCGCAGGCTCCCCGCGTCACCGGCAGCCGGCGCCGTGACGCCGACGCGGTTCAGATAGGCCACCACGGTTTCGTGATCCATCGGCGTCCTCCGGATAGGCGCACAAGCCGCTGCCAGATTGCGGCGATGACGATAACGCTGACGACGAGGCGCCGGTGAACATCGCGCAGCAACCCGGTCGCGTGCTCGCTGAAGCCGCGCACCAGGCACCAGGCTTTCTCATGCTCACGTCCGTAGGGTATGGCGGTGCCTGCCCCGGGGCCCAGCCAGAAGCGGCCGTTCCCGGTAGCGCGCAGAGCTGAGGCTCTTGGTGGTGTCCGCCGGGCTGCCCGGTTCGGGGACCCGCCTGGCCGGCCCCGTGCCGCTGCCTCTCCTGGATCGCCAGGCCGATCGCATGGGCCCGCACGGGCGTGTGGGTGATCGGCCCGCTGATGATCGCCGGAGGTTGCAGGGCTGGCCGCCCGGGTGCCGGGGTTGTCAGGGCGCTCCGGCGGCGAGCTTGCGCTCGATGCAGTCCAGCAGCTCATGGTAGGAGTCGCAGAACGAGCGGACGCCCTCGCGCTCAAGCTGGCTGGTGAGGCTGGCCAGGTCGATCCCGGCGGCCGCCGCGGCGGCGAGGGCCCGCTGGGCGCCGTCCGGGTCGGCATCGAGCGTGCGGGTGACAAGCCCGTGATCGCCGAACGCGCGCAGCGTGTGCTCGGGCATGGTGCTGATCACGCCGGGGCCTATCAGCTCCGACACGTAGAGCACATCAGGGTAGCCGGGGTTCTTGGTTCCGGTGCTCGCCCACAGCGGCCGCTGCGGCCTGGCCCCCAGTTCCCGGAGATGCTCCCAGCCAGGGCCGGCGAACTTTGCCTGGTACCGCTGGTAGGCGAGACGGGCGCTGGCGATCGCAAGCTGGCCGCGCAGCGGCGAGTCCTCATCGAGCAGCAGGTCGGCCTTGGTGTCGATACGCGACAGGAAGAACGACGCCACGGAGACGGTCGTGTCCACCGGCTCGCCGCCTTCCGCCCGCCTGGAGAGGCCACGCAGGTAGGCGTCGATCACCTGCTCGTAACGCTGGATCGAGAACAGCAGCGTGACGTTGATGTTCACGCCGCGGCGCGTCAGCTCCTCGATCGCGGGCAATCCCGCGGCCGTGCCCGGGACCTTGATCATCACGTTCGGCTGGTCCAGCCGCTGCCACAGGCTGGTTGCCTGCGCGATGGTCGCCTCGGTGTCGTCAGCGAGATCGGGGGTGCACTCGAACGAGATGAACCCGTCACCGCCACGGCTGGCGGAGTAGGCCGCGCGGAGCAGGCGGGCGGCTGCCCGGACGTCGTCGAGCGCGAGGGAGAAGAACAGCTCCTGCGTATCGCGCTGTCCGCCCGCGGCCAGGCTCCGCAGCTGGCTGTCGTAACGGTCCGAGCCGGTGATCGCCCTGGCGAAGATCGTCGGGTTGGAGGTCGCGCCGGTGATGCCATAGTCGCGGATCAGCTCGGCGAACCCGCCGCTGTCCAGCAGCTCGCGGGAGAGCGTGTCCAGCCAGATGGATACGCCTGCTTCCCGGAGCCGCAGCAAGGGGGGGTTCGGCGCCATGCGGTTCACCCCGCTCACGATCCGGCCGCAAGCTGGCCAGCCAGCAAGTCAAGCGGAACGCCTGGATCGGTCAGAGCGGCTACCTCGACCGGCCGGCGCGAGCGGATCAGCGCCTGGACGTGCTCGTTGACATCCCAGACATTGACGTTCATGCCCGCTGCGACCCGGCCGTCGCGCAACCAGAACGCGATGAACTCACCGCCCGCGCGGTCGCCGCGGAATACGACCTCATCCCATTGAGGCGCGTATCCCGAGTACTCCATCCCGACGTCATATTGATCGGAATAGAAGTACGGGATGCGATCATAGCTGACCCGCTGGCCGAGCATCGCCTGCGCCGCGGCGGGCCCCTGGTGGAGTGCGTTCGCCCAGTGCTCGACGCGGATGCGCTGATCGTAGAAGGGATGCCAGGCGTTCGCGACATCACCTGCCGCGAAGACTCCCGGCGCAGCAGTCTGGAGGTCGTCGTCCACCACGATGCCGTTGCTGACCTCCAGGCCGACGTCGCTGGCCAGCCCGGTACGCGGCACCACGCCGATGCCGATGACGGCGAACTCGCATTCGATCCGGTGGCCGCCGACGGTCCGCACCCGCCTGACCGTGCCGTTGCCCTCGAACGCGGCGACTCCCTCACCGAGGAGGAACTCGGCGCCGTGCTGGCGGTGCACGTCCCGGTAGAAGGCTGCGATCTCGGGGCCGAAGATC
>Ga0187781_10002038_pt1 | contig 15416 bp, 9 predicted proteins | sample 0715_SJ02_MP02_2_FD_132447 | JGI IMG/M metagenome (GOLD analysis project Ga0187781, IMG submission 132447) | Tropical peat soil microbial communities from peatlands in Department of Meta, Colombia - 0715_SJ02_MP02_20_MG | ecosystem: Environmental > Terrestrial > Soil > Wetlands > Peat | place...
CCCATTCGTGCCTGTTTCGAGGCTCGAAGATACGAGCGATGGGCCTCGCAGAGAAAGAACGGGACCGGATCGCCGCTATCGAGAGTGCGGAAGTTGTGCCACTCCTTGTCACCGGCGCACACTTCGGGGAACGGAGGATCGCCCGCGTGGTCCCCTCCCAGCACCCGCTTCCGGGCGTCCGCGATCTCGCATGTGCTCGCGCTCATGTTCCGGATAGGCAGCGTGTCTCCGTTTTTCAAGCACGACGGTCCACTCGAAGTCCAACCCTGCGATGTGCACGGTCCGCCCGGAGTCGGTTGCAGGGGAGTACTTTGGGGCCGAACGCCGTCCCGGGACGCGCTGGGCTAGGCGGAGGATCGAGAGCCGAGTGAGGCGGTGATCCGCTTGAGGTCCGGAGCGCGAAGCAGATCGGGGGTCAGGTGGACCCAAACTCGAGCGTCGTGCGAGCGGGCTCTGCGGTCGAGGTCGGAAAGTCGATCGATCAGCTCCTCGACCCCGTGGAGCCGGACCAGGTATTCGATGCCCTCGAGGAACAGCGCGGTGACATGATCCTGATCTACCGCGCGTTGGAGGAGCGCGAAGATCCCCGGGAGATCGGAGGGGCGCAACGTCTTCCCGCGACCCAAATTGGTGAGCCAGTAGACGTCGACGGGTCGGGGACCGACCTGTGCCGTGACCCGCTCGGGCGACTCCCGGACAAGGCAGACGCCGCGATGGCCCGCCGCGGTCGCATCGAGGAACGGCTGGATGGAGGTGAACGGCGAAGAGCCGATTTCGAGTTCGATCCCAGAGGGGGCCGGTGCTCGAGTCGCCACGGGCGGGGCCGAAGGCGCGACAGGGACCTCCGAGGAAGGCGGGATTGGGATCTCCTGGATCGGCTGAGTGGCGACCGCGTCCCTAGGGATCGGGCCTCCGGGGACCGGCGCAACCGGTGAGTTGAGTTCCGGGGGAGCGGGCGGCTCGACCGGCACGGTCGGAGTCTCGATCGATGCAAGTGACGGAGGCTCGGAGGGTGGAGACCCTGGAGCAGCTTCTGCCTCCGGGGAGGACGGTGGAGATTCGAGCGGGACCTGCTCCGGAGCTTCGGAGACGTCTGGTCCCTCGGGCGGCTCGGCGGTCTCGGATTCTGCCTCCTCTTCCAGAGGCTCGGAAGTTTCCTCGGGAACCTCGGTGGCCTCGGTCGACTTCGGTGGAATCTCTTCGAGAGGTTCCGGTGGAGGGACTTCAGCTTCCGGAGCGGAAGCAGGAGAACCGGTCCCGTCCCCTTGTTGGACGGAGGCGTCGGGCTCGAGGAGTACTTCCGTAAGGGCCTCGGGAGAAGCCGAGACTCCTTCCTCCTGCCCTGGCGGCACTTCCAGGGATTGATCGGTGGACTCCGGCCCACTTCCGCCCTCTTCCTGGGCGGGAGCCGGTTCTGCCTCCCCGAGTACGGGTGAAGGCCCGCTTCCACTCGGCTCCGAGATTGCCTCGCTCGTCTCCGACGGAACGGAGGGCTGGGTCGCAGATTCCGGGACCTCACCGCCCCCCTCACCGCTCACGGTGGCTCCCGAGGGAGGTTCGCTCTCCGCGGACGGGACGGTCTCACCGCTTGCAGGGGTTTCGACCGCAGGAATCGGGGTCGCCTCCGGGGGACCGAGGGGGATCGGCTCCGGCGGGGGGACGGAAGCCGTCGACCCCGTCGGTGCCTCAGGGGGGGCCGACCCCGAGGAAGGCGGTCCTCCCTCGGAGACTGCGATAGGCTCCTCGACCGGAGGGCCCGACTCGGAGTGCGATAAAGGAGGTACCACCGCGTTCGAGGGTGCCTCCTCGAGAGTCACGGGGACGCGGGGCTCGACGACCGCGATTGCGGAAGAGGTCGAGCCCGCCTCGGGGGAGGCCGGGACGTGTCGTTCCGGCGCGCCGGACCGAGCGGTGCGAGACCTGAGTGGATGGGCGCCCGGCGGGGGAAGCGATCCTCCCAATTTCTGGACCAGCAGGTAGGCAATCGCCGCTCCGAAGCCCGGCAGGGACTCCAGCTGCTCGAACGGCGCGCCCCGATAGGCCTCGATCGACTGTAGACCCGCGTCCCATGCGTGGGCCACCTTGGTCGGTCCCAGCAGGGGGACGCCGAGGACATCGTCGAGCTCCGAGCCCAGCTTGCGAACCGCCTTCGAGCGCTCGATGAAGTCATCCGCCCCGAAGTCCACCTCCGGGGTCGGTTTCCCGGGCGGACCGACGGGTACCCGTCGGCACCGTGGCCGCGCCGTCCGGTGCTTGACCCGTCGCGGTGGAGAGTTGAGACCGGGGAGATCCACCCACCAGGGCGAGCCGGTTCTCGATCGTCCCATCATGCGTCCGGGGGGCTGCTCGGCGGTGAAGTCGACAATTCGGAGCTCGAGGAGTCCCAGGTACCGAGCGATCGCGTCCGAGTACCTCCGAAACTCCCCGGTGAGGGGTTCACTGCCGGCGATCACCGCGATCCCCTCGGGAGCAGTGGGGAACCCTCGAGCCGCCCGCAAACGGCGGTCGAGGCGGCGCACGAGCCAGACCGCGTCCGGAGAGAGAGGCGGGGGGACCCGGTCGGGTTTGTTCGCTCCGGACGGCAACTCGAGATACATCTCCCCTCTCGACCAGGGATGCGGTACGAAGCCCGCAGGCAGGGTCTCCACGTACTCGACCATCGATGGGAATATCCGCACAGGTTGTCCCTGGACCACGACCGACAGCTCGCCCGTGGAACCCCCCTCCGCCCGTACCCGTGGTGGCGTCCGTCCGAGCAGGTGTGCGATCTGAGCCGCCTGCGAGGGATAGACCCGCTGGATTTCGCTCTCGACCGGCCGGTACTGGCCGTGCCGGCCGGTCCAGGGGCTCCGGGGAGAGCCGATGTCGATCCGGTCGACGCGTGCGAGGCGTTCCAGAACCGTGCGATCCGATCGCAGTTGATCCCCCAGTCCGTCGTCCGTCACCACCAGCGCCATCGACGGGATCGAGACGTCGCGGCCGACGCTGCATTTTCGGCGGAACTCCGCGATCCCCCGGAGGATTGGTGCCCACCGGTCCCACGCAGTGCACAACTCGTCGTTCAACAGCGAACGGTCCGCTGGGGCCAGCGAACCTTCGAACAGGCTCGATCCCCCCATCGAGAGCCGACGGTGGATCGCGTCCGCAGTATGCGGGCAGACCGGCGCGAGGACGGACATCGACTCCCGGAACACGTGCACCAGCGTCCGGAACGCGGCTCGCTTGGTGGTGGGAGATCCGGGGTGCGCAAGCCGGGCCCGGACCCAGACCCGGTACTGGGCCAGGTCCGACTCGAGAAACCGGAACACGCGTCGATACGCCGAGGCGGGGTCGTTGTGATCGTAGTCGGTGAGAGCGAAGACCCGGTCTCTCTCCCATCGGGCGAGAAGGGCCCGGTCCTCGGGTTCGAGCTCTCCGAGGAACCCGGCGATCGGCTGTCCGAAGCCGGAGAGCATTGCGGGATCGCACCCAGCGAGGACCTCTTCGACGCCCGACCAGAGGCGGCCCAGGCGGTTCCGCTCGGTCCGGCAATGATCGGGGAACGCGCCGGACGCGCGCTCGGGAGTGGTGCCTCGGACGAACGTCGCCCGCACGGCGTCCGCCCCCCAGGCCGCGACCAGGTCGCCCAGCACGACGTCCGAGACCGTCGGTAAAATCGAGAGCCCCACCTCCCCAGGTTCGCCCTCCACGGCGGCAAGCGCCATGAGCTGGTGGACAACGGCCGGGACGCGTCGCCGATCTCCCAGATAGAGCCGGATCGGCGCGGCGACCGGAAACGACTCGAACCGTGCCCATGCCGAAAGGGCCCCGGCCGCGGAGCCGGTCAGCCGGCGGCGGACAGGGAATCGCCGAGCTCCGCACGGACACTCCACGGGGCCGCTCAGCGGGTCGAGCCGCTCGCACCGGGAACATTCCAACAGGGCGATCGCCTCCGGGACGTCGTGCCGGCCCGTCGCGCTCACCGGCCACGGTGCGACTTCGATCCGATCCAAAGGGGGAGCGTCCGGGAGGAGCCGGGCGTAATCGGCCGCCTGGCGGGCGGGAAAGCGAGATGGTTCGAGACACCAAGCGCGGCCCGGAATCCAGAGGAGGGTCGAACCGCAGGTGGCGCAATGCGGAACCCCCCGGCGGACCTTCAAGCTCGCGAAGATCGCTCCGTTCTCATCGAGATCTCGCAGGATGAACTCGCTGCCAGTCACGAGGTCGAGTCCGGAGTATTTGTGCATCAACGTCAGGTCGAGCTGCCCTCTCGGCGTGACCAGCGGCCAGCCGGCGACTCCGCGAGCGCCCGCGATTTCCGCGTCCGTGCTCCCATGGCCCGGGACGAGAGGAACGATCCCGGTCCCCGTGTCGGTCACATCGGGGGTCGCGAGGATCGTGCCGTTGGGAGCGGGGAGGGTACCTCCGGTCGGAAACTCGTGACGCAGCGGGTAGTCGTAGGCCCGGCCCTCAAAGTACCGGCCCGGATGCTCCTCCACGATCTCGAAACTCACCCTGGGACTCCAGGTCCGGAACCGTTCGAGCGAGGACCGCGAAGTGAGCACGAGCTCTTCCCCTGCCCCTTGGCGGCAGCGGGCGACGACGTAGGCGAGATCCGGCCGGACGAGGAGGGCGCTGGTCCCGAGAAGGCGCCACGGCGCGTCCACCCAGACCAGCGCGGAGACGACCCGGTCGTCGAGCGAGAAATTGAACCGGACGAGGTACGTCGCCCCGTCTTCCTCCTGGTAGATGATCTGTTCGGGGCTGCGCGGCTCGCCGCAGACCGGGCAGGATCGCATCGGGAGGTCGCGGGAAACCAGCACCCCCCGGTGGGCGAGTCGGCCGACCATCGCCTCCACTCGTTCATGCCGTGGGGTAGCGTCCCAAGGAACGGTCCCATCTCCGCCGGTCCAGATTCCGAGCCGAGCGAGGGTCTCTTGCATGCGGGGGACCCCCGGTGGGGCGCCGGGCGACTCATATCGCAGTGTCCCGAACGCCCGTCGACCCACGAGGGCGAGGTAGCGTGCATCGACGTCGGCGGCGATCGCTCGGTGCGCGACTAGCGACTCGGGTTCGGAAGGAGTGAAGGTCCCTTCGAATTGCAGGGTCAAGGGCCCGCCCGCGGGCCCCAACGTTCCTCCCTTGGACGGTAGGCCATGGGCTTTCCAGAGGCCCCGCACCTCCTCCTCGAGGACGGCGGGGTCAAACGTAGGCTCGAGTCGGACCATGGACCGATCTCTGGGAAACCCCTCGAAAAAGAATGGGAAGTCCGGCGGTTAAAGCCTGTCGTTCGGCGGCGGTTTGAGTGCCCGGTTCCACCGGGGCAACCGTTATGGGAACCGAGACTTCCCGACATGCCCGAGAGGCGTCCCGATGGCGTGGTCACAACAGGAGGTCCGCGAGCTCAAGGAGGGACGCTACCTGCTGATCGACGAGGAGCCCTGTCGGATTCTCAGCATCCAGACCTCGAAACCCGGGAAGCATGGAGAGGCGAAGGCACGGATCGATGCGGTGGGCCTGTTCGACGGTGGCAAACGAAGCGTCGTCTTCCCCGTGAAACACAAGGTCCAGGTGCCGATGATCGGAAAGCGTCAGGCTCAGGTACTCTCGCTCACGGACACCGAGGTCCAGCTGATGGACCTCGAGACCTACGAGACCTTCAGTCTATCCTTGGACGCCGACACGAAGGGCCAACTGACCCCCGGCTCCGAGGTCCAGTACTTGGACGCCATGGGCAAGCGACGGATCACACGCCCGTAATCCCGTCCGGATTTGCCTCGGTCCCGCCGCGGGATTGAAGGGTCACGGGGCCCTGTCGATGACCCGGAACGAAAGGATGAGTTCAGGCAAAACGCATACGTCCAGTTCTTATCTCCCGAAAGAGGAATAATATGGAAGGCCCAGCATGAATCAGACGTCTGGGCTCTCCGACGTCATTTGTCGGGCGGGCCTGGCCTAGGAGGGGAGGTACGACCGGTTCGGGAGGTGTGGGGTCGCTCCCCTCGTCCCGTCTAACGCGGATCCTGCAGGAGAAGGCCGAGGCGCTCAAGAAGCAGAGGCAAGCGGCCGAGGCAGCCCTGAAGGAGCTTGAGGAGCACCTCGACCAGCTCGAGGCCCTGGGCATCGCGCCCGCGGGGTCGGCCGACCGCCTTCAAGGTATCCGCGAACTGCAGCGGCGCTCCGACTGGGCGAGTGTTGAGACCCAGGCGAAGACTCTCGCGGAATACCTCGCGAAGAGCGTACCGGCGAACTTCGAGGATCGGAGGAAGCGGACGGTCGCAATGCTCGACCGCCTCTCGGGGATCGGGATCGTCGTACCGCCCGAGGTCACGGCCGAGCTCGCGGCGCTGGCTCAACCGCCCGCGGACGGAAACTGGTCCGCTCCGGTCGCCCATCTCGTCCGCGCGGAGGAAACCCTCCACGCCGCCGAAAAGGGGCACATCTCCCGGGCTCGGGACGGTGCCATGCGCGTCGCCCGGTGGGCGGGGCTCGCCGGGGATCGAATGGCCGAGTTCGAGCGCGGGCTCGACGCGGCGAGCCAGCTCGCCTCCGAGGGAGGTGTGGCCCAGGCCCTCGATGCGATCAACGGGATGATGCGCGAAGGGCTCCCGGAAGCCGAGGAGCGTCGGCGGCAGACGCGCGACGGGGCCGCGACCCTTGTCTCCCAAGCGAAGGAGCACGGGGCCCCGACTGCGGAGCTCGAGGCGGCACTCACGGCGGGCGCGGACCCGGATCCGACCACCTGGCCGGAGTCGGTCGCCGTCACGGAGCGGGCCGTTCAGGAAGTTGGCGAGGCGCTCCGCGTCCGGTGTGGGCAGGCGCTCGAGGGGCTGGAGACATCCCTGAATTCCGCAGCGGAGTACGGGGTGGATCCGACGACGGCCCGGCAGACGATCGAGGACGCGGTCGTTCGGATCGCGACGGCTCCCGCCATGGAGATCGCGGCGATCTTCGTGGAGGCCCGTCGCTCGGCCGAAGAACCGGTCGTGAGCGTGATCGCGGGCTTGCTCGACGAGGTCCGACCGCGGATCGCCGAGGCTCGCCGCCTCGGACGGGATTCCAGCGAAGTGTTCGCTGCGATGAACCGGGCGCGCGAGGCCCTGCGTCTCAAGATCTATTCCGAGGCGTTTGCAGCGAGCCAGGAGGCCCTGGATCGGGTCACCAAGCTCACCGAGGACATCGAAGCCGCGCGCGAGGAGTTCGAGGCCGTGGAGGATCTCGTCGCCCGGTTCCAGAAGGCGGGTTTCTCCACCGAGATGTTCGATGGCCCGGTCAATCGCATTCGGACGACCCTCGACCGAGGAGACGTGCGGGCCGCGCGCGATCTCCTGCGGGAGCTTGTGGTCCAGATGGGCCGTGACGCACTCCAGTTCTTCCTCGGTCGTTGGGGCCAGCTCGACAAATTGAGGACGTATGCGCGGGATCGAGGATTCCTTTCACCGGAAACGGACGGGCACATCACCAAGGCTCGCTCCCAGCTCGACGAAGGGCAGCTCGCCGACGGAGGCGAGGGGATCGCCGCCGCGGAGGTCGAACTCCGTGCGACAGCCGCGCCGTATGTGACCCGCCGAGTACGGGAGATGGAGCAGGGACTCGCCGACATCCCGGACGAGGCGCTGACCGCGCCGGTCCGGCGCCTCCTCGCCGACGCGGAAGTGACCCTCCGGGTGAAGGAGGACCTCTTCGCCTCCGTGGAGAGCCTTCGCCGTGCGGAGCGGGACTTTGCCGCGGTCTTCGCGGCGCATGCCTCGGCGCTGGTCGAGGTCCTCGAGTCCGAGGGCCGGGTCCTCGAGTCGATGGGTGGCCCGAGCGATGAGATCCAGCGACAGATCGATGAGGTCCAACAGATCTTCAACATGGGGGACTTCGTCAAGGCGTCGCGGGCGTCCCAGGAGATCCGCACGCGCGCCCAGCAACAGCAGCTCGTCCGAGGCGAGGAAGCGGTCTCCCACGCAAAGCTCTCGCTGGTCGAGCTCGAGACGATGGGCCTCGATCTCGCGCGGTTCCGTACCCAGCTCGACGACGCGCAGGCCGCGGCCCACGCGGGCCGGTACCTCGAGGCGTATCAGCGCGCCACGAAGCTCGAAGAGGGAGCTGCACGCGCTCGCGTGGCCGCGCAGCAGATCCTTGACACCATCGCCCAGGCCCAGGACGCCCTGGGTCGCCTCCGCAGCTCCGGACTTGACCTCGGACCGTATCACGATGCGCTGCGCGCGGCGCGTCTCCAGTTCCAGAGCCTTGAATTCGACGCGGCCCGTGCCGGAGTCGAGGAGGTTCTTCAGCGGCTCGCCCAGGAGGAGGCCCGGCACGAGACGAACCGGCTCCTCGTGGAGATCGAGCAACTGATCGAGGACGGCCGTCGCCTCTCGATTCCCATGGAATCGTTCGATGGCCGGCTGAAAGAGCTACGGACGGAACAGCCGACCGCTCCGCCCGAGGCGACTCGAACGGGGGCCGCGGCGGTCCACGAAGAGCTCATCGGTGTGCTGCGCCCGGTCCTCGAGGAGAACCTGCGGGATCTCGACCGGGACCTGGACATCGCGCGTGCGGCCGGAGTCAACGTCGAGCGGATCCTGGGCCCCCTCAGCGAGGCCCGTCGCCGCATTGCGCTTCCGCTCCCGATCGGGGCCGCAGCCCTTCTCGACTCGGCCCGAAGCGAATTCGTTTCGACCCGGGGCTTCGTCGAGCACGCTGAGCGGATGGCCAAACGCGCCCGGGAAGCACTCGCGCAGGCCGATCTGCTTCACGTGGAGGCGGTCTCGCTCCGGAACGGCGTGGAGCGCCTCGATGGACTGCTCGCCGAGCGTCAGTATGCCCGGGTCATCGAGCTCGCGGGTCCGCTCGAGCGCGAACTCCTCCAAGCGACGTACCAGCACGTCTCGAAGACTCTCGCCGGGTTCCAGGCTACGGTGAGTCGTCTCCGCCATGCAGGGACCGACACTTCGCTCGCCGAGAATCTCCTCCACCAGGCCCGCACGGCGCTCGACGAAGGTCGGTCCGTCGAAGCGCTTCAGCTCGCGTCCAAGAGCGAGGCCGAGCTGGAACGGGCCGAGCTTCAGCGGCGTCTCGCCGAGGGCTCCCTCGAGGCGGCGGGCGGATCGATCGCGCGGGCGGTCTCGGAAGGAGTCGTCGCCTCCGCCGCGACCGACGAATTCGACGCCGCGAAGCGCTCGTTCCAGGAGCGGGTCTACCCGGATGTTCTCGAGCACGCGATGACGGCGCTCGACCACCTCGGGGTCGCTCGGGAGGGGCACCGGCGAGCCCGCGAGGCGATCGACACCGCCGACCGGCAGTTGCGGGAAGCGGGCGAGAATGGGGCGGAGTCGAGCGAGGGGGCCGATCGGCTCGCCACGGCGCGCCAACTCCTGGGAGGCGGCCAGTACTCCGAGGCGGTCCGCGCGGCCCGGGAAGCGACCGAGATGGGCCGATGGGCGATCGAGCGCCTCTTCGCCGCGCCGCTCGGCGAGCTGCGTCGTCAGGTCGAGTCCGGCCGGGCCGAGGGACTGACGAGCGAGATTGATCCCCTGGACGCAGTCGTGGCGGAGTCGGAGGCTGCGCTCCGCTCTCGGGAGTGGCCGCAGGCCCGGGACGGCATCAAGCGGGCCGACGCGCTCTGTCAGCGAATCTTCGACACCGTGGTCGAGGGGCGGTGGCGCGAAGTGGAAGCCGAGTTTGCCCGACTCCCCACCGGGCCCGCGGATGAAACCACGCGCCGGGAGGAGGTGCGCGCGCGGCTCACGGACGTCCGGGGCCGGCGGGACTTCGCGGCCGCACTCGGGATCGTCCGCTCGGAGCTCGAGCTCGCTCGGCGGCGTCGTCGGGAGGAACTGGATGGCCGAATGTCGGAGTTCAAGGCCCGCCTCTGGGTCGGGGAGCGCCTCGGGGTCGACACGACCCCCGTGATGCAGACGTTCAGCGAGGCGCGCGTCGCGGTCGACGCGGGGCAGCTCGATGGGGCGGATGCGCTACTGAGCCGGGCGACCGCGGCCCTCGAGCCCGCGATCCGCGAACCGTTCGACCGTCGGTTCCGGGAGCTCTCGACCGAAGTGACGTTCTCTCAGGAGGGTCTCCACGTCAGCGTCGGGCCGGTGCGGGAGAGCCTCCGCCGGGTCGAAGAGCTCGATCGGGGCGGCCGACTTCTGGACGCTGCCCGCCTCCTTCTCTCGGCCGAGGAGGACCTCAACCTTCGGAAGTCGCTGCACCGGGAGCTGATGAACCTCCACTACCTCATCGACGCCGCGCTTTCTCGTGCGCACGAGCGCCACCTCGATACGAGCGCAGCACGTGCGCTCCTCGCCGAATCGATCCGGCTCCGGGAAACCGACTATGCGGCAGCCCTCGAGAAGGCCCGGGAGGCGTTGCGGAAGCTCCAGGAAGAAGGTGCTGCCACCCCGGAAAGTCCGGCCGCCCCCACGACTGCGACCGCGTCCTCGTTCTGGCCGTTCCGCCGCCCACCGAGCGAGCCGTGAGCCCGGGCCAGCGCCAAGAAACGGACCGCGGGTGACCTTCGAGCGCAGTCGCCCGTCGGTCCCACTAATTAAAGACTGACATCGACCGCAACTGGCCGCCGTTTCCGTCCGAGGCGAAGTTGAGTTCCGCGACGGCATCTCCCGGCCCCATGAGGATGGAATCGGTCCCGCACACGAGCACCGTCTGGAACTGATAGACCAGACCTCCTTGGAGCGAGAGTCGTGCTTCGAAAACGTCCGTGGTGTTCTGGGTCTTGTTCTGGTACGCTCCCAAGTGGATCTCGTGGTAGAGGGCCGCGTGGCTGTCCACATTGAAGTAGGACTGATTTGATGGGACGTAGATCAAGTCGTAGGTCTCGATCACCCCGTAAACAAAATTCGACGCGTTCCCCCTGACCGAAAGCGACAGCTCGAAGGAGAACCGCCAGACGAAGGCAACGTTGTACTCTCCCGAAACCGGTACGGTGAAGTCGGGGCCCTGGAGAACGATCGCATTTGCCGTCGTCGCGGACTGGGGATACGGCTCCCCGGAGCAGGTCGAGGCGACGGTCCGCTCTTCGGACCCGACCCGTCCGCTCCGGTTGGAGGCGAACGTCGGTACGATGAAACGGGCGGAGGAATGGCAACCCGTGGTATACGTGGAACTCGACACTTGGGCGACCACGCCCTCGTAGGGTGGTGTCACCTCGATTCGGTACGTCGCCGACGTGCTGGGGAAGACGAGGAGGAGCACGACGGCGGCCATGCCGACAACCGTGGCGAAGCTGAGCCCTCTGCGGGGAGACCCTCGATCGGCACGGTCCGCCGACCGGGGCGATTGACGGAAGGAGTTCGTCTCCGCCATCGGGACCCCCGAACCTAGAGCCCCCGGAGTCTTGACCGTAACGGTTCAGCTTGCGAGGAAACCGGATCCGACCGAACCGGGCGGAGGAGGAGTCGGCAGGCCTCGCGGTGGGCCGAGCCCGAGTCGGTCGTATTCGACCGTGTGCTTGATCCCGCGTCGCCGAAGAAGAGCCGAGACCTGCTCGGTGATCTGGACGACCTCTTGACACCGGGACGGTTTTGTGAAGTAGAACTCCACCCGCTTCTCTTCGACGATCGGGAAGATCAAGCGGAGCCCGAATGCATCCTGGCGATTGTAGCCGACGGGCTTGCGGTTCCCCTTGAGATCCCGGAGGTTCTCGTCGAGAAGGACCTCCGGAAGCAACGGGTCGGAGTCCTTGACGAACGGCCGGTTCATCTCGACGACCCGACGGTGGATCTCCGGGTACACGCGGACGAGGTCATGGTACGTCCGCTTCGGGTCGAGAAGGATGTGGCCGCTCCGCGCTTTGACCGGAGGAGTCACGTTCCCGGAAACCCTGCCGGACAGATAGGCCCTTCGGGACCCCGAAGCAACTGCTATACATGTCCTGGGCTGGGCGCGGACATGTCCGGAGCCCCGCTTCCGAGCCAGGGTCCCGCTGTGTATGCCCCTCCCTCCGATTGCATCGTCGTGACCACCCCGTTCGTTCCAGGGTACCGGGTTTCGAAGATCATCGGGACGACCTTCGGCTTGATCGTCCGATCGCGGGGCCTCGGCCGGAACATCGTCGCCGGTTTTCGCGCCCTCGGGGGAGGCGAGATCACCGAGTATACGCAGCTCTTGGAGCAGGCCCGGCACGAGGCGCTGGTGCGGCTGAAGGATCATGCGAAGAGCCTCGGGGCCAACGCGGTTCTCTCGGTCGGATTCGACACGTCGGAAATGAGCGAGATCATGACCGAGATCATGGCGTATGGGACTGCCGTTGTGGTGGAGCCCGACCCGAATCCGCCCGCGGGGGTCTCCCTCCGCTGAACCGCGATCCGACGAAAGGCTCAAAGAGCCCGCCCACTAGCGGCGGGGGGCGCTCCCGTAGTCTAGTGGTCAAGGATAGAGGCCTCTCGAGCCTCTGACGCGGGTTCAAAACCGGTCGGCGTGTGCCGGTCGGGGAAATTCCCGCCGGGAGCACCTCTCCAAGGACGCGTCGATGAGGCCCTTCGTCCTGTCGTACTTTCGGCTCGTCGCCTTGACAAGAGCTATCGTTTGGGCCCAACGTTCCCTCCCTTGGCTCCGCTACGGGAGAAAAACCGGTCTGCCGGCGATAGACATATCCGCAAAACTCGGCGTTTAGTGGGTGGCCTGCATGGATCGATCCACTCTCGTGGCCATCGGGGCCCTGGTCGTCGTAGGGGTGGTTATTGGAGGAGTGCTCGTTTTCGCTCTGCAACCGTCCTCCACGGTAGCAACGACCCGTCCGCCCGCGTCCTTCGCCTCAGAGCCGTTTCCAGCCCTTTGGCAAGTGAATGTCACTGGCACGCCGTACGGCGCACTGATCGAAAACGGCACGATCATCCTCCTTACCTACGGTAACGCCACCGCGACGCCTCCCCCCTTTGGCCCGAATTACCCATGGAACCTTCTCGGGGTCCGCGCTTCGAGTGGAGAAGTAGAATGGAGTCACCAGATTCTCGTACGCAACCAAGGGAACTCCGACCCTCAGCTTGCCATGGCTCGCGGCACGGTGTATTTCGTCCAGGCCGGTGGCTCGCTCGCGCTCGATTCGGCCAACGTCTCGATGGTCCCTGCGCTCTATGCGCTTGGATTTGACCCACTGGACGGAAAGAAGGTCTCTCTTGCGCTCGCCCCCACTCCGGCGGCGTTCTTCTACGGCACGTATTCCCTCGTTGGCAGCACGGCATATCTTGCATGGCCGACCTGGAACGGGGCGATCAGCACGGTCACCGTCGAATCGGTCGATCTCCTCGGAGTCACGACCGCCAAGGTGCTGTGGACACAATCCTTCCCCTCCGGCGGTGGGCACACAAACTTGGACACTTTCCTCGTCGACAGCCAGTACGTCGTGGTGCCGTTTGGGGGCCTGTACGTCCTGAACGCGCAGACAGGGAGTTTCCTCTACAATTCGAGCGTACCTTCTTCAGAGCTGTACAACGACGCGAATGGAGCCTTGGTCGGGGGAGTGTACTACTTCGCCTCAGAGTGGGCGGAGACGGTGTCTCCCGAAACGGTTCAGCTTGATCTCCTCGGGCTCGGCCTTGCAAATCAGACGATCGCCGTGAACGTGACCGTGGCGACCGAAACGTCGTTCTCTGGGCCAATGGAGGTGGCCGCCGTTTCTGGAAGTCTCGTTGTTCCTTGGTCGCCCCCGGTGGCCGTGGTCCCCGGGGCGTCAGCCACCGTCCCCTTTTCGGTCTACAGTGAGAACGGGAGCCTGCTCTGGTCGAGCGCGGGGCGTCTCTTCTCCGTGGGCGCGGGCGGCCTGTCGATTTTCCTCGGTTTGCCCTGCGCGTCCCTCGGCGCAGGGGTTTGGCTCCTCGGTTCTCTTTCGATACCGTCGGGAGGCGAGAAGGTCGCGACGCTGTACTTCGAATCGGTTGACCAATTCAACGGGTCCCTGATTTGGACCGACGTGTTCTCGTTTTCGAGCACTCTGAACACGACCATGCTCGATCCGCCCAACATGGAGGCGCCGCCGTCGGTCGTACCCCTTTCGACCTCAGGAACCCTCCTTCTCTACCGGTGGGGCGGTGCCGTGGGGTACGCCGAACTCTAGGGGCATCGCACGGTCCCCGATACCGGTTCTACGTCGATATTGTGCGTCGCGCGAACCAGTGCGCGCGGCGGGGTGGGAGGCGGTGAATCGAGAATCTTCGCCGCGACTTCGTTCTCGACGTGGCCATCCACGAGGCCCCCGTGGACCCCGGAGGGGTGTCATCTCGGTGAGAGGACGGGAGGTCCGCCCAACCTTTTCAACGATGCGCACGTAACAAGTTCGATGGTTCCTCGATTCATCTTCGTGATTTCTGACTCAGATCCTGTTGCTCCTCGCGTCGCCGCGGAGTGGGGGACTCCACCCGCGATCGGCGATCGAGTGGACGGAGTGCCGCTACGGGACCTGGGGGACGGGGTCCTTGAGCTCCGGCGCCCTACGCTGCACGTTCACGACGAGCTCCTCGACCAGCGCCTACCGTCGACCATTCGGGAATCGCGGCCGACGCTCGTGTTCCCCTCGATCCATCGGAGTCGAGAGAACGTTGTCTGCCTCACCGTCCACCCCCTCGGAAACCTCGGTCCGTCGGCAGATGTGGGAGGTCGCCCACGAATCGTCAATCCGACCGATCCCCGAGCGATGGCCGCGATGCTGCGGCGGTTGTCCGAGCTCGCCGCGCCCCTCGGGCTCGAGGCGACGTACGAATCGACTCATCACGGGCCCGAGCTGGGACTACCGTCGTTTTTTGCCGAGATCGGATTCGGCTCGGCCCCCGAGCCGGCCGCGCTGATGGTGAAGGTTCTCGGTTCTGCGCTCCGGGAACTCAACCGGGATTCGATGGACCGCGTAGCCCTGGCCGTGGGGGGCGGTCACTATGCGCCCCACTTCACGGAGCTCGCGGTACGTCGCCGCTGGGCGTTCGGGCACATCATTTCTCGACATTCACTCGCGGTCCTGGACGAGGTGACTGCGGCAGCGACCTACGCGGCGACCCCGGAGGTCGACGGGATCGTCTATGCGCGCGCTGCGGATTCCAACCACCCGATGCTGGCCCACCTCGGACCTCGGCGTCGAGATACGGACGCCGAGCTCCGGGGGATGGATGTGTCGATTGGCCGCCCTACCGGCGACGCTCCGGCTTCTGGTACATGATTGCGCCGGAGCGGTAAACGGCCTTGCCCAGGCGCAACGGCTGGGAGGGGGAGAGACCGGGCGAGCGCTCGGCGAGCATCAGGGACTCGATGACCTGACGGAACAGTGCGCTCTGATTGAGTTCGGGGTGGCGGGCGAGGAACTCCGCCTCTTCCGGAGTGATCGTGATGTTCTTTCGCAACATCGCCGGGGCGGGAGCATTCTCCGTCGCACGAAGCCGCATGACTCACCGTAATGTGAGGATGTATTTGTGCGTATGGGTGCGCAAGAATGGAGAATGCGACTA
>Ga0187781_10002039_pt1 | contig 15416 bp, 15 predicted proteins | sample 0715_SJ02_MP02_2_FD_132447 | JGI IMG/M metagenome (GOLD analysis project Ga0187781, IMG submission 132447) | Tropical peat soil microbial communities from peatlands in Department of Meta, Colombia - 0715_SJ02_MP02_20_MG | ecosystem: Environmental > Terrestrial > Soil > Wetlands > Peat | place...
CTGTTGCGCGAGGCGGAAGGCAACGTGGCGCTGCGCATTTCCGAATCGCTTGAAAAAGATTCGATGGAAGTCGCCGGCCGCGGCGAACTGCAGCTCGGCATTCTGATCGAGACCATGCGCCGCGAGGGCTTCGAGCTCTCGGTGTCGCGGCCGAAGGTTTTGTTTCAGCAGGGGCCGTCCGGCGATGTGCTGGAACCGATCGAGGAAGTCGTCATCGACGTCGACGAGCAGCATGCCGGCGTGGTGGTGCAGAAGCTCGCGGAGCGCAAAGCCGAAATGGCCGAGATGCGGCCGTCCGGCGGCGGCCGCGTACGGCTGATCTTCCATGCGCCGACGCGCGGCTTGATCGGCTATCACGGCGAACTTCTCACCGACACGCGCGGCACCGCGGTGATGAACCGCGTGTTTCACGCCTACGGCCCGCACCGCGGCGACATCACCGGACGGCGCAACGGCGTTCTGATCTCGACCGATCAGGGTGAGTCGGTCGCCTACGCCATGTGGAATCTGGAAGACCGCGGCCCGATGATGATCGAGCCGGGCTGGAAGGTCTATCGCGGCATGATCGTCGGCGAGCACACCCGCGACAACGATCTTGAAGTGAATGTGCTCAAGGGCAAGAAGCTCACCAACATCCGCACCCATTCCAAGGACGAGGCGATCCGGCTGACGCCGCCGATCCGCATGACGTTGGAAAAGGCGCTCGCCTATATCCAGGACGACGAACTGGTCGAGGTGACGCCGAAGTCGATCCGTCTGCGCAAGAAGCTGCTCGATCCCAACGAGCGCAAGAAGGACGAGCGGCGCAAGGAAGCCGAGCGCGTGTAAGCGAAAGCGCTCGCGTGCAACGGCGCGCCGTCTGTCGGGCCGGGACGCTGATGGCCCAGACATCACTGCGGCCGACACCGGCAAGCGGCGCCGGACCTTGTCACATTCAAAAACCCGCGAAAACGCAAGCAATATCGCGTAACCGTGTCGCTCGTGCAACAGCCCGTCAGATTGTGCACCGACTCGATTTTTTTTCCCCGCAATGATGGCGCGGGCCGCGTCGTTTCGGGTAATAATCCGCATCGTTAACCCAGCGTGAATCGTGGGACTTGAAGGTCGGACAATCGCTTGCTTTGATGACGCCATGAGCACTGTCCTCATCGAGATTCGCCGCGCGAAGCCTTACGATGCCGAGGCTGTTGCGGATGCTCACGATGAAGCTTGGCGTACGGCCTATCAGGGAATCATTCCCGGCGCCGAACTTGAGCGGCTGATCAATCGCCGCGGCGCCGCCTGGTGGGACAGCGCCATTCGCAAAGGCAGCCGCATCGCGCTTCTGCAGTTCGGCGACAAGGTGGCGGGCTACGCCAATTATGGGCGTAATCGCGCGCGCAGCCTGCATTATGACGGCGAAATCTACGAGCTTTATCTGCGGCCGGAATTCCAGGGGCTCGGCTTCGGCCGCCGGCTGTTCACGGCGGCGCGCCGCGACCTGGCCCAGAGCGGCTTGAAATCGCTGATCGTGTGGGCGCTGTCGGAGAATGACACCGCGGTCGAATTCTACCGCGCGCTCGGCGGCAAAACCGTCGCCCGCTCGTCGGAGAAATTCGGCGTGCGCGTGCTCGACAAGATCGCCTTCGGCTGGAACAGCTGACATCGCAGAACACTCGGTAGCGAATGTCGGGCGCATTCGCGCGTTCGCTTAGTCCTGCTTGCTTGTCAGGCGGCGCAACGCCGCAACGATCGCGCCGGCCTGTCCTCTAATCAGTACGCGCTTGATGCGCGAGGTCGCGCCGGCCGCGATCGTCACATCGCGCGGCGCCACATTGAGCGTGTCGGCGACAAGCCGGCAGAGCGCGGCATTCGCTTCGCCGTCGGACGGTACGGCGCGCACGCGCGCCTTGAGCACGGCGCGCCCGTCGGCCCGCTTCTCGATAGCTTCAATGGCATCGCGGCCGCCGCGCGGAGTGAGCCGCACATCCACGAACACGCCATCAGCCGCCAAAGTCCATGGCTCCTGCGCCACGGCCGTTCAGTAGACGTTCGGCAGGATGTAAAGCGCGATGACGTAGCGAATGAAGATGATGATCAAAAACAGAACCACCGGCGAGATGTCGATGCCGCCGAGATTCGGCAGAAAGTTCCGGATCGGCCGCAGCACCGGCTCGGTGACGCGGTAGAGAAATTCGCCGACCATGGCGATCGCCTGGTTGCGCGTGTTCACCACATGGAAGGCGACCAGCCACGAAAAGATCGCGGCTGCGATTACGATCCAGATATAAAGCTCGAGGGCAAGATCGATAACGAGAAACAATGCGCGCATGGATGCCATTCGCCGGTGAGAGGGGCGAACCTACCGATTTGACGCGCGCCGAACAAGCGAAAGCGCTCGCATTCAGCCGGCCGGATGCGACGCTGCTTTCGGCTTTATGAATAGGCCCGATTAATGGACCCGGCCGGCCGTTGCAGCCATTGACACGCTCTGCGCACCGCCCTAAATGGCCCGAACTCGCTAAAAGCCGGCACTCTTGGGCCTATTTGTGCCAGCGGCGGGGCCGTAGCTCAGTTGGGAGAGCGCCGCAATCGCACTGCGGAGGTCAGGGGTTCGAATCCCCTCGGCTCCACCAGCCTTCGCTCGCTGCGCGGGCTTCGGCTCGGCGGGCCAAGTTCAGCTTGGTTGCGCAGCGAGCGAAGGCTGCCGCGCCGTAGTTGCGAAGCAACGAAGGCGGGCCGGAGAATGAATGAAGTGCGTTTACATTCTCCGCAGCGTTACGTTCCCTGATCGCCACTACACGGGCATCACCGAGGATTTAAGAGGCCGTCTGACCAAGCATAATGCAGGCGAGGTTGCTCATACCTCGAAATACAAGCCATGGCGGTTGAAAACCTATGTGGCATTTTCCGATGAAAAGCAGGGCTTTGCGTTCGAGAGATACTTGAAATCGGCGTCAGGGCGGGCTTTTGCCAAAAAGCGGCTATAGCGCTCGCGCTGCGCGAGCTTCGGCTTGGCGGGGCAGCTTGGCAAGCCAGGAGTGCGGCGGCGACGGCTGGAATGTTTCTTCCGCCTGCCGCATCATAGTCGCGACCCAATTCGGGTGCTGCATTGCTCCGGGGACGAGTAGCAAGGGGATCAGATTTTGATGCGACCGATGACCGCCCGGCTGGCCATTCTTGTGCTTTGGCTGGGGAGCATGATCGTGCCGGCTGCGGCAACCGCGCCTTGCGGTGGCGACTTCGGCACCTGGCTTGAGGGCCTCAAACAGGAAGCGGCCGCGCAAGGCGTTTCGCAGAACACGATCCAGTCGGCGCTGGGCGGCGTTACCTTCGATCCGAACATCATCACGCGCGATCATGCGCAGGGCGTGTTCCGCCAGAGCTTCGAGCAATTTTCCGGCCGCATGGTGCCGCCGCGCCTTGCCAAGGCGCAAAAGCTCCTCAAGCAATATGCGCCGATCTTCGCCCGCATCGAGCAGCAATACGGCGTGCCCGGCCCAGTCATCGTCGCCATCTGGGGGCTGGAGACAGACTTCGGCGCCAATTCCGGCAAATTTCCCACCATCCGCTCGCTGGCGACGCTGGCTTACGACTGCCGGCGGCCCGAGAAGTTTCGCCCGGAAGTGATCGCGGCGTTGCAGATCGTCGATCGCGGCGACATGAACCCGGCCGACATGCGCGGCGCCTGGGCCGGCGAGATCGGCCAGACCCAGTTTCTGCCGTCGTCCTATCTGAAATACGCGGTCGATTATGACGGCACCGGCCACCGCGATCTCATTCGCAGCGTGCCGGATGTGCTCGCGTCCACCGCTAACTATCTCAAGGGTTATGGCTGGCAGCGCGGCCAGCCCTGGGGCGAAGGGACGGCAAACTTCGAGGTGCTGCTGCAATGGAATGCGTCGAAGGTTTACACCAAGACCGTCGCCTATTTCGCCGAACAGCTCGCGGCCACGCAGTAGAAGGCGGCGGGGCCGCAACGCGGCGCGACATGAAGGCAATTCCGGTCGCGGTTCTCTTCGCGTTGTGCGCCGTGTCCGCCGCCGCGGCGCAAGACACCAAGCCGCCGACGCCAGGGGATCTGCCCGAAGGCGCCGCCAAATCGGTCATCGTCGCACAATGCGTCGGCTGTCACGACTTGTCGCGCATCCTCAATGCCAATCATTCCGCCGTGGAATGGCGCAACGTCGTCAACATGATGGTTTCGGCAGGCGCCAGACTGTCTCCGGCGGAAAAAGATTCGGTCGCGCGCTATCTGATCGAAAGCTTTCCGGAACGAGCAAGGCCGCGCCCGGTCGTGATCGCCGGCGCGACACAGGTTTCGTTCCGGGAATGGGAAGTGCCCACGCCGGGCGCACGGCCGCATGACCCGCTGGCAACGCCGGACGGCGCTATCTGGTACACCGGCCAAATGGCCAACATTTTGGGGCGGCTTGATCCGTCGACCGGCGCGATCAAGGAGTATCAACTCAAGACCTCCGCCTCGGGCCCGCATGGTCTCGCCGACGACAAGGCCGGTCACATCTGGTTCACGGCGAACTTCGCCGGCTATATCGGCGAACTCGATCCGAAGAGCGGCGAGGTCAAGGAATATCCGCTGTCTGATGCCGCGCGCGACCCGCATACGCTGTTGTTCGACAACGACGGCGTGCTCTGGTTCACCGTGCAAAACGCTAACATGCTCGGCCGCCTCGATCCGAAGACCGGCGAGACCAAGCTTGTCACCATGGCAACGCCCGGCGCGCGGCCCTACGGAATGGCGTTGAGCGCCGACGGCCGATCCGTCTTCTTTGATCTCTTCGGCAGCAACAAGATTGCTCGCGTCGATCGATCATCGATGGCGATCACCGAATACCCGCTGCCGGACGCCGGCAGCCGCCCGCGCCGCATCGCCGTCAGTAGCGACGGCTTGGTTTGGTACTCCGATTATGCGCGCGGACGCCTGGGCCGGCTCGACCCGCAGAGCGGCAAGGTGACCGAATATGCGTCGCCGGGCGGCGGGCAATCGCAGCCTTATGCCATCTCAGCGCTCAACGGCGCTGTTTGGTATGTCGAGACCGGCGTGCAGCCGAACGTGCTGGTGCGCTTCGATCCGGCGACCGAGAAGTTTCAGACCTGGACCATCCCGTCGGGCGGCGGCGTCGTGCGCAACATGATGCCGACCCGCGATGGCAACCTGGCGTTGGCCTGCAGCGGCGTCAACGGCGTCGCGCTTGCCGAGATCAAGAGCAAGGGCGGAACGTAAAACGTCGCCCATTCGCTGGACAATGCGCTGTTAGTCTAACACGCCGCGGCGCGATCGGGCACCATCGCGCTGCCGAGCCAATGCTCGAGAAACACAGCAAGCCAGGCCCGCGCACTATAGTCGTAGACCTCGCGATCGGCGAAATGCTGGGCGCGCGTTTTGGCGCCCGGCATTTCCAGCCGGACGTGCCCGCGCGTGGTCCAGCGATGCATAATGGCGTGCGTCACATCGGGATGAAATTGCAGCGCAAAGCTGCGCCGGTGGCGGAATGCCTGCGCTTCGAACATGTCGCCTTCGGCCAGAAGCTCGGCGCAGCACGGCAGCTCGAAGCCTTCCCGGTGCCACTGATAGACTTGCTCCGGCCAGTCGCTGACCACCGCGAGCCCGGCCGGCGTAGGCCGGATCGGGTAATAGCCGATCTCCGCCTGCCCCTGCGGATGGACAAACACCCGCGCCCCGAGCGCGCGCGCGAACATCTGCGCGCCGAGGCAGATGCCGAGGAAGGGCTTGTCCTCCTTCAGCGGGAGAGTGGTCCAATCGATCTCGCGGCGGATGAATTCGTCTTCGTCATTGGCGCTCATCGGCCCGCCGAAAACGACCGCGGCGGCGTGATTGTGCATGGTCTCCGGCAACGGGTCGCCGAACCGCGGGCGGCGCACGTCCAGCCGGTAGCCGAGCCCCTGCAGCGCGTAGCCCACCCTTCCGGGCGTGGAATGCTCCTGATGCAGGACAATCAGTATCGGCTGTGGCATGTGGTCGATAGAATCGCAGCGCTCGCAGAATTTTTTTATCGTTTTCGGCCGTGAAAGCAAAGGGCCATTCTGCCGGGCAGCTATGAGCCGCAGGCCACGCGCTGCGGCCGCTGTCGTCACCCGCCTGGCCCGCCGGCCTCCCCGTCGGCTTGTTCGTTGGCTTCTTTATCGGCTTCTTTGGCGATCCGCTGGCGCAACTCGATGCGCTCGCGCGGGGAGACGCCCATAAGGTCGGCCGCGCGCCACAATAGATTGTCTTCCAGTTCGTCGCGCCGGCCGTCGGCGTAGACGATCTCCCACATCATCTCGATGACCTTGGCGCGGCCCTCCTCGTCGAGCACGCGATTGAGCAGCTTGGTGAAGTGATAAAGGTCGACCGCCTCATGTTCGGCCGCCGTCGCCTTGTCGATCAGTTCATCGGCGAGCTTGTCGTCGAGCTTGAATCTCCGCTTCACGACCGCGTGCAGCTTGTCGCGCTCGCGCTCCGACACGTCGCCGTCGATGCCGGCGGCGTGCACCAGCAAGGCCACCGCCGCGAGGCGGTAGTCGTCGTCGGCAAATTGGCTCGGATGCTTCTCGCCTTCGACAAATTCGGCGACAAAATTTCGGAACGATTCAAACATGGTCAGCCGTGCTCGGGGGTTTTAGCTGTTGATGCGATAATCATATCGCGAGCGGGCGCGACCGCCGCAAGGCCAGGCGTCGCCCACGGTTTCCTAGATGTTGACAGGTGGGTTTCACTCCGCCGCGGTGGCCTTCGCCGCGACCTGCTCGTTGATCATTTTCTGGATCGTCTGCAGATCCGGCTTGCCGGAGCCCAGGAGCGGCAGCTTGTCGACGATGATGACTTCCGCCGGCAGCATCAGCTCGGCGGCGTGTTTGCTGCGCGCATAGGCCTGGAAATCGGACCGCGTTGCGGTGTGCTTGTCGGTGACCAGAATGAGCCGCTCGCCCTTGCGCGCGTCCGGTACCGCCACCACGGCGGAATTGTAGCTCGGCCATAGTTCGGCAGCGAGCATCTCGACGGCGGCGAGCGAGATCATCTCGCCGCCCACTTTGGCGAAGCGCTTGGCGCGGCCCTTGATCGCGATATAGCCCTGCTCGTCGATCGCGACGATGTCGCCGGTGTCGTACCAGCCCTGGTGCGGCGGCTCGAGCACGCCCGGTTTCTCGGCGCGCAAATAGCCGAGCATCACGTTGGGGCCTTTGACAAACAGCCGACCGGCGCCCTCGTCCACACCTTCGACTTTTTCAATCCGTGCCTGCATGCCGGGCAGCAGCCGGCCGACGGTGCCGAATTTGTTGAACATCGGCGTGTTGAGTGCCAGCACCGGCGAGGTTTCGGTCACGCCGTAACCCTCCAGGATGCGCATGCCGAACTTTTCCAGATAGGTCTTCCGGGTGGTCTCCTTGATCGGCTCGGCGCCGGCGATGATGTAGCGCAGCGAGCGGAAATCATACGGATTGGCCATGCGCGCATAGCCGGTGAGGAAGGTGTCGGTGCCGAACATGTAGGTCGCGCAGATGCCGTAAACCAATTCCGGCACCGTGCGGTAATGCAGCGGCGACGGATAGAAGAAGGTCGGCACGCCGGAAATCAGCGGCAGCACGATGCCGCCCATGAAGCCGAAGGAATGGAACGCCGGCAGCGCCATGAACAGCCGGTCGTCGCGGCCGAAATCGATCCGCGCTTCGGCTTGCGCAACATTCGACAAGACGTTGCGATGCGAGAGCACCACGCCTTTCGGCGCGCCTTCGGTCCCGGACGTGAACAAGACGACCGCCCAATCGTCGGGCTTGCCGGCGACGATCGGTTTCTTCGCCCGTAACGCGCCAAGGAGCTTGTCGGAGAACGTCACGGTCTTGCGGATGTCTTCCAGATAGACGAGGCGGACATGGCCTTCGAGGCTGGTGATCAGCTTTTCCAGCCGGCCCTTTTCCACGAAGGCGTGCGCGGTGATGATGGTGTCGATCTGCGCCGCCCGGCAGGCGCCGAGCACGTTGGCGGCACCGGCGCTGAAATTGATCATCGCCGGCACGCGGCCGCCAGACAGCAGCGCCAGCACCGACACCGCAGCGCCATTCGAGGTCGGCAGCATGACGCCGACCGGCTTGCCCTCCGGCGCCAGCGCCATCAGCTTCGTGCCTAGAATGCGGATTGCCTGCCGCAGCCTTTTGTAGGTCAATTGCCCGCTGGTCGGATCCTCACAAATCTGCCAGCTGCCGCCGTTATCGTGCGCCGCCTCGAGCACCGCTTCGACGATGGTGCGGTTGGTGTGCGCGGTGCGGAACATCATATTGGACATGATGTCGTACATCGCGGCGCCAGCGGCCAATCGCCGCTTGCGGCCCTTGAGCGCCGGATCGACATTCATCTTCACCGGCTCGAGGATCGTCACCTTGATCTTCGGAAAGAGCCGGCGGCGAACCTGCGCGTCGGTCAATCGGGAGAAGATGGTCTTCTCCGGCCCTTCGATGCGGACCGGCACCACCATGGCGTCCGACTTGTCGGCGATCATCGCCGCGCCGTCGTAGATTTTCATCAGGCTGCCGGTGATGGTGATGCGGCCTTCCGGAAAGATCACCAGCATGTTGCCCTCGCGCACCGCGTTGATGATTGTGCGCAGCGCCATCGGCTTGAGCGGATCGAGCGCCATGGTGCGCACGAAAGGCAGGAACGGCTGAATCCACCAGCGCTGCGCGATGCCGGTATCGACGGCGAAGACCGGACGCTTGGGCAGAATCGCCATCGCCACCGGAGCGTCAAGGAAGCTCACGTGATTCATCGCGATGATGGCGTTGTCGCCGGCCTTGGCGACGTTCTCCAGACCTTCGACTTCGAGCCGGAAGACGGCACGGAGCACAATGGAGAGGAAGTCGTTCAGCCAGCTCGTCGGCATGGTGCGGGCGATGAACACGGCGACGATGAGATTGGCGACGCCGATGAGCACGAACAGGAAGGGGACGGTAAAGCCGAGCGTTTGCAGCAGGCCGAAGAAGACGGCGCCGACCACCATGAAGGCGGCGTTGAGCACGTTGACCGCGGCGACCACGCGGGCGCGATGATCGGGCCCGGCCCACGCCTGCACGGCGGCGAAGGTCGGCACGATGAACAAGCCGCCGGCGATCGCCAGTCCGGCGAGGTCAATGGCGATATGGATCGAACGCGGCGAGGAGAAGTAATGCGCAAAGTCGATCGGATTCGCCGGATGCACCAGTCCCGACGCGGTCCAGCCGAGATCGATCGCGAACAGGCCGATCAGCGCGCAGCCAATGAGCGTCGGCAGCAGCACGATGCGCCCATGCGCGAGCCAGGCCGCCAGGCCCGATCCGATCGCGACCGACACGGAAAAGATGGTGAGAAAGAGCGTCACCACGCCGGCGGTGCCGCCGATAGAGTGCTCGGCCAAGGTCGGCAGCATCGACAGGACGACGGCGCCGACCAGCCAGAACCAGCTTGCCACGAGCGCGCCCCACCAGAGCCGCCGGTCGGCGCGCACGTATTTGATGAGGCTGATCGTCGAGGCGGCGATGTTCGGATTGATCTTCAGGTTCGGCGCACCCTCGCCGGTGCGCGGAATGAACAGGCTCGCGATCCAGCAGGCGGAGGCCGAGACCAGCATCAGCCAAGCGAAATGGAAAGGATCGCCGCCGTCGCCGGCGGCAAAGCCGGCAACGATGGTACCGATCAAAATGGCGATGAACGTCCCGCCTTCGACCAGGGCGTTGCCCTTGGTCAATTCTTCGCGCTTCAAATGATCGGGCAGGATGCCGTATTTGATCGGGCCGAACAGCGCGGCGATCACGCCGTAGAGAAAAACGGCGAGGAAAAGCACGGCGATGGAGTGAAACGCGAAGCCGATCACCGCCAGCACAGCGACGGAGATCTCGAACAGCTTCAAGCGGCGCGCGACGATGGCTTTGTCGAACCGGTCGGCGATCTCGCCGCCGATGCCGGAGAGAAAGAAGAACGGGAAGGTGAGCGCCGCGGCCGCGAGCTGGATAAGCGCGCCGGACTCGGCCTCGCCGAGCTGGAACAGCAGCACGAAGACCAGCGCCTGTTTGAGAAAGTTGTCGCCGAACGCGGAGAAAGCCTGGCACCAGAACAAAGGCGCAAAACGTCGCGTCGTCATCAAGGACGTGGCCATGGCTCTCCCGCTGTTCCCGATTCCCGTTGCCGCGGGCGGATTTTAGACGGCCGGCGGAGACTTGGCGACGGAGACTTGGCGACGCAAATTCAGGGACGGAGGAAACGGCCACAAAGCGAGTGATCGGAGGCGAAAATTTGCCAATTTCTCGTTCTGGATCAGCGAGATAAGGGAGACACACCCGCCGAACCTTTGCCGCAACTATTCCTTGTTCAGCTTCCACCGGGAGAAGGCGAAACCGTCCATCGCACCCGGCGTCTCGATATCGGTGAACAACACGCCGATGTCCAGGTCGGGCTGTTCGAGCACCAGCACAGCTTCGTCGGCATCCGCTAGCTCGATTACCTTGTAGCCGCAATCGCGCAAACAGGCGGCGATGCTCAAACGCAGCAACACCTCATCCTCGACCACCAGCACGGTTTCGCTGCCGCCGGCGGATTGCCGGTTCCTGTCGCTCATATCCTGACTGGCCCGATAGTCTTCGCACCTGCGCAATCAGCTCGTGCAGGTCGTATGGTTTGGCAAGGAAAGCATCGGCACATTCACCGATCGATTCTTCCGGCCTTCCGCTTGAACCGATGATCCGCTTGATTCGCGGAAAGCGCGCATGCGCGAACTTCGCCAGCGCAACGCCGTCCATGGCGCCCGGCATGCGGATATCGGTAAACAGCACATGCACGGGCAAGGAACTTTCCAGAACCGTCAATGCCTCATCCGCGTTGGAGGCTTCGAGCACTTGCACACCATGACTGCGCAATTCCTCTGCCAGCATCAGGCGAATCAACACCTCGTCTTCGACCAGGAGAACCGTCAGCTTTTCAGATGAAGTTCCAGCCTCGACAGCGAACATGCCCCGATTAGTCCTCACGTTCCGACACCCCGCATGGAGCTTCACCTAACTACACACACAAGCGCCTCACAAGCACCTTTGCGGCGCGCAGAGGCCGTCGCTCAGCCCGCTAACGCCGCATTGGCGCGCGAGGTTCCGCGCAGTCTTTTGAAACGGCTATAGAAACAATCGGCAAGCTTAATGGCCGGCGCGGCCGAAACGGCGCGGGCTCGTGTCGGTGACGCCGAGATGCGTTTCCAGCGCCGCGCGATCGTTCAAAAGCATGGCGCTGTCGGCGGCATGAACCACGGTACCGCGTTCGATGATAACCGCGTGATCCGTGACGCCCAGGATCTTTTTGGCGTTCTGCTCGACCAGAATGGCGGACATGCCCTCGTCGCGGATGATGCGCCGCAGCGCTTTCAGCAACTCCTCGACGATGATCGGCGCCAAGCCTTCCAGCGGCTCGTCGAGCAGCAGCACCCGCGGATTGAGCACCAGCGCGCGGCCGACAGCCAACATTTGCTGCTCGCCGCCGGACAATTGATTGCCGAGATTTTGCCGGCGCTCGTTGAGCCTGGGAAACATGGCGTAGACCTTGTCGGTGGTCCAGCGGCCCGGGCGTGCGACGGCGGTGAGGTTCTCGTGCACAGTGAGCGACTTGAAGATATTGCGCTCCTGCGGCACCCAGCCGACGCCGGCATGCGCGCGCTGATCCGGACGCAGATTGGTGATGTCGCGTCCGTCAAGCGCGATGCTCCCGGAAAAATAGCGCGTGACGCCGACGATGGTGTTGATCAGCGTGGTCTTGCCCATGCCGTTGCGGCCAAGAAGCGCCAGCGCCTGCCCCTCGGCAAGCGACAGCGAGATGCGCGACAGCACCACCGCGTCGCCGTAGCCGGCTGAGAGTTGCTCGATTGTGAGGAGATCAGGCATCGAGCTCCTCGCCGAGATAGACGGCTTTCACGCGCGGATCGCGCGCGACTTCTTCGGGCGCGCCGTCGAGCAGAAGACCGCCATTGACCAGCACGGAAATGCGATCGGCAAAAGAAAACACCAGATCCATGTCGTGCTCGATCAGGAGCACGGTCACATCCGCCGGCAGTTCGCCGATGGTGGCCAGAAGCTCCTGGCGTTCGGCGTCGGGGACGCCGGCGGCGGGCTCATCGAGCAACAGCACTCGCGGCTTGCAGGCGAAGGCGAGCGCGATCTCAAGGAGCCGCTGCTTGCCGTAAGGCAGGATCGCCGTGCGCTCATGCATGATGTCGGTCAGGCGAAAGCGCTCGATGATTTCCACGATCTCGTCGGTCACCGCCGATCGGCTGCCGACCAGCCGCCACCAATCGCTGCCATGGCCGAGCCGTTCGGAGACCGCTAGCCCTATGGTTTCGAGCGGCGACAGATCGAGAAACAGCTGATTGATCTGGAAGGTGCGCGCCACGCCAAGCCGCACGCGCTGGTGCGGGCGCAACGCCGTAATATCGTTGCCGGCAAGCATGATCTTGCCGGCGGTCGGCCGCAGCACGCCGGTGAGGAGATTGATCACGGTGGTCTTGCCGGCGCCATTCGGCCCGATCAGAGCATGGCGCGCGCCCTTCTCGATCGACAGCGACACGTCGTGCGCGGCGACGATGCCGCCGAAGCGCTTTTCCAGGCCGACCGTTTCGAGGATCGGCATGGCTCAATGTCCCTTCCGCACGGCGCCGCCGGCTCGTGCCGGGCGGGCCACGAGCTGCTTGCCGAAGCGATAAATCGACGCCCGCAACGCCGTGGTCCAGCCCTCGACGCGCTCGCGGCCGATCAGCACGATCACCACCAGCACGAAGCCGATCCAGAATTGCCAATATTGCGGCGTGAGCGTTGCGATCCAGTCCTGCAGGAATTTGTAGATCACCGCGCCGATCAAGCCGCCATAGAGGTAGCCGGTGCCGCCGATAATCAGCACCAGCAGCAGATCCGCCGAGCGTTCGAACGAGAAAACGTCGAGCGAACAGAATGCTGTCGTTTGCGTGAGCAGCGCGCCGGCGATGCCGGCGAAGCCGGCGGAAGCGGTGTAGATCGCGATCAGCCGGCGGTTGACCGGGATGCCGATCGCCGAGGCGCGCAACGGGTTACCCTTGAGCGAGCGCAGCGACAGGCCGAACGGCGAGTAGACGATGCGGCGCGCGACCAGAAAGCAGAGAAACAGGACCACGAGGCAGTAGATGTAGCCGTTGCGGCCGTACATATCGAAACGGAACACGCCGAATATCGGCGCGATATCGATGCCCTGCAGTCCGTCGGCGCCGCCGGTGATGTTGGAAAAGCGGTTGGCGAGCTCGCCGAGCATCAGCGCCACGCCCATCGTGACCATCAGCCGGGTCAAATCGGAGCCGCGCAGTACCAGAAAACTCGTGACGAAGCCGAGCGCCGCCGCGACCAGTCCGGAGCAGATGAGCGCGACGACCGGCTCGTTGATCAGGCCGTTCTGGGCGACAATGCCGGAAAAATATCCGGCCAGGCCGAAAAACGCGGCCTGCCCCAGCGAGATGATGCCAGCGTAACCGAGGATGAGATCGAGCGACAGCGCAAACAGCGCCAGCACCGCAGCGTCCTTCATGATCAGATACTTGCCGGGAAACAGCCAGATGGTCGCGAAAGCAAACACCCAGAACGCGATCTCGAACGGCGACCAGCGCGCGCGCCGCGCCAGATAGGACGAAACCTCCTTGCCGGCTTCGGTCATGGCGTCACCGGGCGGCGCTGCGGGCGAACAGGCCCTGCGGCCGCCAGATCAGGACCACGATCATGATCGTGTAGATCACGAACGCGCCGAGCTTCGGCACATAATATTTGCCGGCGACGTCGGCGATGCCGAGCAGGATCGAGGCGAGGAACGGCCCGGTGACGGTCGTCGTGCCGCCGACCGTAACCACGATCAAAAAGTAGATCATGTATTTCAGCGGGAAGGTCGGGTCGAGCCCGAGAATCTCCGCGCCGAGCGCGCCGCCAAGCCCAGCAAGCCCGGAGCCGAAAGCGAAGGTCACGGCAAAGACGGCGCCGACATTGATCCCAAGCCCGCGCGCCACGCGCCGGTCGTCGACCGCGGCGCGCAGGCGGCTGCCGAAGCGGGTCCTGGCAATCATCAGCTGCAAGCCGACGGTGAGCAGCCCGCAGATCAGGATGATCAGGAGGCGGTATTTGCTCATGCCGACGCCGAAGACGTTGAATTGCCCTTGCAGCGCCTGCGGGATGACCACGAATTGCTGCGAGGATCCCATCACGTAGTCGACGGCGGCGACCGACATGAAGACAAGCCCGATCGTGAACAACACCTGATCGAGGTGACTGCGGGCATAAACGTGTACATAGAGCGTGCGCTCCAGCACCGCCCCGAGCACCGCCGTCGCCAGGAAGGCGAGCGGCAGGCCGAGCGCGAACGGCACGCCCAGACGGTTGACCAGAATCACCGTGCAATAGCCGCCGGCCATGGCGAAGGCGCCATGAGCGAGATTGATAAAGTTCATCAGGCCAAGCGTGATGGAGAGGCCGCATGCCAAGACGAACAGCAGCATGCCGTAGGCTATTCCGTCGAACAGGATCGTCAGCATACGCGGCCGCTCACTCGGTCGTCATTCCGGAAGCCGCCACGGCGGCTGCCCGAAATCCATTCACCACAGTCTTTGCCATTATCCACGGCCGGTGGCTATGGCCTCCGCAGCGCCCCGCTTACGCCGGCGCTACGGAACGACTGAAAGCGGCCGTTACTTCTGCTCGGCAGCCTTCACCGGATCCTTGACTGCCGGGAAGTTGGCGAATTCGACGTTGTAGAGTTCGCCGTTCTTCTTTTCGACCTTGCGGATGTAGATGGTCTGGACGATGTCGCGGGTCTGCGGATCGATCGAGATCGGCCCACGCGGCGATTCCCACGCCATGCCCTTGATGGCGGCGATGAGCGCGTCGCCGTCGGTCTTACCGCCGGTCTTTTTCAGCGCTTCGTAGATCAGGTGCATGCCATCATAGGCGCTGACCGCCATGAAATTCGGCCGCATGCCGTCATTGGCCTTCTTGAAGGCGGCGACGAACTCCTTGTTCAGCGCCGAGTCGTGATCGGCCGAGTAGAGGTGCGCGGTGACTGCGCCGATGACCGCATCGCCCATGCCGGGCAGGAGATCGTCGTCCATCACGTCGCCGGGGCCGATGATCTTGATGCCGGCCTTGTCGAGGCCGCGCTCGACGAATTGCTTGACGAAAGTTCCGCCCTGTCCCGACGGAACAAACACGAAGATCGCGTCGGGCTTCTGGTCGGCGGCGCGCTGCAGGAAGGGCGCGAAATCGGGATTGGCCAGCGGGAAGCGGATCGATTCCACCACCTCGCCGCCCTTCTTCTTGAATTCGGCGATGAAGGATTTTTCCGCGTCCACGCCCGGCGCATAGTCGGAGATCATGGTCACGACCTTTTTGATGCCGTTCTCGGCCGCCCA
>Ga0187781_10002040_pt1 | contig 15415 bp, 12 predicted proteins | sample 0715_SJ02_MP02_2_FD_132447 | JGI IMG/M metagenome (GOLD analysis project Ga0187781, IMG submission 132447) | Tropical peat soil microbial communities from peatlands in Department of Meta, Colombia - 0715_SJ02_MP02_20_MG | ecosystem: Environmental > Terrestrial > Soil > Wetlands > Peat | place...
GAGGATCGCCTCCAGGCACTCGACAGCGCCTTTGGGCGAGCCGGGCACGTTGCAGATGAGCGCCCGCTGCTTGGTGCCGGCAACTCCCCTCGAGAGGCGTCCGAGCGGGCTGACGAGGCGCATGGCCTCACTCAAGCCGGGGGCGTCCCGCTCGAGCACCGACTTCGTGCCTTCCGGCGTCTGGTCCCTCGGGCCGAAGCCCGTCCCCCCCGTCGTCACGATCAGCCCGGCGAAACCGGACGCCATCACCTCGAGAGCGGCCGCTACCTCCCGGTCCCCGTCGGGGATCGTGCGCTTCTCGACGACCTGGAAGCCGTGGCTTACGAGCAGGTCGGCCACGGCGGCGCCGCCGCTGTCCTCCCGCGTCCCGGAGGCGACCCCGTCGGAGACCGTGAGCACCTTGGCGCGAAGTCCCCGGGAGGCGAGGTCCTCCGCGGCGCTCCCGCTCATGGCCCCCTGCCCTCGGGAGCGGCGATGGCGGACATGGCGGCGGCCTCGATGGCGCGCACGGCCCCGAGGTGGTCGGGCCGGTGGAAGACGGCCGATCCCGCCACGAAGCAGCGGGCGCCCGCCTCCGCCATGACGACCGCCGTCGTGGCGTCGATTCCGCCGTCCACCTGCAGGGTCACGGGCAGGCCCCGCCGGTCGATCTCCCGGCGGGCGGCCGCCACCTTTCCCACGGCTTGCGGCATGAACGCCTGCCCGCCGAAGCCCGGGTGGACCGACATCACGAGCAAGAGGTCGATGAGCTCGAGGAACGGCCATGCGGCCGTGATGGGCGTCTCGGGGTTGACGACGAGGCCGACCCCGAGGCCGAGGCGGCGCATCTCGGCGCACAGCTCCTCGGTCTGCCCGAGCTCTACGTGCACCGAGGCGCTGTCGGCACCGCTGCGCGAGAAGGCCTCGAGGAGATCTCCCGGGTTCGTCATCATGAGGTGGCAGTCGAGCCAGAGCTGGGTGTGCCGGCGGAGCGAGGCCACCACCGGCGGGCCGATCGTGAGGTTCGGGACGAAGTGACCGTCCATCACGTCCACATGCAGCCAGTCGGTCGCCGGCGTCACGCCGGCGATCTCCACGCCGAGGGCTCCGAAGTCGGCCGAGAGGATGGAGGGTGCCACCCGTACTTCACCCGGTCGCAGGTGGGGAAGGCGAGGAGGCTCGTCGGCAGGCATCGCCCTCACCGTATCGCCCGCAGGAGGGCCGATCCCGAGGCGTGCTTTCCCCGTCAGTCGAACGCCTCGCCCGGGGAGATGCGGGCCCCCCGCAGCCAGTCCGTCACACTCTGGCGCTGTCGGCCCGCCGCTTGCACGACGGACAGCTCGAGCCAGCCGTCCCCTGTCGCCACGAGCCTGCCGGCGATGGTGCCCGGCGCCGGTCCGGCATCCTGCGGCGGTCCTCCGCCCCTGGCTTCGGCCGCCCAGACGATGACCCTGGCGTGGCGAAACGTCGTCCAGGCGCGGCCGACGCGCACCTGCCGCTCTATCGCGACGGCCGGCCGGGACCAGTCGATGTGGAGGTCCTCCTGGGTGATCTTGGCGGCATAGGTGGCCTCGCCGACTTGGGGGGCGGGCTGCCCGAGGGTGTGCACGCCGCCGGCGAGGCGAGACACGAGCAGCTCGGCCCCGAGCCGGGAGAGACGGAGACGGAGGACGGACACGGTCTCTCGCGGCCCGATGTCCGTCTCGGCGCAGGCGTAGACCGGGCCGGTGTCGAGACCTTCCTCCAGCCGCATGAGGCACACGCCCGTGCGTTCGTCCCCGGCGAGGATGGCACGCTCGACGGGAGCCGCCCCGCGCCAGCGGGGCAAGAGGGAGAAGTGGACGTTGACCATCTCAAGGTGCTCGAGCACGGCCGGGCGGATGAGGCGGCCGAAGGCCACCACGACGCCGACCTCGGCGCCGACGGTGAGGACGTCGTCGACCCGATCGCTCACGGCGATGCCAAGCTCTCTCGCCAGCGCCTTCACGGGCGTAGGGGAGGTGGCGCTGCCGCGGGCGCGACGTTTGTCAGGTTCGCTCACGACGAGAACGATGTCGTGCCCGGCGTCGACGAGCGCCTGCAGGCAGCGGGCAGCTGGCTCGGGCGACCCGAGAAAGGCCACCCGGGCCATGGTCAGCCGCCGCTAGAGCGAGGGCTCGCGCGTGGCCGTGCGCCCGCCCCGCGGGGGCCGCCGAGCAGGAGGGGCTGCCTCCTCCGGCACCGGCCCCACCTCCCCGAGGACGCGGGAGCGGAGGATCTTCATGGCCTCCTTGCGCTCCTCCGGCTGCAGGCGCTCGAGGAGGAGGACGCCGTCGAGGTGGTCCAGCTCGTGCTGGAAGACCCGGGCGAGGTACTCGTCGGCGTCGATCGAGATCTCGTTGCCCTCGAGGTCGTAGCCGGTGAGGTGCACCTCCTTCGGCCGCACGATGTTCCAGTGCAGCCCCGGAACCGACAGGCACCCCTCCTCGAAGTCCCACTCGCCCCGAGCCTCGCTGATGATCGGGTTCACGACCGTCTGCGGGCCCTCGCCGACGTCGTAGACGAAGAGGCGCCGCTCCACGCCGACCTGGGTGGCCGCGAGGCCGACACCGGGTGCGGCATGCATCGTCTCGATCATGTCCTCAGCGAGACGGACGAGGCGCCCGTCCACGTCCTCGACCTCTCGCGCCCGCTGGCGCAGCACGGGGTCTCCAAATACACGGATGTTGTAGGTGGACACGCCCCCATACTAAAGGCAGCCGTTGCCGGGAGGTCCGCCGCCCGAGCCCACAGTCGCGGGCACGCATCGCCGCAGGCTTCCAAGCGGAATTGTGGCTCCCCATGACAGAATGTCACCGGTCCGGCCCGGTCGCCCGGATCCCAACTGAGTCTCATAGAGGAGACGTCATGCCCGAGCTCGAGGTCGCCACCGCTGAGGCCAGCTACGTCTTTGCCGACGGTGATGTCGTCACCATCGGCCGGCGGGACGACAACAAGGTGATCCTGATGGATCCGACCGTGTCCCGCCAGCATGCCGTCATCCGCTTCGAGTCCGGGGCGTGGGTGCTCGAGGACCTCAGCAGTGGGCGGACCTTCTACGAGGGCCAGCCGGTTGCCAAGCTCACCCTGGACTCCTCACCGCGGCGGGTCAACTTCGCCTCCCCCACCGGGCCCTGGATCACCGCCTCCGCCGGGCAGAGCGAGCGCACGGCCAGCGTCGCCGAGAGCGCGAAGACCTCGGCCGGCGACACCGCCGACGTCCCGGTCGTGGGCGGGCTCGCCGCCACCACCGCCGGCCCGGCGGCTGCCTTCGCGGCGGTGCCGGCCGCCCAATGGACGCCCGCCTACCGGCCCACCCCGCCGGGCCCTCCCGCAACGCCGTTCGGGCCCGCAGCCGCCCCGGCCGCCCCCCGGCGAGGCTCCCTCGACGCCGACTCGATGAAGCGGGCCTTCCACATCCTCTTCCCCTTCAGGAGCTGGATCGAGAACGCCGGTTGGCGCTCCGGCGTCCGGCTGGTGATCCTCGTGTACGCCATGCTGCCGGTGGTCTTCCTCGTCGTCTTCGCCAACACCACGAACTTCCAGACGCTCGGCTACGTGTACGGGCTCTACACGGCCCCGCTCTGGATGCTCGCCTTCTGGTGGCTCATCAAGCCGGAGGACACGCCGCGGACGCTCCTCATCACCGGCGCCGCCGTGGCGGTCGTCGTCCTGCTGTACATGGCGGGGCCGCTCAAGTGGTACTACAGCGCCGTCAACCCGCCATCGACCTCGCCTGGCAACTGGTTCCGGTGGCTGGTGTCCGCCGGCTTGAACGAGGAGTTCGCCAAGGACGGGTCGGCCCTCCTTTGCATCCTCGCCGCCGGCGCCTACTTCAAGAAGCGCCTCGGCGTCCGCAGCTGCATGTTCCTCGGCACGGTGGCCGGCCTCACCTTTGGCGTGCGCGAGGCGGCTTTCTACCAGGACAAGGACGTGAGCGTGTTCGCCGTCGCCACCGGGGCACACGCACTCGTGACCTACGTGCTGGAGTTCAGCTTGCGAATCTTCACCGACGGGCTGCAGCACGCCGAGTGGGCGGGGATCGCCTGTTTCTTCTTCGGGCTCGGCCTCAACTACACGCGGCGGCGAGTGCCGCTCATCCTCTTCGGATACCTGTTCGGCGCCATCCTCCACGCCACCAACGACTGGTCGACCGGGGTGTCCTCCTGGTTGTGGGTCGTGCTGCAGGTGCTCTGGGCCGCCCTCTTCCTCGGCTACACGCTCTTCGCCCCGAGCATCGAAGCGCAGGTGCGCGAGACATCGCTTTTCCGGGGGGACTCGATCATCGCCGAACGCCTGGCGGTCGACCAAGGCCCCAACCCCCTCGGTCCGGACGCCGCCGGGCGGACCGGATAACCGGGCGATGGCGGACGCGACACAGGGCAAGCGAGCCGGCGCCTCCCAGCCGGACGCCGCCCGACGGCACCGTTAGGCTCCGGTGGTGCAGCCAGGCGACCTGAGCGAGCGTCCGGACCTCACGCGGCCAGGCGGGGTCGTGTCGGCGCGGCCCCTCTATTTCTTCTGGCTGGCCGACTGCTCGGGCTCGATGCTGCGCGACGGGCGCATCCAGGCCTTGAACAACGCCGCAGCCGAGGCCTTGCCCCATATGCGACGGGTCGCCAAGGACAACCCCAACGTCGACGTGATCGTAAGGGTCCTGCGCTTCTCCACCGGGGCCGCCTGGGTCGGCGACGAGCCCACGCCTCTGGCGCGCTTCGTCTGGCCGCCGCTGCAGGCCGGCGGCGTCACCGATCTCGGAGCGGCCATCCGCCTGCTGACCGAGGACCTGCGCACCCCGCCGATGCCCAAGCGAGCTCTCTCACCGGTCGTGGTGCTGCTCTCCGACGGACGACCGACCGACGACTACGAGTTGGCCCTGCGAAACCTCCTGCAGCTGCCCTGGGGCCAGCACGCCATCCGGCTCGCCGTCGCCATCGGCCGTGACGCCGACCGCGACGTCCTGCGCCAGTTCATCTCCGACCCCAACACGGCCCCGCTCGAGGCGAATTCGCCCGAGGCCCTCGCCCGCCAGATGAGGTGGGTTTCGACCGTCGCCCTCGACGCGGCGTCCTCTCCCCGGGTCGGCATGGTGACCGAGAGCGAGCACGTCCGCAGCCTTCCCCCCGGACTGCTGTCGGAGTCCTACGGGAGCGACGGTCCGGAGATCTGGTTTGACAACGAGCCCGGGACCTAGGGGCGCCCACAGATGGGCGGGCTTCGGAGCGAGCGTGCGCGGAACCGCCCACGTCCGCGAGGCGCGGCCGAACCAGGACGCCGTCGGCTGGCGGACAGGGGACGCGGGCCGCTGGGCGGTCACGGCGGTGGCTGACGGCCACGGGCACAGCCTCGCCGTGAGAGCGGACACGGGGGCCCGTCTCGCCGTGGACGTCGCCCTCGACGCCGCCCGCTCTTGCTGGGAAGACCTCGGCGGTGAGGCCGACCGCTTCGCCGGCGGTGCCGTAGCCGATGAGCTGCCTGCGGCTGTGGCGACGAGGTGGCTAGCTTCAGTCCGGCAGCATCTGGCGGCATCACCCTTCTCGCCCTCCGAGCTGGAGGGCTCCGGCAATGCCGAGGCGCTCGCCGCCCACCCGGAGACGGCCTACGGGACCACCCTCATCGTCGTGCTGGCCGTCGCCGGCTCCGTCGTGTCGTGCCAGATCGGTGATGGGGACCTCGTGGCCGTGAGGCGCGACGGGGGCGTCTGCCGCCTGCTGCCTGCAGACAACCGCCTCGTCGGCACGAAGACGACCTCGCTCGCCTCCCGCACCGCCTCCAGCGACTTCCGCAGCGGCCATGTCGAGGTGGACGAGGCGGCCATCGAGCTCGTGGTGGCCGCGACCGACGGTTACGTGAACTCCTTCAGCGCCGACGACGGGTTCACCGCCGCCGGGCGGGACATCTGGAAGCTCATCCACGAGGTCGGCCCCAGCTCCGTGGAAGGCGCCCTCGCCAGCTGGCTCGAGAGCACGAGCAGCGACGGGACGGGCGACGACGCCTCGCTCACCCTCCTGTTCGACGAGAGCGACCTCGCCGACAGTGCCGCCACGGTGTCGGAAGGAACGCTCGGGTGAGCGGCGAGCTGCTCCACCCCGGTGACGAGGTCACAACGTGGCGCACGGGCCAGGTCTGCCGCATCGTCGACTTCAAGGGTGGCGGCGGCCAGGGCGAGGTGTTCGGCGCCGAGCTCGGCGGCGATCCCATCGCCGTGAAGTGGTACTTCCCCTCTGCGCTCTCGGAGTGGCAGCGCCGATCTCTCGAGAAGCTCTGCAACCGGCCAGCGCCCAGCCGGGCGTTTCTCTGGCCGCTCGATCTGGCCGAGTCGAAGCAGTACCCGGGTTTCGGCTACGTCATGGCGCTGCGACCGCCGCTGTTCCGCGATCTGAACGCCATCTTGCGGCGGGAGACGGAGCTGTCGCTGAGCGTGCTCTCGGTCATCGGCTTCAACCTGGCGGACGCCTTCTTGCGTCTCCACACCGAGGGTCTCTGCTACCGGGACATCTCCCCCCGCAACGTTTTCTTCAACGCCGAAGACGGTGACATCCTCATCTGTGACAATGACAACGTCGCCATCGACGGGACCGTCGGGGGCGGCGTGCTCGGAACGCCCCGCTACATGGCCCCTGAGATCGTCCGCCAGGAGGCCCTGCCGAGCTCGCGGACGGATCTGTGGTCGCTCTCGGTGCTGCTGTTCTGCCTGCTCGTGCTCCACCATCCGCTCGAGGGAGAGAGGGAGCTCGCCGTCACGTCGCTCAGCGACCTGCAAGCTGCTCGCCGCCTCTACGGGGAGGAACCCGTCTTCATCTTCGATCCGGACGACGCCAGCAACCGGCCGGACCCGACGGCCCATCCCAACGCCCTCGTCCTGTGGCCGTTCTATCCCAGCTTCATCCACGAGCTCTTCATCCGAGCCTTCACCGACGGCATACGCGACCCGATGCACGGACGCGTGGGCGAGAGCGAGTGGAGGGCGGCCATGGCGAGGCTGCTCGACTGCGTCACGACGTGCGAGACCTGCGGGGCCTCCAACTACACCGACCCGCTCGAAGGCGATGCCGCCAGTTGCTGGCGCTGCAGCACGGCTCTCCGCCCGTCGTACCTCGAGCTGTCGAGCCGTGACGTCGTCGTCACGCGGGACGGCGCCCATCTCTTCCGCCACCACGTCGAGGTGACCGCCCCGGTCAACTTCCGCCAGCCGTTCGGCACGTTCCGCAAGCATCCTTCTCATCCCGGTCTCCTCGGGCTCTCGAACCGCTCGTCCCGCCCATGGCGCTCGGCGCGGCCCGGCCGGGAACCCGTCGACGTCCCGCCGGGTGCCACCGTGGGGCTCTCCCCGGGGACCGTGATCGACTTCGGGACGGCGAAGGCCACGGTGCGCTCGCCGGCGAAGTCCTAGTTACGCCGGCCTGAAAGAAGAGTGAAGCACGATAGCTGGGCGAGCCCCGTCTGCCGCGGGTACACGCACAAAATGAACGCCCCGGACGCCGGGCCGGCCATGGTCGACCGTCAGCCGGTCTGTCGAAACTGCCGAGCATCACCTGTGGTCATGGCGTTCCGAACCAGGTCGTCAGGGCGTCGCGCAACCCGGTGTCCGCGCCGTCCCCCACCCAGGCGACGTATCCGTCCGGCCGGATCAACACGGCAGTGGGAGCGGTGACCGCGCCAAGTACCGGTAGCTCCCATAGACCGGCATATTCAGCATCGATCAGCTGGATCCGGTCAGACCAGGGAGCGATGTCAAAGCGGCCGGGCTCGCCGAGGTCGAGCAGCACCGGCTTGGCGTCGTGCAGCAGGGTGAAGACCCGCAGCGGACCGTCGGCGGTCACGAGGTCCAGATCGGGCATGCGGCGTCCGAGCAGGGGGTGGCCCTCGCCGAGGTCGTAATGAATGTCCAGCCCGGAGATGATCCCGGCGAGCCGTTTGCGAGGCTCGTCCATGACCGCCAGCTCCGACACCAGATCGGCCAGCGCCTTGGTTCGCTCGTCCCCCCGCTGGAGCAGGCCCAGAGCCATGGTGTGCTGCAGCACGCGGGCAGCGACCGGGTGGCGCTCGTCCTGGTACGTATCCAGGAGGCTCTCGGACGAGGTCGCCTTGACCACCTGAGCCAGCTTCCATCCCAGATTCACCGCATCCTGCACACCGAGGCTGAGGCCCTGTCCGCCCGCGGGGTAATGCACGTGCGCCGAGTCGCCGGCGAGGAGAGCCCGTCCCTCGCGGTAGGAGGCCGCCTGTCGAGTCATATCGGTGAACCTCGAGATCCAGGTCGGACCGTGGATCCCAAAGTCGGTGCCGTAGACGGCGATGAGGGCTTCGCTCAGGTCGCGCAGGGTGGGCTCGCTGCTCGGCCCGAGCTGCTGTTCGGTCACGACGACCCGTACCGTCCGCCCATCCTCCATCCTGTGAAGGCCATGGACTCCCGAGGCGTCCTGGCGAATGCCCCGGCGGTTCCTCGGTCACCTCGACTTCGGCGATCAGGTTGCTTTTCGTCGGATCCCAACCCGGGAACTCGATACCGGCTTCCTTACGGATGACGCTGCCTCCGCCGTCGCACCCAACGAGATAGTGCGCCCGCAGCGACTCGCCGTCGGACAGCTCGACGTCGACTCCGGTGTCATCCTGCGCGAAGCCCGTCACCTCGCATCCGTAATGGATCTGCACCGGAAGTTCGGCGATCCAGGTGGCCATGATCCTCTCGATGTCGTTCTGCCAGATCCCGAGCGAATAGGGATGGCGTGTCGGGAAGTCGCTCATGTCCAGCACCGTCGTGCCGATCATGGCGGCCTGAACTACCTGGCCCTCTGCGAGGAACCGATCAGCCACGCCACGCTGATCCAGCACCTCGATCGTGCGGGAGTGAAAGCCGCCGGCCCGTGAGCCGACAAGCACGTGGCTGGGACGCCGCTCGACGACCGCGACGTCGACCTTCGCCAAGGCCAACTCGGCTGCCAGCATCATCCCCGTCGGACCGCCCCCGGCGATCACCACCCCATGCTTGGCCATACGCCACCCCCCACCATCCATAGGCTCTGGTTCGGACCGAAGATTCTGCACACCGACCAGGGCCTGGCTGCAAGCGCCCGGTGCGCGCTAAATTGAGAGTGGCGGCAAGGACTCCCTTCCTCTGTTCTCTGCGGAGGGACAAGCCCTTTGCGATGCGCCTGCCGGCGTGTACGGCTCCGTGGGCCCGCCCAGGAGGTTCTCCTGTAGGTCCGCCTATGGGGCGCCTCGGTGCGCCCCAACGCCGGCTACGGCGAGCCCCCCTCGCGCGAGCCGGTGAGTCACGCGCCGCTTTCTGCGGCGAGATCGGACACGTGCACGGCCCCGCGAGTAAGCGCCTCGTTGGCGAGCTGCACCCGTCGTCGTTCGCTCGTGCCGTAGATGCCGAACTTGTCGTAGAGGTGGAGCAGGTGCTGCTTCACTGCGCCCTCGGAGACGACGAGTCGCCGGGCGATCTCCTTCGTCTCGGCCGGCTCGCGAAAGACGCCCCCTTCCAGCAGCGGCCTGCACAGGGCCACGAGGACGTCCCGTTCCCTCCGCGTCAGCTCCGGGGGTGCCTGACCGACCCGGGTCGCCGATGCTTGCGTGCGCTCCTCGGCGCGAAAGACGATGCGCGTCCGGCTGAGGAGGATCTCGTCGCCGTCGTGGAGGGCCTGTTGCCCGCTCACCGGCCGGCCGTTCACGCGCGTCCCGTTCTTGCTGCCGAGGTCGCGCAGGCACCAGATGGCGCCGAGACGCTCGAAGACGGCGTGGACCCGTGACATGGAGGGGTCGGAGGTGATGCGGACGCTGCTCTGCTCGCTCTTGCCGACGATGAGCGGCTCGTCTCGCAAGGGCACGAGGCGCGTGCCGGAGCTGTCCCAGATCTCGAGATAGCCGAGGCGCTCGCTCATCGCCCAGGCCGCACCTGGCGACGGAAATCAGCTCTGAGCATGCCCAAGCACGGCCGAATTATGGCATGGGCGGCGTTTCGAGCACCCAGCTATCATCGCCGCATGCCAGGTCAGGAGGGGGCGACACCGGCGGTGCTGGTCGGCGATCGTCGTTTCGAGTGGGTGGACCAGGCCAAGCTCAAGGTGGGCCGTGACCCTCTCGGCGACGTGGTCGTGGACGGGCCCCGCGTCTCGCGCCTTCACCTCCTCATCGAGGCGACCGGTGCCGGTTGGGTGGTCCGTGACGCCGGCAGCCGCAACGGGACGTTCCACAACGGCGAGCAGGTCAGCGAGCTCAGGCTCGACGGTCCCCTCGATCTCTCCCTCGGCGGTGCGAGGGACGGGACGCCTCTCCGGATCGCCCTCGCTCCGACCCCGGCCGAACCGTCCGGATCGGGCGCGGCCACGGTGATGCCAGCAGACGTGCCGGTTGTGTCACCGCCACCGGCACCGCCACCGCCACCGCCACCGCCACCCCCACCGGCACCGCCACCCCCACCGGCACCGCCACCGGCACCGGCGCCGGCGCCGGCGAGGCGACCAGAGGCCGGCGCGCCACCGCCTCCACCGCCCCCGCGTCCGGAAGCCGCTTCACCATCGCCTCCACCGCCCCCGCGCCGGACTCCCCCACCGCCCCTGCCGGAGCCCGCCCTTCCCGCCGGCGGGGCAGCGCTCCACAAGGACGCCGCCACCCGCCCCGGGGCGGCCGAGACGCCCCCTCGAGACGAGGAGATACCGAAGTCGGTTCTCGGCAAGTTCCAGCAGGTGTACCGCCCTTCGGTTGCTCGCTTCCGCATCGGCCGATCGGCCGACAACGACCTCTCCCTCGAGGGCGACCCCCGGGCCTCGCGCTACCACGCGGAGCTTCGCCGCCTCGACGACGGACGCCGGGAGCTCGTCGACCTGAACAGCCACAACGGCACGTTCCTGAACGGGCAACGGATCCACCGCGCCGTCGTCCAGGAGGGCGACATCGTCGGTATCGGCAACCACGTCTTCCAGTTCCACAACGGCGCCCTGGAGGAGTTCGCCCAGACCGACGAGGCCGATCTCGAAGTCGCTGGCGTCAGAGTCGTCATCGACGGGAACGCCCTCCTCGACGGCGTCTCGTTCTCTGTCCCGTCGCGGAGCATGCTGGCGGTCGTTGGGCCCTCGGGTGCCGGGAAGACGACGTTGCTGCGAGCCCTGACGGGTTTCTCGCGGCCGACGGAGGGTACCATCCGCTTCGGGGGCCGCGACCTGTATGCGGACTACGACGAGCTGCGGGCTCGCATCGGCTACGTCCCGCAAGAGGACCTCGTCCACGAGCAGCTCACGGTCCGACAGGAGCTGGAGTTCGCCGGCCAGCTCCGCCTGCCTCCCGACCTCGGTCGCGCCGGCATCTCCAAGCGCGCTGACGAGGTGATGGCCGAGCTCGGCCTCAGCAGCCGCACGGAGCTTCGTAACGAGAAGCTCTCGGGCGGCCAGCGCAAACGTGTCTCGGTCGGCCTCGAGCTCTTGACCGAGCCGGCCCTCCTCTACCTGGATGAGCCCACCTCAGGACTCGACCCCGGCAACGAACGCCAAGTCATGCAAGTGCTGCGAACCTTGGCGGACGGCGGGCGCATCGTCGTGGTCGTCACCCACTCGACCCAGAGCATCGACGTCGCCGACCGTGTCCTGTTCCTGGCGACGGGCGGCCACATGGCCTATTACGGCCCGCCGAAGGAGGCGGAGCGTTTCTTCGCGCGCCAAGGTGTCGTGGGCGGCTGGCCGGCCGTCTTCCAGGCCCTGGAGGGCTCCGACGGGGCTGCCTGGGGGGAGCGCTTCCGGCGCGACCCCGACTACGGCCGCTACGTCGGCGCTCTTGGCGAGGCCGCCCTCGCTCTGGCGCGTCCGGCGCCGACGCCGCCACCCCCGGGCCCGTCAAGGCTGCTCGGACCGGTGGGCGCTCGCCTCCAGACCGTCATCCTCTGCCGCCGCCAGCTGCGCCTCATCGCCGGCGACCGACGAAGCGTCCTCCTTCTCTCCGTCCAAGCGCCCATCTTCGGCCTCATCCTCGTGCTGCTGTTCCCGCCCCATACGATCGCCACGAACAAAGGGCCTTTCGCGGCCATGCTGCTGTGGCTCCTGATCGTCTCGGCCACCTGGCTGGGAGCTTCCAACACCGTCCGGGAGATCGTGAAGGAGCAGTCCATCTACCGGCGCGAGCGGGCTTCGGGCCTCTCCATGCTCGCCTACACGAGCTCGAAGGTCATCGTCTTCGGCGTCATCACGACGCTGCAATCGCTCGTCGTGCTGCTCTTCGTGCTCATCGCCAACCCCCTGCCGGCGCGAGATCCCCTCCATGTCGTCGCCAACATCAAGGCGTGCACCCTACCGGAGTGTGCCGGTGTGTTCACTGGACTGCGGCCGTTCAACGTGGGGGCGGTGCTCCCCTCCCAGGACGTCGAGGTGTTCATCGCCATGGCCCTCGCCGGCCTGGCGGGCATGGCGATCGGCCTGTTCGTCTCGAGCGCCGTGCGCAAGTCCGACCAGGCCGTCTTCATGCTGCCCGTCATTCTCATCATCGAGATGGCGCTGTCACAGCCCATCCTGCAGGCCTCGAACCCGAGTCCCGTGCTGAAGGCCCTCGGCGACCTGACGAGTGCCAACTGGGCCGTCAACGCCGTCGCCGCCACCACGAGCCTCAACCAGATCATGTCGAGCTACCAGATCGCCCTCGTCACCGGTCAGGACCAACTGAAGTTCGGGCTCGCAAACATCCGTACACCCGGCCCGCTCTTCCAGTCACAGATACACGCGGCACTCTTCGGCGACCCGGCCTGGGACCACAAACCCGCCACGTGGATCCTCGCCATCTTTCTCCTCTTGTTGATGATCGCCCTCTTCCTCGGGCTCGTCCTCGTGATGATGCGTCGCCTCGACACGGGCACGCGCCGTTCGCTCCTGGAGGACGTGCAGGGTCTCGTCGGCAGCGCCGCCGCCAAGCAGCGGCAGGCGGCAGGCGCCGCAGGGGCTCCCGGGGCAGGCGGTCCGGCCGGCTGGCCCGGACCTCCGCCCCCCGGCGCTGGCGGGCCCGGGCCCGGCCAAGTCGGCGGGCCCCGTCAACCCGGATTCCAGCCGGCTCAACCCGGTGCCCCGAGGTTCCAACCAGCCGACGGCCCGCCGCCTGGCTTCGCGCCGGGGGCGGCCTACGCCCCCGGACAATCACCGCCGCCGCGCCCCGTTCGTCAGCCTGTGCAACCAGGCTACGTCCCCCCACCTCCGCCACCTCCTTCTCCCTGAGACGCCGCCGGCGGCCGCGCCAGCGGGCGAGGGCGCGCAGCCAGGCCTAGGCGCGAGAAAGAGGGGGGCATCGGAGATGCCCCCCTCTTGTGATCTCGGGCCGATCAGATGCTCGTCATCTACGGGGCCGCACAGGCGGTCACCGTCTGGGTCGGGAAGTAGCAGGTGTTGAACGCATCCACGGGGCCGGCGGGAGCAGACGGGATGGAGGCCTGCCCGTGCGGGTCCGCCAGGAGGATCTGGTTGGCCGGCGTGAAGCTCGGGACGCCGCCGTTGGCAGAAGCACTCTCGAAGTGGGCGATGCCGTAGTTCGGGAGCACCGAGATGCCCGAGGAGAGCGTCGGCGCCTCGGTGATCCACTCGACCGAGCTGAGCGAGGAGGCGTAGCTGAGCGTCTTGGACCACGTCTGCACCGTCCCGCTCGGCGAGGTGACGTTGAAGGTGAACTTCCAGATCTGGACGTTGCTCGGCTTCGGCTGGGAGAACAGCGCGTCCAGCTTCGCCACCACCTGGGCGAACCACGGCTCGTGGGCAAGGTGGCTGAGACCCTCGTGCCAGAGCTGGCGGAGGCGCTGGATGATGTTCGAGGTGCCGAAGCCGGGGTCGAGGCGATGGATCAGCTGGACGACGGACGCGTAGTCGGCGGCCAGGGCAGTGGCGTTGGTGTTCGAAGGCCCGCTCACCAGCTGCAGGGTGGCGACCACCCGGTCACCGGGCAGGATGGTCAGGCTGGGGACGATGGTCTCAGCGGCGGGCAGGATCTCGTACCAGGCGTTGTAGCCGGTCGTAGAGGAGTCCGAGCAGCTGGACGTGCCGAGCTGGATCAGATCCCTGCTGGTGGCCCCGCCGATGCCCGCCCAGTTGGACGCGCAGCCCAACACGGACATGGTCGTCACCGACGGGACCGTCCAAGCGGCCGTCACGGCGGTGTAGCGCTGGCCGGTCTGGGCGGTCGTTTCGGCATACCCGGACCAGTTGTCCGAGATCGAGTTCCAGCCATGCGACTGGGACACCGATGCGGGGTCGGTTGACCCGTTGTGCCGCAACGCGAAGAAACCGGCCACGAGGGCGACGACGACGACCAGTCCGAGAACCGTCATCGTGGTCTTCTGGCGGCGACGGGGTGGTTGCCCCGGGGACTGCTGGGAAAGCGAAGCCTCAAACGGAGTGGGGCTCTGGCTGGTCATCTCTCTCTCCTTTCGGACTCGAACACTATGTTCGATCTCTCGGTCGAGTGTGCGCCGATCCCGCCGGCGAAAAGATGCCCCCGCCGACCCCAATGGCATGCGGGACAGGTAAGGAAACCCTGACCTCGTGGACAGCTCCCGCCGCCCGCCGTCCGGCCCCCGACTCAGGAAGAGGTCTCTTCGTGCATGAGAGATGACACTTGGTTACGATCCCGAGATGACCAGCCGGACGGGGGTGAGCGCGGGGCTGAAGGAGATCGTGGCGGACTATCAAAGCCGCGGCGTGGACCTGTCGACGGATCCACGCCTGGCGGAAGCCATCCTCCTCGACTCGTTCCCGCAAGCGCAGGCTGAGATCAACGCCCTCGTGGAGGCGATCCGCAGCGGGGCGATCGAGTACATGCGGGACCGGGCCGCCCAGGGACCGGAGTTCTCGATCCACGGTTCGGCTACCCAGCTCTCCGAGAGCGCCGGCCTGCGCGAGGACCTTGCCCGCTGGGCTGTCGAGAGCTGGTGGAACGCCCTCGCCCTCGGCCCCGAGATCCCGATCCGGGAGGCGGAGGCGCCGGCGGGTTCCGCCGCCGCGGCCGCCGTGCCCGCTCCGGTTCCGCCTCCGCCGCCACCGCCTCCCGACGCTTTCACGCCCCCGCCATCCCCGACGGCGACTCCGCCCGAGCCCGTCGTTGCTCCCATGGGCTCGAGCGAGGTGACACAATCGGCGGCCGAGACAAGCCCCGGGGTGCAGGCGTCCGCCGCCGAACCGCCGGGCTACCCGGTCGGCCAGCCCCCCTCGGCCGCAGGGGCGCCGCCGCCGCCTGCCGGTCGCACAGGCGAGCCGACGGTTCCTCCGGCCGAGCAGCCGGGTCAGTGGAGTGGCGCCGGCTCGCCGGAGTACCCCCCCGGCCCGCAGACCCCCCCACCCCAGCCTCCTGTCTACCCGCCGGGCTCACAGGGCCCTCCCCAGGCTCCTGTCTACCCGCCGGGCTCTCAGGGCCCGCCCCCGCCTCCCGCCTACCCGCCGGGCTCTCAGGGCCCGCC
>Ga0187781_10002042_pt1 | contig 15412 bp, 18 predicted proteins | sample 0715_SJ02_MP02_2_FD_132447 | JGI IMG/M metagenome (GOLD analysis project Ga0187781, IMG submission 132447) | Tropical peat soil microbial communities from peatlands in Department of Meta, Colombia - 0715_SJ02_MP02_20_MG | ecosystem: Environmental > Terrestrial > Soil > Wetlands > Peat | place...
AAAATCGTGCCGAGGGCCGGAAACGGTCATGCCCGCCCGACAGCGGGCATGACCTGCGACAACCTGTACCGGCGGATTAACCTATTCCGCGGCAACCGCCGTCGGCAGCACGTAATCGCGGAACTGGTCGCGCAGCGTGATTTTCTGAATCTTCCCGGTCGCGGTGTGCGGGATCGCATTCACGAACACCACGTCGTCTGGCATCCACCATTTGGCGATCTTGCCCTCGATGAAGGCAAGGATCTCCTGCTTGCTGGCGGACTGTCCTTCCTTGAGCACGATGACGAGGAGCGGCCGCTCGTCCCATTTCGGATGGCGCACGCCAATCACCGCGGCCTCCGCCACTTTCGGATGGCCGACCGCAAGATTCTCGAGATCGATCGAGGAGATCCACTCACCGCCGGACTTGATCACGTCCTTGGAGCGGTCGGTGATCTGCATATAGCCGTAGCGGTCGATGGTGGCGACATCGCCGGTATCGAAATAGTCGTCCGCGTCGAGGATCGCCGCGTCCTCGCGGTAATAGGCTTTGGCCACCGCCGGGCCGCGTACCTTGAGGCGGCCGAACTTCTTGCCGTCCCACGGCAGATCGCGCCCGTTGTCGTCGGTGATCTTCCACTCGACCCCGAACGGGGAATGGCCCTGCTTCTGTTTGATGTCGAGGCGGCCCTCGAGCGGCAGATCGGCGTATTCGGGCTTGAGCGAGCCGACGCTGCCGAGCGGGCTCATCTCGGTCATGCCCCAGGCGTGGGCGACGATGACGCCATAGTCCTCCTCGAACGCTTTGATCATGGCGCGCGGACAGGCCGAGCCGCCGATGATGACGCGCTTGAGATAGGGCAGCTTATCGCCGGTCTTTTCCAGGTGCTGGAGGAGCGCGAGCCACACCGTCGGCACCGCCCCGGTGACGGTGACCTTATAGTCGTTGAGCAATTCGTAGACCGAGGGGCCGTCGAGCTTGGCGCCCGGCATCACCAAGGCGCTGCCGACCGCCGGCGCGGAGAATGCAAGTCCCCAGCTGTTGGCGTGGAACATCGGCACGATCGGCATCACCACATCGCCCGAGGTGAGGCCGATCACTTCCGCCTGCAGCGATATCAGAGTGTGCAGCACGTTCGAGCGGTGCGAGTAGAGCACGCCCTTGGGATTGCCGGTGGTGCCGGAAGTGTAGCACATGCCGGCGGCGGTGTTCTCGTCGAACGATTTCCAGGTAAAGTCGCCGTCGGCCCCGGCGAGCCATTCCTCGTAGGGAACGGCGTTGCGCAGCGTCGTCGCCGGCATGTGGGCGCGGTCGGTGTAGATGATGAAGCGTTCGACCGTCGGCAGCTTGTCGGCGATTTTTTCCAGGAGCGGCACGAAGGTGAGATCGGTCATCATCACCCGATCTTCGGCGTGATTGACGATCCAGACGATCTGCTCGGGAAACAGCCGCGGATTGACGGTGTGATAGATCGCGCCGATGCCGAGGATGCCGTACCAGCTTTCCAGGTGCCGCCAGCTGTTCCAGGCGAGCGTCGCGACGCGGTCGCCGAGCTTGATGCCGTCGCGTTCGAGCCGCTGCGCCACGCGCAAGGAGCGGGCGCGGACCTCCGCATAATTGGTGCGATGAATCGGTCCTTCGATCGAGCGTGTGATCACCGGCCGCTCCGGATGGTTGAGCGCGGCGTGATCGATGATGCGGTGGCACAGGAGCGGCCAATCCTGCATAAGCCCGAGCATGATGTTTCCTCCCACGAGGCTGTTTGTTGTTGCTGCGTTGCGTCACAGCCGGAGGCTGCTACGCCTTTTCTCTAATGTAATGGCGCGCGGCGTCAATGAAAATGCGGTTTCGCGTCAGAAGTGCGGACCGCCTTGCTTGCGCTTGGACGCTCAGGCCGCACCTTGCCGCGCCGGCGCGGCGCGGTTGACGGCCGGCGCGAGGCGCCGGAAGCTTCCCGGCGTGAAGAGGTTGATTGTCATTGCCGCGCTGCTGTTCGCGGCCGATGCCGCCGCGGCGCAGAGCGCCGCCGCTGGCGCGAAGCAAGCCGCCGCCGCGTCCGCGGCGCAGAGTGCCGTCGCCGGTGCAGCCGCCGCCGCGCCCGCTGCGCCGGCGACGCCGTCCGAGTGCCAATTGCGCCTGGCGAAAATCGCGCTGTTTCAGGCCTTGCCGCCGCTCGTCGGCCCGGGCGAATGCGGCGCCGGCGACGTGGTGCTGCTGCAGAGCGTGCTGCTCTCCGGCGCGGCGAGGGTCGCGGTGTCGCCGCCGGCGGCGCTGCGTTGCGCGATGGCGGAACAGATCGCGCTCTGGCTGCGCGACGACGTCGCTCCCGAGGCGCTCAAGCTCGGCGCTGCGCTGCGCGGACTGGACAACTACGATTCCTACGAATGCCGCACCCGCAACCGCGTGCCCGGGGCGACGCTGAGCGAGCACGGCCGCGCCAACGCGCTCGACATCCGCGCGCTGCGGCTCGCCGACGGCAAAGTGATCGCGCTCACCGACCCCGAAGTCGCCAAGGACTGGCGCGAGGGCGTGCGCGCGAGCGCCTGCGCGCGGTTCACGACGGTGCTCGGTCCGGGCTCGGACGGCGCCCATGAGGAGCACATTCACATCGATCTCGCCGAGCGCCGTTCGGGTTACAGGATCTGCGAGTGGGACGTGCGTGAGCCGGGAGCACTGGCAGCCAACGCCGAGCGCGTGGTCGAAACCGGCGCGGCGACGAAGACCAAGCCCGAGCCGGCCGTCGCGAAGATCGCCGATCCAGTGCCGCTGCCGCGCCCGCGCCCGGTATTCGCGGACGCCGGCGCGAAGCCGCGGCTCAAGAAGTTTCGCTGGTGAAATCGCGGCGCAACGCGCCGAATGCGCGGCGCGCCGCAACGCGCCGCGGCGATGGAACTACTTGCCGATGATCACGTCGGACGCCTTGATAATCGCCATGGCGGCGTCGCCCTTCTGCAGATTGAGATCGGCAACCGCTTCGTTGGTGATCGAGGCGGTAATGACGACGCCCCCGCCGATATCGATGCGAACATGGGAGGTGGTCGCCCCCTTTGTCACGTCGGTAATCTTGCCTTTGAGCTGATTGCGCGCGCTGAGTTTCATTATTTTGCTCCTTGAAAAGCCATTTGGTCGACTCATCCCGCTCCGTCCACATGACTCGTCGGGTTTGTCCCGCCCGCCATATAGTGTCCCGCCTTATTCGGCAACAGGCGCGGCTGCGATTGATGGCGGTTGCCGCGCGTCGTCGTCACGGCCGCCGATTGACCATGGGCACGCGCCAGCCGGCGCCCTCCCTGCCCTGGTAATGGTCGAGCCGCGTGAGCGAGCAATTGTCGATGGTGAAGGCGAAGCCGCCGCGCGGCGGCAGCCCGAGCGCGATCACCAGCGCCGCGCGGATCGTCCCGCCATGCACCACGGCGATGATGTCGCCGCCGCGATGCGCCGCGTTCACCCGCGTGATCGCGGCCTCGACCCGGGCAATGAGATCGATGAAGCTCTCGCCGTTCGGCGCCCGCTCATCGGCTTCGGCGTACCAGAAGGAGTCAGGCTCCTGCTTGCGGCTCATCAGGAAGCTGCGCCGGTCGAGTCCTTGCCAGTCGCCGAGATGTTGCTCGGCGAGGTCTTTGTCTTGGAGGATTTCCGCCGGCGCCGCGAAATCGCCGGCCGCCAGGAGCGCCTGCGCGGTCTGCCGCGTGCGGGCGAGGTGGCTCGTGACCCAGGTCGCCTGGCGCGGCAAGTGCGCGGCGAGGCGGGAGAAAGCCCCGACATCGCTGCAGTCGCACGGCAGGTCGCGCTGGCCGTAGATGCGGCCCTCGTCGACGCGCACCGGCGCATGGCGGATCCACCACCAGCGCGTGCGCACGAAATCGTCCTGCGCGGCTTTATTGGCGACAATGGTGTCGAGCGTCGGCGCTTCCGACAAGGCTTGCTCCTTGATGCGACTGGTTGTCCGCGCTTGACTTACGGGCTGATGCGCTCCCCTTCAAGCGCTAATGCGGCGCTGCGATTTCGCGCAGCCGAACAACGCGAACGGCTTTGACGGCACGCGCCCGCTGCAGCCACAATGGGGGCGCAAAGCAGCACGCACAGAATCGCCGAAGGACCGTCATGCCCCCGCTCAGCAATCTCGCCACCCGCGACGTCGAAACGCTGGTGCACCCTTACGTCAATCTGGCGAGCTTCCGCGACAGCGGGCCGCTGGTGCTCGAGCGCGGGGCGGGCATCTATGTCTATGACAGCGACGGCAAGGCCTATATCGAGGGCATGGCCGGGCTGTGGTGCACCGCGCTCGGCTACGGCAATGAGGAGCTGGTCGAGGCCGCCGCGGCGCAGATGCGCAAGCTTCCCTTTGCGCATCTCTTCGGCGGGCGCAGCCACGATCCGGCGATCGAGCTTGCCGAAAAGCTCAAGGAGATCGCGCCGGTGCCGATCTCCAAGGTGTTCTTCTGCAATTCCGGCTCCGAGGCGAACGATAGCCAGATCAAGCTCGTCTGGTACCTCAACAATGCCCGGGGCCGGCCGAAGAAAAAGAAGATCATCAGCCGGATGAAGGCCTATCACGGCGTGACCGTGGCCGCGGCCTCGCTCACCGGGCTTCCCGCCAATCATCTCGACTTCGACCTGCCGCTGCCCGGCTTCGTGCACGCCGGCTGCCCGCATCATTACCGCTTCGCGCTTGATGGCGAGACCGAGGAGGAGTTCGCCACCCGGCTTGCCGCCGAGCTCGAGGCGCTGATCGTGAAGGAAGGACCGGATACGGTCGCGGCGTTCATTGCCGAGCCGGTGATGGGCGCCGGCGGCGTCATCGTGCCGCCGCGGAGCTATTTTCAGAAGATCATGGCGGTTTGCGCCAAGCACGATCTGTTCGTGATCAGCGACGAGGTGATTTGCGGGTTCGGGCGGCTCGGCACCATGTTCGGCTGCGAGAAGCTCGGCTTCAAGCCGCAGTCAATCTCGGTCGCCAAGGCGCTGTCGTCGGCCTATCTGCCGATCGCGGCGGTGATGATCCCGGAGGTGATGTACGAGGCGCTCCTGGCCGAGAGCAGGAAGCTCGGCACGTTCGGCCACGGCTACACCTATAGCGGCCACCCGGTTGCGGCCGCGGTCGCGGTCAAGGCGATCGAGATTTACGAGCGCGAGCGGATCATCGAGAAGGCGGCGAAGCGCGCGCCGCTGTTCCAGGCCCGGCTCAAGAAGCTCAACGAGCATCCGCTGGTCGGCGAAGCGCGCGGCCTCGGTCTGATCGGCGGCGTGGAATTGGTCGCCGACAAGACCAGCAAGCGCTCGTTTCTGCCGCCGCAGGGCGTCGGCGCCGGCGCGGTGCGTTTCGCCGAACAGGAGGGCCTGTTCGTGCGCACGGTGATCGGCGACGTGCTCACGCTCTGTCCGCCGCTTGTCATCGGCGCGGCGGAGATCGAGGAGCTATTCGACCGGCTCACCCGCGCGCTCGACAAGACGCTCGACTGGGTGACGCGCGAGCGCCTGGCGCAGGCGTGACCGGCATCGGTGCCGATCGGCGCGGATTGCATTCGGGCGTGACCGCCTCGCCTTAATCCGGGAACGCGGCGCGACCGGCCTCGATCTCGGCCGCAAACCACTGGTAGAAGCCGCGCGCCAGCAGCCATTCCATCCGGTCGCCGCTCCAAAACAGCTTCTTACGCTCGTGATCGCCGGGGGACAGCGTTTTCAGGAACGCCGCTGTGCGCTTGGCGTCGGCGGCAAACACCGGATGACCGCGCATGGCCGCGAGCCAGCCGAGCACCGCCGCAAATCTCGCTTCGTCGATGGCAAATCCCAACGGCCGCATCGCCACGAGATTGGGGAACCAGGCACATTCGACGATGCTGGGGGCGCCGAACGGCCACGGCTTCGGCCGCGCGGCAAGCGCCGCTTCCAGGCGGCCAAGCACGATCTCGAGGTCGCGTTGCCCGGCAGCGCGCAATCCCGGCGGCAGCTCGTCGGCGCGGTCGGCCCAATGCCAATACGAACAATCGACCACGCTCGGATCGAACCGGTGGTCGGCGAGGCGTTCGAGCGCGCGGGCAGCGACGCGTTCCTCGATCGCCGCCGGATAGAGCGCCGGCTCCGGATAGCGCCATTCGAGATATTGCAGAATGTCGCTCGAATTGACGATGGTCAGATCGCCATCGGTCAGGACCGGGACTTCAGCGCGCGTATTGAGCTCGAGCAATTGCGGCCGGAAGTCGCGCTTGAGGGCATCGACGGCGCGATACGGCAAGCCCTTGAGCTCGAGCCCGAGCGCCGCCTTGCGCGCGAAGGGGGAAAACCAGCTGGTGTAGAGGCAAAGTTCCATCGCCTCCTCCTCCGGGCGCGCAGCGTTGTTCATCGATCCGAGCCCGCCGGGCAATCTCGGCGATAGCCAGGCCTATAGCAAATGATTTTTCATCAGGAGTATTATTCCACTTTGTGCATTAATCGCCCGGCCGCGCGATCCGCGCTGCAGCGAAGGAGCACGCCATGGCTGACGCGTTACCGGAGCTTCACTCCCGCCAGCTGCGTGCAGTCCTGGCGCTGGTCGAGTACCGCAGCTTCGTTGCTGCCGCCGCCGGCTTGAAGGTGTCGCAACCGGCGCTCACCCGCACCATCAAGCAGCTCGAAGCCAAGCTCGGCGTGCTGCTGTTCAGCCGTAGCACGCGGGAAGTCGCCGCCACCGATGCCGGCAAGGAATTCGCTGCGCTTGCCGAGCGATTGATCAACGATCTGAAGATCGGCATCGAAAGCGTGCGCGAGCGGGCGAGCGAACCGCGCGGCCAGGTCGTCGTCGCCAGCGTTATCTCCCTGGCGAGCCTGATCTCGCCGCGGCTCATCGCCGACTTCGCGCAGCGCTTCGGCGGCGTCGAGATCCATTTCCGCGAGGGACTGCAAAGCGGCGTTCGCGATGACGTGCGCAGCGGCGTCGCCGATTTCGGCATCGCCTACCTCGATCGTCTGCCGCGGCTGTTCGCCACCGAGCGCCTCGGCGCGGAGCGATTTCACGCCGTTCTCCCCGCCGGCCACGCGCTGGCGACGCAGCGGGAGATTCGACTAAGCGCGCTCAGGGATCTGCCGCTCGTTTCGTTGCCTGCCGAATCGCGCACCCGCCAATTGCTGGACGCCGCCGCCGGCGCGGCCGGAATGACGCTGCGATACGCCGCGACCGCAAACCGTCTGCCGACCCTCTACAGCCTTGTGGGCAATGGGATTGGACTGGCGGTATTGGCGAAGAGCGAATGCCCACACAGCAAAGACCCGGCTGTCGTATCGCGCCCGCTCACTGATCCGCGCATCTGCGCCGAAATCGGCATCGTTCGGCTGCGCGAGCGCGATTTGAGCCCAGCCGCGGCGAGCCTGCTTGCAACGATCAGGAGAGGCCTCAAGGAGGCGGCCTCGGGGCGCCGCGGCCATCGTCGCAACACGAAATACGCCGCCACAGGGCGTTAGAATTCAGCGGTGAAAGTAATCGAAGTAGCGCGGCCGCGCGCGATCAGTTGGCGCTGTAGGACGGCGCCGCTGCGACGTGAGAGCCGAACGGCCAGCCCTGGTGCGGCGCCAGCACCACGACCGGCGTGCCGACCTTGACCCGGTTGTAGAGGTCGATCGCATCCTCATTCGTCATCCGGATGCAGCCCGACGAGATCGCCTGGCCGATATATTCCGGCTGATTGGTGCCGTGGATGCGGTAGAGCGTATCCTTGTTGCCGGAATACAGATACATGCCGCGCGAGCCGAGCGGATTGTGCGGTCCGCCGGTGACGAACGCCGGCAGCGGCCCGAGGCGCTGCTGCTCGCCGGGCGTCGGCACCCACGCCGGCCATTCTTCCATGCGGCCGATCTTGGCGATGCCGCTCCAGACCTGGGCGTCCTCGCCGACGGCGATGCCGTAACGGATCGCTTTGCCTTGCGGCAGCACGTAGTAGAGGTACTTGTTGTCGCTATCGACGACGATGCTGCCGGCCGCTTCCTTGCGGTCGTACTGGACGATGTGCCGCTGGAATTCCAGCGGGATCGCCGCCTGATTGTAAGGAAGGTTGGACATCAGCTGCTTGTCGCGCGGCTTCCAGTTGGCGCTGCTCGAGGGGTCGAGGGTGCCGCCCCCGTCCGCGACGCAGCCGCCAAGCGCCAATGCGACGATCACGAAAGCCAGCTTACGCATCGCCATACTTGCCCACTCCCCGCCGTTCAAGGCTGGAATTCTTCCGGAGAATCTCGGCAATTTCATTACCGAAATCGGTCCGAATATGCCAGCCGTCAGGCGCCCTTCCGGCCACGGTAGTCGCTGAGTGTTGCAGGAATGTCGCACTGGCGGTCAACCGCGGCCGGGCCCTTTCCGGCCGGCCCCTCGAGCCACTGTGAAGGGCGCCGATTAAGCAAGGGTTTACCACCCTTGATGTGAGTTGCTTCGTCGCAGTCGTAGCGCCGGGAATGTCACAATCGCGGACGATTTCCCGGCTATTTCACGTTATCGCTCACGAAAATGGGAAACGGGGTTGCAATGAAAGACGCCAGTGCCGCTACGGCCAAGAACACCAGTCAAAACAAGCGCAAATCTCGCAAATCGGTCGACGAAACTACCGCGCTCCACCGCCGCTATGGCCAGATCGGGATCTCGGCGGTTGCCGCCGCGGTCCGCTATCAAGGCAGCGGCAAGAATGCCGCTTACGCGCCGGCCGCAAGCCGGCGCCGGGACCACGCCGCGGCCTGATGCGCCATCGCGCTTGATCGGCTGCCGCTAGCAGCCCGCAGACAGGGGGACACCACGTCCCCCTTTTTGTTTCTGACGTCGCGAAGCTGCGCTTCTCACCTCGCCCAGAGGGGAGCGAGGGAGGTCAGGGCGTTCAGGCGTTGGTCACGCCCGGCCGAGGCCCGTGGTTGAGCCACACCTCGAATGCGGCCAGCACCGCGACCATCACCCCGATGGCGACGTCGATCGACATCGCTTCGCCGTCCTGGAAACCCATCAGCCACGGCGATACGATCAGCCAAAGCCCGGCGATCAGATTGAGCCATTCCTCCCAGACCGCGAATGCGGCGAGCGCCGCAATCGACAGCGCGGCGATGAAAATCCCGATGACCGAGGCAGTCTGGCATTGGGCCCCGGCGGGAAGGCCGAACAGCCAGGGCGAGAAGAACAACACCATGCCTAAAATCAGGTTGGCCACGTCGCAGAGCTTCGCGCTCGTCCACTCATCCATGACTGCCTCCATGCAGCCGGCATGTCGTTGCTATGGTCGTCGGTGGTGCGGGGATCGCGGCGGACCGCCCCTCTCGCTGGTGAAACAGCGAGCCACACAACCGGTTCCCTTAACGTTAGCCGGCGTGTGAAAATTGTGGGTGATTTCTCCGCCGCCGAGATCGAGGAGGGCCGCCGGCTGTTCGCCGGCGAATGGAACTTTCTCTCCGCGGCCGGCTCGCTCGCCTCGCTGCCGCGGATGAGCAGTCCGGAGATCGCGTTTGCCGGCCGCTCCAATGTCGGCAAGTCGAGCCTGATCAACACGCTCACCGGCCGCCACGCGTTGGCGCGGATCTCGCACACGCCGGGCCGCACCCAGGAGCTCATTTTCTTCGGCGGGCCCGGCCGCCGGCTCACCCTGGTCGATCTGCCCGGCTACGGCTATGCCGCGGCGGCCAAGGCAAAGGTCGCGGCCTGGACCAGGCTGATCCACGAGTATCTGCGCGGCCGCGCCACGCTCGCGCGCGTCTATCTCCTCGTCGATGCGCGCCACGGCCTCAAGGAGATCGATGGCGCCGTGCTCGATACGCTGAGCGAGGCCGCGGTCAGTCACGAGATCGTGCTGACCAAGTGCGATCAGGTCAGCGCCGCGCTCCTCGCCGAGCGCTGCGCCGCGGTCACGGCAGCGATCCGCAAACGGCCGGCGGCGTTTCCCGACCTGATTGCGACCTCCGCGCGCAGCGGCGCCGGGATCGCCGAGCTGCGCGCCGCGGCGGCGCGGCTTCTTGCCGAGCAGCGACGCTGACGCATTGTCGTGCGGCCGCCGCCTCGTTACATAGACGCGCCGAGCGCCGGGAGACCGATCCGATGGCCAAGAGCGACCCCGTCAGCCCCGAGGTGATGGCCCGCATCCTGTCGGAAGCGCTGCCCTACATGCAGCGTTACGACGAGGAGACCATCGTCGTGAAATATGGCGGCCACGCCATGGGCGAGGAAAGCATGGCGCGCGACTTCGCCCGCGACATCGTGCTGCTCGAGCAGACCGCGATCAACCCGATCGTGGTGCATGGCGGCGGCCCGCAGATCGAGGCGATGCTCAGGAAGGTCGGGGTAACGTCGCAATACGAGGCCGGACTGCGCGTCACCGACGAACAGACGCTCGAAATCGTCGAGATGGTTCTGGCCGGCTCGATCAACAAGCAGATGGTCGGCTACATCAACGCCGCCGGCGGCAAGGCGATCGGCCTGAGCGGCAAGGACGGCAACATGGTGATCGCGCGCAAGCTCACGCGCACCGTGGTCGATCCCGATTCCCACATCGAGAAGGTGGTCGATCTCGGTTTCGTCGGCGAGCCGGACAAGCTCGATATGACCGTGCTGACGCAGATCCTCGGCCGCGAGCTTATTCCGGTGCTGGCGCCGGTCGCCGCCGCCGCGAATGGCGGCACCTACAACGTCAACGCCGACACCTTTGCCGGCGCCATTGCCGGCGCGCTCAAGGCCAAGCGGCTTCTCCTCCTCACCGACGTGCCCGGCGTGCTTGACCGGTCGAAGACGCTGATCAAGCAGCTCTCCGCCGACGACGCGCGCCGGCTGATCGCCGACGGCACCATCTCCGGCGGCATGATCCCGAAAGTCGAGACCTGCATCGACGCGCTCGATCGCGGCGTCGAGGGCGTCGTCATCCTCGACGGCAAGGTGCCGCACGCCGTGCTCCTGGAACTCTTCACCGAGCTCGGCGCCGGCACGCTCATTCACGCCTAGGTCGGCGAGGCGGCATCGCGGATCGGTTTACCGGCCGTTAACCAGAGGCCGGGCGCAAGTAAAACCACGCCTTTACCAATCGCTCGATAACAATCGCGCCTGCGGACGCTGCGGAGGCGCGCTTGGATCTGTCGCCCGGCCTTTCGTATTTTTTCGGTCAATCGGAGCGGGCGCTCCTCTCGCCCGGCTCGCAGATCTCGCTCGCCTCGCTTGGCTGCGCGCTTCTGATCGCGCTGTTGTTCCTGGCGGGAAGGCGGCTTCGGAAGGGCCGGCGGATTCGGTTGCGACCGCTGCTGCGGGCATTGTTTCCGCAGAGCATCTTGCGCAGCGAGTCGAACCGCCCGGATGTGTTCTATCTCTTCTTCAACGTCTTCGTCTTCGGCATCGTGTTCGGGTGGGCGCTCCTTTCCTACGAGGTGCTGAGCCACGCGGTGACCGACGCGCTGACGGCGTTGTTCGGTCCGCGGCAGCCGGGCGCGCTGCCGATCTTCGCGGCGCGGTCGATCATCACGGTGATGCTGTTCCTCGCCTACGAGCTCGGCTATTGGCTCAATCACTATCTCTCGCACCGCATCCCGCTGCTCTGGGAGTTCCACAAGGTCCACCACACCGCGACGGTGCTCACGCCGCTCACCAATTTTCGCGTCCATCCGATCTATATGTGCATCTTCCTCAATATTCTCGCGGTGTTCACCGGGTTTGCGAACGGCGTCGGCGATTATGTCCTCGGCGCGCCGACGCACCAATACGGCCTGTCGGAGACCAACGTCATCCTGGTGTTCTTCATCTACCTCTACGTCCATTTGCAGCACTCGCAGGTGTGGATCGCGTTCACCGGATGGCTCGGTCACGTGTTCATGAGCCCGGCGCATCACCAGATCCATCACTCGCGCAACCCGGCTCACTTCAACAAAAATCTCGGCAGTTGCCTGGCGCTGTGGGATTGGCTGTTCGGCACTCTCTATATGCCGGCCGCCGAGCGCGAGCGGCTCGATTTCGGCGTCGAGCCGGATCGCGAGGCCGCGCACACGATCTGGGGCGAATTGATCGCGCCGCTCGGCCGCGCCGCCCTGCTGGTGAAGGCGCGTCTCGGAACTCTGCTTCCGCAACGGCGCACGCCGCGAGCGGCCGCGCTGCCGGTGGCGGATCGCAAGGAGGCATAGCCGATTGAGGCGCGAGCAAATATCTGGCAGATTCCGCGCCCCGCCCGATCGCATGGCTGGCATGCAGTTCCACCATCCGGCAAAGGTCATCCAGACAGCGGCGACGGCGCCCGCCGGCGCGACGCAATGTCCGCGGATATTTGCCGGCGTGCATCGCGCAGCGCCACAAACTCGGCCAAGTTTGCGCCAAGCCTCAACGACTCATTCTCCCAGCAACCAGGTCCACAGCGCGCACCGCGGGGAGGGACATGCGCGGGTTCCCTAGTTCGTCATTTGATCCGCAGACGCTCGTCCTCCTTGAGGCCGCCTTCGACGAGGCGTGGCTGACGCTCAAAGCGATCGGCAACACCACGGTGCGGCCCGACGAGCTGGCGCGCTCGGTGTTGCGGCTGGCGATGGAGGGCGAGCGCGATCCGGTGCGGCTGCATGACGGCGCGTTGCGGGGCCTCATTCCAGCGACGGCCTGGCGCGAAGCCGGCTGAGCGCGGCGCCGGCGGAACCATGCGCGAGGATCCGCCGGCCGCGAGCCGGCGTCAGGCCGGACCGACGGCTCGCGGTTTCGCCGGCGTCGAGACCTGGGTGTTCGATCTCGACAACACGCTCTATCCGCATCACCTCAATCTCTGGCAGCAGGTCGATGCGCGCATTCGCGACTACATCGTCGATTTTCTCAAGGTCACGCATGACGAGGCGTTCCGGGTGCAGAAGGACTACTACCGGCGCTACGGCACCACCATGCGCGGGCTGATGGAGGAGCACGGCCTCGATCCGGAGAAATTCCTCGAAGTGGTGCACCAGATCGATCATTCGCCGCTCACGCCCAATCCGGCGCTCGGCGCCGCGATCGCCGCGCTGCCCGGCCGCAAGCTCATTCTCACCAACGGCACGCGGGCGCACGCCGAGACGGTGATGCGGCGGCTCGAAATCGCGGAGCACTTCGAGGACGTGTTCGACATCGCCGCCGCCAAGCTCGAGCCGAAGCCGCGGCCGCAGGTCTATCAGCGCTTTCTTGCCCGCCACGGCGTCGATCCGCACCGGGCGGCGATCTTCGAGGATCTCGCTCGCAATCTTGAAGTGCCGCACGCGCTCGGTATGACCACGGTCCTGGTAGTGCCGGAACGCACCCGCGAGGTGTTCCGCGAGGACTGGGAGCTTGCCGGGCGCGACGCGCCGTACGTCGATCACGTCACCGACGATCTCGCCGGCTTTCTGCGCAGCGTCGCCGCCGCGCAAACGGCGTAGCCCGGATGGAGCAGCCCGCTCAGAGATAGCCGGCCAGGCCGCCGATGTGCCAGGCGACTGGAATAAGGGCGGCGGCGGTCAGGCCGGAGTCGCGCGCATAGCCCAATTGCGCCTGGCTGGCGCGTATGACCGACAAGCCGCCATAAACGATCGCATAGATCGAAATCCAGAACGCCAGTTTGTACCAGGCCAGCCAGTAGAACAGGCCGGCACAGACGCCGATACTCATGGTGATCATCGCACGCCCTTTCCACCTACCTTCCAATCGGACCGCGCAAAAAAGGTTCCAACGTGGCGCTGTCGACGCGGCGGCGGCGCTTGACATCGCCCAGGCGCACCCCGACAAACCCGCCGCAATGGGGATTTCGTTCATGTTGGCCGAGGACGTCGCCAGGACCGATCTGGCCAGGACCATCGACGCCGCGTTCGAGCGGCGCGAGGACATAGGCGCGGCGACCGCCGGCGCGGTCCGCGAGGCTGTCGAAGACGCGCTCAACCTCCTCGATCGCGGCGCCGCCCGTGTCGCCGAGCGCGCGGCCGACGGCTCCTGGCGGGTCCATCAGTGGCTCAAGAAGGCGGTGCTGCTGTCGTTTCGCTTAAACGACATGGCCGTCATTCCCGGCGGACCGGGACGGGCGTCGTGGTGGGACAAGGTGCCGTCGAAATTCGACGGCTGGGGCGAGAAGCAATTTCGCGCCGCCGGCTTTCGCGCCGTGCCCGGCGCGCTCGTGCGCCGCTCGGCTTTTATCGCGCCGGGCGTGGTGCTGATGCCATGCTTCGTCAATCTCGGCGCCTATGTCGACCGCGGCACCATGATCGACACCTGGTCGACGGTCGGCTCCTGCGCGCAGATTGGCAAGAACTGCCACATCTCCGGCGGCGTCGGCATTGGCGGCGTGCTTGAGCCGCTGCAGGCCGAGCCGGTGATCGTCGAGGATAATTGCTTCATCGGCGCGCGCTCCGAGGTCGCCGAGGGCGTGATCGTGCGCCAAGGCGCGGTACTCGCGATGGGCGTGTTTATCGGCGCCTCGACCAAGATCGTCGACCGCGACAGCGGCAGGATCTATCTCGGCGAGGTGCCGGCCTATTCGGTGGTGGTGCCAGGAAGCCTCCCCGGCAAGCCTCGCCGCAACGGCGAAGCCGGCCCGCACCAGGCCTGCGCCGTCATCGTCAAGCAGGTCGACGAGAAGACGCGGGCCAAGACCAGCATCAACGAGCTGTTGCGGGATTGAACAAGCCGGCGCGGCGAGCAGGCAACGCAGAAACGGCGCCGATGGATTGGGTCTATCTTCTCAACAGCTTCGACGGTCGTATCGGCCGCCGCACGTTCTGGATCGGGATGCTCGTCCTCGCCGTCGCCGAGACTGCGGGCCATCTCGTCGCGCAAACGCTCCAGGGCGACCGGCTGGGCGCGATCGTCGATCTGGCCTTCACCTATCCCGAGTTTGCCGTCGCTGCCAAACGCGGCCACGACCGCAACCTGCCGGTCTGGCTGCTCGCGATCTTCTTTGCCGCCGGGGCCTTGCTCGATCTACTGACCGTGCTCGGCTGGGCCGGCACCGACGAGTTGCCGAGCGTGGCGGCGGTCGCGATCGCCGTGCCGTTCACGATCCTGGGGCTGGCGTTATTGGTCGAGCTCGGCTTCCGCCGGGGCACCGTCGGCCCGAACCAATACGGACCCGACCCGCTCGCTAAGGTGTGAGCATACGCTGCCGGTTCGATCCTCAACTTTTCCGGATACTTCCATCGACGTGCCCGCTGGAGTAGCGTCGGGCCAAGAGGGGAGGAGCGAATGGAGTGGAAGTCTCTATTCTTCAGCTTTCGCGGTCGGGTCAACAGAGCCAAATATTGGGTCGTGATCGTTATTGTCGCCGTTGTCGACGGAATCTTGAGAGGCGTCGGCTTTGTCGCCGAGCAACGCGCCGGAGATAGTCTTGCCGCCCTTCTGACACTGCTTGCGATCGCCGTCATTATTTTAGGTGTTGCAGCCGCGTTTTTCGTTGCCGGCCTCGCGGTCGCAACAAAGCGGCTGCATGATCGCGATAAATCGGCGTGGTGGCTGTTGGTGTTCTATCTATTGCCAGCCGTTCTGGCGGG
>Ga0187781_10002043_pt1 | contig 15409 bp, 12 predicted proteins | sample 0715_SJ02_MP02_2_FD_132447 | JGI IMG/M metagenome (GOLD analysis project Ga0187781, IMG submission 132447) | Tropical peat soil microbial communities from peatlands in Department of Meta, Colombia - 0715_SJ02_MP02_20_MG | ecosystem: Environmental > Terrestrial > Soil > Wetlands > Peat | place...
CCAGTGCAACGAGTCCGTGCACGAGCGCTTCCCAGGCGTCGTCACCGTCGCCGAGGAATCCACGGCCTGGCCGGGGGTATCACGGCCGGTGAGCGAGGGCGGTTTGGGTTTCTCGATGAAGTGGGACATGGGCTGGATGCACGACACCTTGCAGCACCTCGAGCGTGACCCCGTCCACCGGCACTACCACTACCACGAGCTCACCTTCCGCGCCCTCTACGCCTTCACCGAGCGCTTCGTGCTGCCGCTCTCCCATGACGAGGTCGTGCACGGGAAGGGCTCGCTCGCCATGAAGATGCCGGGCGACGACTGGCGCAAGCTCGCCAACGTCCGCTTGCTCTTCGCCCTCCAGTGGCTTCAGCCCGGCAAGAAGCTCCTCTTCATGGGATGCGAGTTCGCCACCTGGCGGGAGTGGAGTCACGAGGGCCAGCTCGACTGGGCCCTCCTCGGTTATCTCGAGCATGCCGGTGTCGCCCACCTCGTCGGGGACCTCAACCGCCTCTACCGGGAGCTGGCGGCCTTGCAGTCCGACTTCGACCCGGACGGTTTTAGATGGATCATCGCCGACGACGTCTCCAACGACGTCCTTGCCTGGTCCCGCTCCGTTCCCGGCCGCAGGGGCGAGCCGGGATGCGACGTCGTCGCCGTATTCAACCTCACGCCCGTCGTGCGGGACGGCTATCGCCTCGGGGTCCCGAAGCCCGGGGACTGGCTCGAGCTCTGCAACACCGACGCCACCGAGTACGGCGGGAGCGGGAGCGGCAACCTCGGGCGCGTGCTCGCCGAGCCCCTCGCGGCCCACGGCTATGCCAACAGCCTCGAGCTCGTCTTGCCGCCGCTCGGCGCCCTCGTCCTCGCCCAGACCGGCGACCACCCCCGTCCGGGCGGCGGGGCCAACACGGCTCCCTAGCGGTTGTCGTCCGGGAACCGCCCGCTTCCGAGGAGAACAACCGAGCGGCCCTCCACGTCCAAGCGGTCCCCCGGCTTGAGCGGGACGCTGGCGCCCGCCTCGTCGAAGAAGGGGTCGGTCTCGCGGGCCGTGTCGATCACCGGCGACCACCACTGGGAGAACCGCCCGTCGGGCACGACGAACTCCAGCGGCTCCCAGAAGGCGTTCAAGATGAGGAAGAAACTGCCGTTGAGCGCCTGCTCCCCCCGACTGTCGGTGCTGGCGTCCCCGTTCAGGAACACCCCGACACAGCGGGCGAAGCTCACGCTCCAGTCGGCGTCTGACATCTCCTCACCCGTCGGGGCGAACCAGGCGATGTCGCTCACGCCGGCGCCGTGCAGCGGCCGACCCTGGAACCAGCGTCGCTGGCGGAAGATGGGGTGGCGGTGGCGGATCGCCCCGAGGCGCCGAACGAAGACGAGCAGGTCGCGATCGGCGTGCTCCCAATCGAGCCAGGTGACCTCGTTGTCCTGGCAGTAGGGGTTGTTGTTGCCCCACTGCGTGTGGCCGATCTCGTCGCCGGCCAGCAGCATGGGCACACCTTGTGACAGCAGCAGCGTCACGAGAAAGTTGCGTTGCTGCCGGCGGCGGATCTGGTTGACCTCGGCGTCGTCCGTCGGGCCCTCGGCGCCGCAGTTCCAGGAACGGTTGTCGTCGCTGCCGTCGTGGTTGTCCTCGAGGTTGGCCTCGTTGTGCTTGTGCTCGTAGCAGACGAGGTCGCGCAAAGTGAAGCCGTCGTGACAGGTGACGAAGTTGATGCTCGCCCAGGGCTTGCGGCCGGTGTGCTCGTAGAGGTCGGAGCTCCCCGTCAGGCGCGAAGCCAGCTCGGGCAGCTTCTGCTCGCGCCCGCGCCAGTAGTCGCGGACGCAGTCTCGGTACTTGCCGTTCCACTCCGACCACAACGGCGGGAAGTTGCCCACCTGGTAGCCGCCTTCGCCCACATCCCACGGCTCGGCGATGAGCTTGACCTGGCTGATGACGGGGTCCTGCTGGATGATGTCGAAGAAGGCGGAGAGGCGGTCGACTTCGTGCAGCGTGCGGGCGAGCGTGGCTGCCAGGTCGAAACGGAAGCCGTCGACGTGCATGTCGATGACCCAGTAGCGCAGGCTGTCCATGAGCAGCTGCAACACGTGCGGGTGACGGACGTTCAAAGTGTTGCCCGTCCCGGTGTAGTCCACGTAGTAACGGGGATCGTTCGGGTCGAGGCGGTAGTAGGCGACGTTGTCGATGCCCTTGTACGACAACGTCGGGCCGGAGTGGTTGCCCTCGGCCGTGTGGTTGTAGACGACGTCGAGGAGCACCTCGATGCCGGCCGAGTGCATCGTCTTCACGAGCTGCTTGAATTCCTGCACCTGCTGTCCGAGCTGGCCCGTGGCGGAGTACTCGTTGTGAGGGGCGAGGTAACAGATGGAGTTGTAGCCCCAGTAGTTCCGCAGCCCCTGCTCGACGAGAGCGGCGTCGTGGATGAACTGGTGTACCGGCTGCAGCTCCACGGCTGTGACCCCGAGCGAGAGGAGATGCTCGATCACCGGCTCGGTCGCAAGCCCTGCGTAGCTGCCGCGGATCTGGGCGGGTACATCGGGGTGCTTGGCCGTGAAGCCCTTCACGTGCATCTCGTAGACGATCGTCTTGTACCAGGGTGTCTGCGGCGGGCGGTCGTTTCCCCAGTCGAAGTACGGGCTGATGACGACGTTCTTCGGCATGGAGGCGGCGCTGTCGGCCCGGCTGATGCGCGCCTCGTCGGCGTGCTGCTGCCCGTAGAGGGAGCGGTTCCACTTCACCTCACCTTCGACCGCTTTCCCGTACGGGTCGAGAAGGAGCTTGCCGGCGTTGCAGCGCAGCCCCTGCACGGGCCGCCAGGGCCCGTGCACGCGAAAGCCGTACCGCTGGCCGGGCCCGACACCGGCCATGTAGCCGTGCTGGACCTGGGCGGTCTCCTCCGGCAGCAAAAAGCGCGTCTCCCGCCCCCACTCGTCGAACAGGCACACCTCCACCTGCTCTGCCACCGCGGAGAAGAGCGAGAAGTTCGTGCCGATGCCGTCGTAGGTGGCGCCGAGGGGATACGGCTTCCCCGCGGAGATTTCCACCCGCGGTCGTTGCATCGGGTCACTTTACTGCAAGGGTCCCTGCCAGTTACGGGCGAGCGCTCGACCGCCTCGCGCGCCGCCCGGTCGGGGCGCCATAGGGTGTCGAGGTGATCGTCTCGCCGGATGTCCTCCTCGGCCCGCTCATGGACGAGAACATCTCGCGGGCGGCCGGGGCGTCGCACGGGCAGATGATGGACCGGGAGGGCTTCGGCCGGATCGTCGAGCCGCTCGGCCGGCCGCTCGAGGAGCGCACGACGTTGTACGGGCGAGTCGTCCCCGCAGCTGTCTGATGTCGGAGGAGCGATCAGGCGGCGATGCCGCTCGGCTCATCGGCGAGCTGCTCGACCAACGCCAGGCGAAGGCGAACAGGGATCTGTTGCGGGGCCTGGTGGAGTCGGCCCTCGACCTCGCCGACGGCGTTCCGAGCCGCCTCGACCTGAAGATCGCCACGGCGGCGCTCGCCGAGATGGGGCGGGCGTTCCACCTCTTCGCGCCCTTCCGGGGCGTGCCGAAGCTGACGATGTTCGGCTCCGCCCGCACGCACCAGTCCGACCCGCTCTACGCCCAGGCGAAAGAGCTCGCCGCCCGCGTCGCCGCCGAGGGCTGGCTCGTCGTCACTGGCGCCGGGCCGGGGATCATGGCGGCGGGGCACGAGGGAGCCGGGCCGGACATGTCACTCGGGGTCGAGATCCGCCTGCCGTTCGAGTCGGCCTCCCATCCGGAGCTGGCGGCGGAGGGACGTCTCGTGGAGATGAAGTACTTCTTCACGAGAAAGCTCATGCTCATGAAGGAGTCGGCTGCCTTCGCCGTCCTGCCCGGGGGGTTCGGGACGCTCGACGAGGCCTTCGAGATGCTGACACTGCTGCAGACGGGCAAGGCCGAGCCGGCACCGATCGTCCTTGTCGACCTCCCCGGTGAACCGTACTGGGAGGCGTGGGAGGGCTTCGTCGTCGGTGAGGTCATCCGGCGAGGTCTCGCCAGCCCGACCGACGCCGCCTTCTACCGGATCACCGACGACGTCTCGGTCGCCGTGGAGGAGATCCTCGGCTTCTACCGCAACTACCACTCACGGCGTTTCGTCGGGGCGATCATGGTGATCCGGCTCCGCCACTCCCCGAGCGACGACGAGCTGGAGGCGCTCAACCGCGAGTTCGCCGACATCTGCTCGCCGAAGGGGATCTGGCGGACCGAGCCGCTCGGGCCGGAGCGCTCCGACCGCGAGTACCTCGACCTCCCCCGCGTCGCCCTCGAGCTCGATCTGAAGTACCAGGGGCGGTTTCGCCAGCTGATCGACGCCCTCAACACCTGCGGGGCGAGCACGTCGGCGCCCTAGAGGCGTCGCCGCCCACGAAGGAGGACGTCATGCCGCCTGAACACGAGCACGCCATGGACTATCTCGTCGTGGTCGTGTTCGAGAACCGTTCGTTCGACAACCTGCTCGGCTGCCTTTACGCCCCCGGCGAGGTCCCCGCCTTCGAGGGCGTGATCGGCAAGGACCTCAGCAACCCCATCCCTGCCTGGGCCGAAGACGGCCGCGACCACGGGGTGGTCCCTTACGCCGTCGCGAGCGGGATGGACTCGCCCGACCCGGATCCGGGCGAGGAGTACCAGCACACGAACACCCAGCTCTTCGGTGTCCTGGACGAGGCCAACCGATACAAGGACGCCACCGAGATGGTGGCGCCCTACAACGCCCCCCCGGCGGGCCGGGAGCCGACGATGGATGGCTTCGTCACCGACTACATCAGCTTCTTCACCCGGGAGATGGGCCGGCAGCCGAGCTACGACGAGTACCGGCAGATCATGACGGGCTACACGCCCGAGCAGGTCCCGGTCATCAGCGAGATCGCCCGCCATTTCGGCGTGTTCGACCACTGGTTCAGCGAGGTCCCCTCGCAGACCCTGACGAACCGCTCGTTCTGGACGGCAGCGACGGCGTCGGGTTTCGTCGTCAACCGGCCGATGACGGCCTTCATGCACCGCAACGACGCCGAGACGATCTTCGAGCGGCTCGAGCAGCACGGCAGGACTTGGAAGGTCTACGTGCTCGAGCCCGAACCCATCTCCTTCACCGGCATGATCCACATGGCGCGCCTGCGGGGCAGCTTCGCCACGAATTTCGTGCCCTTCTCGGAGTTCGAGCGGGACGCCGCCGCCGGCACGCTGCCCAGCCTGTCGCTCATCGAGCCGAACCTCCTGGCAGGCCACGGCGACTACCACCCCGCCTTCGGGCGCGCCCTGTTGCCGGGCGTGGAGATACCCGTCGACCCGCCCTCGTCGATCCTCGCCGGCGAAGCCTTCCTGGCGCGCGTCTACGATGCCGTCAAGTCGGCCCGCTCCCCCACCGGGGCGAACGCCTTCAACACGACGCTGCTCATCGGATGGGACGAGCCGGGCGGAACCTACGACCACGTGCCGCCTGGGCCCGTTCCCCCGCCCGACCCTTCTGCGCCCACCGGCGAGCTCGGCTTCAAGTTCGACCGGTCGGGCTATCGCGTCCCCGCCATCGTCGTCTCGCCGTGGGTGGAGGAGGGAGTCGTCCTCAACGAGGAGTACCGGCACACTTCGATGATCGCCACGCTTCGCAAGCTCTGGGGCCTCGGCGCTCCCCTGAGCGCCCGTGACGCCGCCGCCCGGACCTTCGACCACGTGCTCAGCCGTGACGTCCCTCGTGACCCCGAGACCTGGCCGAGGCTCGCTCCGCGGCCGGTGTCGAGCTTCCAGCTCGAGCGGGTGGAGGCGGGCAGGGCGCTCGGCACGCTCGGGAGGCATCTCTGCCATGGCCTCCGCCTGCACGCCGACGAGGCGGGCATCACGCTGCCGCGGGTGCCGTCCGACCCGATCGCCGAGATCTCTCCGGCGCTCGCGCTCGACATCGTCAACCGGATCGGCGCGAGGTACTTCCCCCGCCTGGCACGCCCACCGGAGCGCCGGCGTCATCGAAACGTCAGCTCCAGGAGCTAGACCGGTGACGTGAGGGTCTTGGTCGCCGAGGACGACGGCGCCCTCTCCGCCGTGCTCGTCCGTGGGTTGCGAGCCGCCGGGTATGTCGTCGACGCCGTCTCGGACGGGACGAGCGCCTGGGACTACCTGCGGACCTACGATTACGAGGTCGCCGTCCTCGACTGGAACCTACCTGGTAGAACGGGTGTCGAGGTGGTGCGGGCGCTGCGGCAAAAGGGCTCCGCCCTTCCCGTCATGATGCTGACGGCCCGCGATGCCGCCGCCGATCGCGTCACGGGGCTCGACGAGGGGGCCGACGACTACCTCGTCAAGCCGTTCGACTTCGGCGAGCTGCTCGCCCGCCTCCGCGCCCTGCAGCGGCGCCCGGCTTCGTCACAGCCTCCCCGCTTGAGCGTGGGCGACATCGTCTTCGACCCGGCGTCACGAGAGGTCCGCGTCGGGACCCGCGCCGCCTCGCTCACCGCCACCGAGCTCGCCATCCTCGAAGTGCTCCTCCGGCGGGCGCCCGCCATTGTGGAGCGTCGCACCATCGCCCTGCACGCCTGGGGCTCGGAGGCAGATGCCCTCGGCTCGAACACGATCGACGTCCACCTCGCCAGGCTCCGCGCCAAGCTCGCCGGGGGCCGCGCCCGCATCGAAACCGTCCGCGGTCTCGGTTACCGCATCGTGCCCGGATGAGCGGTCGGCGCCGGATCACCCCCGCCCACCGGGCTCATGCCGTGCGGGTGGCGGCTGCGGCCACGCTCCTCGTGGCCATCGTCTCGGTCGCCCTCGGCGCCGCCCTCGACCTGCTCGTGTCCCAGCGCCTGACCACCCAGGTGAGCCAAGAGGTGCTCACCAGGCTCGCCCAGGCGAAACGAGACCTCGCCTTCCCGACAGGCAAGCAGGCGGCCGCCGCCTTCGCCAGCGGTGACGAAGGCGGCCGTTACGGCCTCGGCATCTACGGAGCCCCCGTGTTCGTATGGGAGGTGTCGGCATCCGGCGCCGTCGTGCGGGCCACGCCCGGCGCGCCTGGGCTGCCGGCGCGGCGGTGGGGAGCCGCGGCCGCCCAGGGTGGCCTGACCATCGGGACGACGCCGTTCTTGCTGGCCTCCCGCCCTCTCGCCCGGGGATGGCTCGTGGCCGGAGAAAGCCTGGCGGAGCTCTCCCACGTGCGCTCCGTGCTCGTGAACTCGGAGGCGCTCGCCCTGCCGATCTTGATCATCGCTGTGTTTCTCGGCTCCCTCGCCATCGGGATCCGCTCCGTGGTTCCCGTCGAAGAGGCTCGCAGGCGGCAACTTGAGTTCACGGCGGACGCCTCCCACGAGCTGCGTACGCCGCTCAGCGTCATCGAGGCCGAGCTGGCCCTCTGGCGTCAGGGCGGCGGGGAGACCGATGCCGAGGTACTCGACCGAGCCACGACCCTGCAGCGGATCGGGCGGGAGAGCGCCCGCCTCCAGCGGATCGTGGAGGACCTGCTCTGGCTGGCGCGCTTCGACTCCGAGCCGGCTCCCCCAGGCGACGAGCCCATCGACCTCGCCACCATCGCCGAGCTCTGCGCCGATCGCTTTGCCGCCCTGGCGGCGTCCCGCCAGGTCACGATCTCCTTGCAGCGCCCGCCCGAGGGCAGCGTCGCCGTCGTGGCGCCTCCCGAGTGGATCGACCGGCTCGTCGGAGTCCTCGTCGACAATGCCTGTCGCTACGCCGGCGAGGGCGGCTGCGTGCTGATCTCGGTCGGGGTGTCCGGGTCGAGGGCCGTGCTGGCGGTCGAGGACAGCGGCCCCGGCATCCCGCCGGGCGAGCGGGACCGGCTCTTCGACCGTTTCCGCCGCGCCACCGACGAGCCCGGCGGCCACGGTCTCGGGCTGGCTATCGCCGACTCGGTTGTCCGCTCGACCGGGGGTCGTTGGCGGATCGGCCGTGCCGCCGCCGGCGGGGCCCGTATGGAGGTCTCCTGGTCGCAGGGCTGAGCCGGTCGGCCGCTCGGCGTCGGCCTCGCCGTCTCACGGCGCCGGCGCGTCCCATTCCTCGTCGTCGCCAGGTCGTCCGGCCCGCCCTGGGCCGTCCCCGGTCGCCGGGCGGCCCCGCCCCCGTCCACCCCCGGTCGCCGGTGCCGTTGCCGATGAGGCCGCCGCCGCCAGGAGGGCGGCGGCTTTCTCGACCGCCGACCGCGCCCGGTTGACGAGGCGCTCCCGCTCCGTGGCGAGGGCGGCGGCCTCGTCCGACCCGTCCTCCAGGCCGGCTCGCAGCACGTCCATGGCGGCGTCGGCGAGCCGCTCGGTGAGGCGGTCGAGCTCTGCGGCCAGCTCGTCGAAGCGGTCCGTCCCGGGCACGGATCGGCGCCGACTCAGCGAGCGCTCGGCCGCCGCTCGGTGACGGTGACGTCGAGCTCGCCTTTGCCGAACTGTGCCCGTAGCACCTTCTTGTCGAACTTCCCGACGCTCGTCTTCGGCACCTCCTCGATGATCGACCACCGTTCCGGCACCCACCAGCGGGCGACGCGCCCCTCCAAGAAACCCTCCAGCTCCTCCACCGACACCCCGGCGCCCTCTTTCAGCACCACGCAGGCAAGGGGGCGCTCGTCCCAGCGCTCGTCGGGCACGGCCACGACGGCCGCCTCGAACACGTCCGGGTGTGCCATGAGGGCATTCTCGAGCTCGACGGAGGAGATCCACTCGCCACCCGTCTTGATGACGTCCTTGGTCCGGTCGGTGATCGTGAGATATCCCAGCTCGTCGACGGTGCCGACATCGCCCGTCCGCAGCCAGCCGTCGTGAAACCGCTCGGGCGAGTCGTCGCCGTAGTACGAGCCGGTTACCCACGGCCCGCGCACCTCGAACTCACCGACGCTCTCGCCGTCGCGGGGCGCCACCTTGCCCTCACCGTCGACGACGCGCAGCTCCACGCCGAAGACGACGCGGCCGGCCTTCTGGCGGTAGAACCAGGCCTCCTCCCCGCTCACGCCTCGAGGTGGGTGGGCGACGGCCCCGAGCGGGCTCGTCTCGGTCATTCCCCAGGCCTGAATGATGGGCACGCCGTAGCGCTCCTCGAAGGCCTTCATCAACGACCCTGGCACCGCCGAGCCGCCGCAGACGATGCAACGGAACGACGACAGATCCGATCCGTGCGACTCGGCGTAGCGCAGGACCTCGTTCCAGATCGTGGGGACGGCGCCGGCAAAGCTCGGCCGTTCGGCCTCGATGATGCGCACGAGCGGCTCGGCCTGCAGGAACTGCTTCGGCAGGATGAGGTCGGCGCCGGCCAGCCACGCCGCATAGGGGATCCCCCAGGCGTTGGCGTGAAACTGCGGCACGACGACGAGGACCCGGTCCGCCGAGGAGACGGCGAGCGTGCTCGCGGACGTGCTCGAGAGCGAGTGCAGGTAGGTGGAGCGGTGGCTGTAGGCGACCCCTTTCGGATTGCCCGTCGTCCCGCTCGTGTAGCACATGGCGGCCGCTTGGCGTTCGTCGAGGACCGGCCATTCGTAACCCGGCTCGCCTGCGGCGAGGAGCTCGCGGTACGGCATCGTCTCGCCGAGGGCCGAGGCGTCCTCGTTGCCCACGACGACGATGCGCTCGACGCTCGGGCACTCCCCCACCACGCGGGCGAGCGCCCCGGCCAAGGCGGCGTCGCAGATGATGACCTTGTCCTCGGCGTGGTCGATGACGTATTTGAGCTGCTCGGGGAAGAGGCGGACGTTCAGCGTGTGGAGGACGGCGCCCATGCTCGGGACGGCGAGGTAGGCCTCGATGTGCTCCTGGTGGTTGAAGCAAAACGTGCCGACACGGTCCCCGTTACCGATCCCGAGCGAGGCCAGGCCGGAGGCGAGCCGCTCGGCGTTCTCCGCCACCTGGGCGAAGCGGGCCCGGCGGAAGCCGGAGCCCTCGAAGGTGACGATCTCGCTCCGGCCGTGCAGCTGCTTGCCGTGCCGGAGGATCTCGCTGACGAGGAGCGGTGAGTCCTGCATCGTGCTGCGCATGCGGCGGCCTCCTTGGAACGTGCGTGGCGTCTCCCGCAAGCCTAGAGCGCCGCTGGGCGGCCGCTCAGGAGGGCGGCGCGGACGGTTTGGGACTTTTGCCACTGTACGTGGTCTAGTGCACACGCATAGTGTTATAGGGGTCGGCTCCGTCCTGGGTCTCCCTCGGGAAAGTCGGCACCGATAGGCTGCGAACGCCGGTGAGTGGGGAGAGGGGGGAGGGGGCGCGGTGGGAGATGTCGCAAGGCGGGCGCCCTCTCAGCAGTGGCCGCGCCGGCGCGACGGCTCCGGCGACGATCTCGCCGCCGTGCTCGACCGCATCTCGCAGGTCCTGGCCGAAGCGACCATCAGCTACGACGACACCCTGGAGCTCATCGCCCGCACCGCCAGCACGGTGCTCGGAGGGTCGTGCGTGCTCTGGCTCGTCGATGACACCGGTCGCGAGCTCACCCTGGCGGCGGCCCACGATGCCAATCCGGAGCGCCTGGCGATCCTCACGCGGGCCTTCGCCGGAGCCCGTCACAGCGTGCGCGACCCGGTCTTCTCGGAGACTCTGCTGTCCCCCGGGCTTCGCTGCTTCGACCCGGTGGCTTGGGGGGAGCTGCGAGGCTGGGCGCGGGCGTCGGCGCCGGCCAGCCTGCAGGCGCTGGGTCCGGCCGTCCTGTTGACGGTCCCCCTCCGCGCCCGGGGCACGACGCCCGGGATTCTCGGGCTCATCACCCAAGCCGGTCAGGGTGATCTCGACGAGGCCGGCCGCGTGCTCCTTCGCCAGCTCGGCGACCGCGTGGCTCTCGCCATTGACAACGCCCGCTTGCTTCGCGCAGCCGAGCGGCAGATCGAAGAGCGCCGTCGCGCCGAGCAGGCCCGCCAGGCTGGCGAGACGACCCTCGCCGCCGTCTCCCGCTCCGGGCCGATCCTGCTGTTCGCCTGCGACGCGGACGCCACCATCGTCCACATGGACGGTGGTCTGCTCACCCAGTTCCAGCGCCTAAGCGACTCGATCATGGGCAAGAACTTCCTCAGCGTGTTCCGCGAGTACCCGCATGTGACCGAGCTGGCGAAGCGGGCGCTCGCCGGTGAGCAGATCCGGCGTGCCCAGTTCACCCTCGGGTCGTTCAACCTTGAGACGTGGGCGTCGCCCCTGCGGGATCGCGACGGTGCTCTCGCCGGCTTTGCCGGCATCGTCGTCGACGCCTCCGCCCGCGTGGCGGCGGAGGCGGCCGTTCTCGAGTCCGTCCGCCGGCAGTCCGCCCTGGTCGAGCATGCCTCCGATGTCATCATCGTCATGACCCCTGATGGCAGGGTGCACTATGTCAATCCGGCGGCACGGCGGGTCCTCGGCTATCCCTGGCGCTCGGGTGACGTCCTCGACGTCCTCTCGCTCATCCATCCCGAGGACCGCGACCGCTGCCGGGCCGAGATCCGCCAGGCGATCAAACGGCCCGGCGCGCAGGAGCCGGTCGAGTTCCGCCTCCGGCACGCCAACGGCGGCTACCGCTTGATCCAGTCGATCGGGAACAACCTTCTCGACGATCCAGCCGTGGGGGGTTTCGTGGTCACGTTGCGGGACGTGACCGAGGAGAGCTTCGCCTCGGAGCGCTTCCGTCTGATCGCCGAGCGCCAGGCGGCGCTGGCGGACCTCGGGCGCTGGGCGCTCGTCGGTCTCGAGTACGCCGATCTCGTCTCCGACGCCGTCACGGTGCTCGCCGAGCACTCGGGGGCCGATTTCGTGCGCGTCTTCGACGCCCTGCCCGACGCCGACTTCATCGCGCTCTCGGCCAGCCACGGGGAGGACATCGGCGGCGGCGAGCTTCTCTCGGCGGACCCGACGTCATCACCGGCGAGCTGCGCCCTCATGACCGGCCAGACCGTGCTCTGCGGCGATCTCCTCCAGGAGGAGCGCTTCGACGTGCCGGATCTGTGGACGCGGGCCAACGCGGCCTCCCTCGTCGTCGTGCCGATCCCCGGCTCGGACATGCCCGTCGGGGTGCTCGAGGTCGGCTCCCGCACGTGTGGCGCCTTCGCCGAGGAGGACGTCAACTTCGTGGAGGCCGTCGCCAACGTGCTGGCGGCGGCCACGGCCCGGCACCGCGCCGAGATGGCCATCCGCCGGCAGGCCCTCCAGGACCCCCTCACCGGGCTGCCGAACCGGCTCGTCCTGGCTGACCACGATGTCGCCTCGCATGCCGCCACCGGCTACCTGCCCACCATGAGCGGGGCGGAGCGCACCGTCTTCGTGCTCGACATCGACGGGTTCAAGGAGATCAACGACACCTTCGGCCACGCCATCGGGGACCTCGTGCTCCTGGAGGCGTCCCGGCGTCTCCGGGCCATCGGCGACCCGGTCGAGCTCGTCGCCCGCCTCGGAGGGGACGAGTTCGCCCTTGTCGTCCATGGGGCCCAGCACGCCGAGGACCGGCTGTCGGCTCGTATCGAGGAGGACCGGCTCGCCAACCAGATTCTCTCGGTCCTCGGGGATGCCCTTGATGCCGAGGGCGTCAGGCTCCACCTCCGCGGCACTATCGGCATCGCCTCGGCCGACCTCGGGCAGGACGACAAGCCGCTCGAGGTCCCCGACCTCCTCCGCCGGGCAGAAGCGGCCATGTACCAGGCCAAGACCGAGCATCAACGCGTCCGCCGCTACAGCGACGATCTCGAGCGTTCGAGCCGCTCCCGCCTTGTCCTCGCGAGCGAGATGGCCGAGGCGATCGACCAGGGCCAGCTGCGGCTCGACTTCCAGCCGATAGTGCGCTGCGCCGACGGTGGGGTCACCGGGGTGGAAGCCCTCGTGCGATGGCAGCACCCCAGCAGGGAACTGCTCTTACCGGACGTCTTCGTGCCACTCGCAGAGCAGACCGGCATCATCTGGGAGCTGACTGGCTGGGTGCTGCAGCGTGCCCTGGCGGAATGCGCCTTCTGGCACCGGAAGGGATACCTCATCCCCGTGTCTGTCAACCTCTCGGCGAGCACCGTTCACGACCCCCTCCTCCTCGATGTCGTCATGTCGGCGGCGGCCAACGTCGATCTCCCCCCGGGCGCGATCCAGCTCGAGATCACCGAGAGCGCCGTCATGCGGGATCCAGCCGGAGCCGTGCGCTCGCTCGAGGCGCTCACCTCGCGAGGCGTGCGTTTCGCCCTCGACGACTTCGGGACCGGCTACTCATCCCTCGGTTATCTGCAGCGCCTCCCCGTCGCCTCCGTGAAGGTCGACAAGTCCTTCGTCATCCCCCTCGCCAAGGGCAACGACGATGTCAGCAGGGCGATCGTGCGAGCCGTCGTCGAGCTCGGCCACAGCATGGACCTTGACGTCATCGCCGAGGGCGTCGACTCTGCCGCCGCCCGGTCGGTGGCCACGGCGCTTGGTTGCGACGCCATGCAGGGTTTCTTCATCGCCTCGCCGCAGGAGCCGCAGGCTCTGCAAAGCTGGCTCGAGGAGAACGTCCCCCGCTCCGGACCGGCGGGCATGCGCCCCGGATCATCTGGCGCCGCCAGCGCCGACTGAGAAGCCAGACCGGCCTTCACGAGCCTCCGGCGGCCGGCCGGGCGGCGGTCTGTGCGCGGGGGAGGCTCTGGGAGGCGCTGCCAGGTCGCGCCGGGCGCGCGGATCCCCCGCGGCGGTCGGCGGAGCCGCGACGTGATGTTTGACGGACGGTCCGTACGCTGAGGCGAAAGAGGTGCTGGCCGGCTACTTCGTGCTGGAGACGGCCGATCTTGACGATGCGATCGCCTGGGCGGTCCAGATGCCGGCCGCTCGGAGGGGCAAGATCGAGCTCCGCCCGATCGCGCCATGGACGCCAACGCCGCCCTGGTCAAGGTACTGCGGGAGGAAGGCTCGAGAGTGCTCGCCACTCTGGTGCCAACTCGGAGATCTGTCGGTGGCCGAAGAACGCCCGCTCCGAAGCCACCATCGCCGCCCTTGATGCCTGGCCCGTGCCGGGGATCCCGGAGCACCCTGCAGGTGGCGGCTGCCTTCTCGGGGTGACCCCGATGGAATTGTTCTGGCGCCGCGACATGGGAGCTGTGAAACCCGACTCTTCCCTGTTCAGGCAGCGCCGGTCATTCCAGGCCCGAGCTCAACACCGACTTGGTCATGGTCAAGGAGCGCGTGGCAATCCCTGCAGACGAGTTGTTGTTCGACTTCTCCGCCGCAGTCGAGGTGGCGATAGATGATCGGGCGCCCATTCGGCGCCGCCCAGCGGTCTCCCCAGTCGGTCAGGGCGATTATCACGGGAGCGAGATCTCGTCCCTTCTCCGTCAGCCGGTACTCCTGATAGGCCGAGCCCTCCGACGAGAAGCGCTCCATGATCCCCGCTTCGATGAAGCCGTCGAGCCTGGCGGCAAGGATGTTCCTGGCTAAGCCGAGGCGCCGGAGAAAGTCGCTGAAGCGGGTGACGCCGCCAAAGAGGGCGTCCCTGATGATGAGCAGGCTCCAGCGCTCGCCTACCACCTCGAGCGATCGGGCGGCAGAACAGGTCTGTGCCTCGTAGCTATTTCCCAGCATGAGGCCCAATCTAACATTTCCGGTTGCATCATGCGACCACCCATGTTACGGACTCCGGTTGCGTGACGCAACCAGATCACCGGGTGGGGAAGCAGGGATGCCTCCCCGAACTACAGAACCAGGAGGCAAGACCATGAGAATCGCAGGTAAGGCAGTCCTGATCACCGGCGCCAACCGCGGCATCGGAGCGGCCCTGGTCGAAGAGGCACTTCGCCGAGGCGCCAGGCGGTGTACGCCGGGACCCGCCGAACCCTGGAGCACCGCGACAGCCGGGTCGTGCCTTTGACCCTGGACGTGACCGACCCGGGCCAGATCGAGCGGGCCGCGGAGGCGGTCGATTCCCTCGATGTCCTCATCAACAAGGCCGGCATCGCCCTCTACGACGACCTGAGCGACCGGTCGGTGCTCGAGCGGCACCTGTCCGTGAACCTGTTCGGCACCTACGCGGTCACCCAGGCGTTTCTGCCGCTGCTCACCCGCTCCGGCGGAGCCGTCGTCAACAACACGTCGATGATGGCCATGGCGCCTCTGCCCATCACGCCCGCTTACGCCGTCTCGAAGGCTGCCGTTTTCAACCTGACCCAGTCGCTTCGGGCACTGCTGGCAGGGCGCTGCGTGAGGGTCCACGCGGTCCTGACCGGGCCCACCGACACCGATATGACGAGGGGCTTCGAGATCCCGAAAGCCACTCCGGCATCGGTGGCCCGAGCGATCTTCGACGGCGCGGAGAACGAGGAAGAGGACATCTTCCCCGATGCCATGTCTCAGGTCCTGGCCGACAGCTGGCGCAACGGCGTAGCCAAGAGCCTCGAGCACGAGTACGCGGCTCTCGTCCAAGCGCCGTCCGCCGCTTAGTATCCACCGCAAGTTAGAACGCGCGTAGTACCATGACGGTGTGGAGGTCGGCAAGGAGGGGGTCGCGCGCTTCTTCGACGTCGTGCTGCCCCACCTGA
>Ga0187781_10002044_pt1 | contig 15408 bp, 13 predicted proteins | sample 0715_SJ02_MP02_2_FD_132447 | JGI IMG/M metagenome (GOLD analysis project Ga0187781, IMG submission 132447) | Tropical peat soil microbial communities from peatlands in Department of Meta, Colombia - 0715_SJ02_MP02_20_MG | ecosystem: Environmental > Terrestrial > Soil > Wetlands > Peat | place...
GCTCACCCCTGCTTTGGCTGCCATCTGGGCGACCGAGTCTCCAGCGTTAGCCGTCGCCAGCGGTGAAGTTCCGGGCGGCGTGCTTGCCGCGCTCTGGGACTGGGGACCGCCGGCCTGCGCGAATTCGAAGTGCAAATCGTGTTTCGAGATGGCGATCGAAACGCTCGAGCGAAGAGGTACGCCATCCGCGGAAAACAAGTCGATGGTTTCGTCCATCGTATCCATGGTGCCGTTGAACAGGAATGAGCCCCACTTGAATTGCAGGCTGGGTGGAACGCGAGTTTGCTGCTGAGGCGCGTTGGGATTCTGCACGGTCATGAAATACGCGATCATCTTGGTGAGGTTGCGCACATCGCCGCTTGGATCCTGCGTGCCCTGCGGCAGCGGCAGTGTGACGTCGAACCACAGCTCCATGCTTAACTTGGTGGTGCTAGTGCTGACGAATTGAGTAGAGGAGCCCTGCGGCTGGTTCCCGCTGCCCCACGAGTTCGAATAGTTCAGCTTCAAGGATTGCGGATTAAACTGCACGGTGACGTCTTGCCCCGTGCCCGTCACAGTCCCCTGCGCATTCTTGAACACTTCGATCAAGTGGGCTTTCTGCAAGTTCTGGGGCTGCGGCATAGTTGCATCCTCACGAAAGCGGCGTCCAGGTCATCAACTCGTACACCAACGACATCTCCTCGATGGCGACGATGCCGTCTTTGGCATTCAGCGCGGGGGCTCTCAGTTTCACCGGCAAGCAACCGGTTAACTGGAATTGCAACTGCTCGGTCCCATCGCTGCCGAGCATGACGATGTTGGCAGAGCCTCGCAGGCCGCCTCCGCCGGGCGCCGTCACCGCATCGAACCAACTCCACAGGTCGAAATTGGAGGTCATCCCGCGCTTCAGCGTGAGCTGCCCGTATCCCACCTGTCCCGCCATGTGAACCGGCCCCGTGTTCCGGCCACCCTCTTTGATGGTTTTGGGCTCGAGGTTCATTTCCAACCCGTCAACGTCGGAGAACATTGCGGCGCAAACCATGTCGGAGACGCCCTCGACCTCAATCTCCACGAGAAAGTTGAAGGTTGTGAATGGCAACGCCGAAACAGGGCTGCCCATCTTACCCCTCCACCAGCGCCAGTTGTCCGCCGCTCTGGACCAGCTTGACGGTTAAGAAGGCCATGGGCAGCGAGGGAGCTACTTTCAGCTCCACGATGAAGCGACCCTGGTCCATTGAATCCGGTGTATTCACCGAGGCATCCGCGACGACCTGATAGGAATCTTGCGCACTCGACCCGGCGAAAGCGCCGCGCTCGAGCATCAATTGCATCCACTGTTGGAACTGCCGGGTCACCGCCCGCTGCAGGGAGGTCGAGTTGTTCTGAAATACGTAGCGCACGCCCTCCTGCAGCGCCAGGCGCCGCAAGAGGATCAACAATCGCCGCACGTTCAGCGGTTGCAAAGGATCGGACTCCGGCATGAGCGTGTCCTGGTTGGTGATCATGAAACCTTCCGGCTGCTGGGCAATCAGGTTGATTCCAGCGGCCGCGAACGCCAGCGCCGAGTCGCTTTCGAGGGTGGGTGCGAGCGCCACGGCGTTGCCCACCGCCACGTTAGCCACCGCGATCCATGCTCCGGAATTCAGCGTGGTGGAGGCGATCACTCCGCAGACCGCGCCATCCGGCACAAGGTTCCGCAACGACTGGGGCGGCGAACTCGTGGTGTCCGGCGTCACCACCCAGGGATGGTAAAGCGCGCCGTAGCTGGGTGTGCGCGGAGAATCTTGCGTCGCCGCGCTCGCAAGCAGCGCTTCATAAGAGACTGCCTCGCTCTTTCGGAAAGAGTATGGAAGGCTCAGAATTACCACCAGGTCGCTGCGTGCCGCCGCCATCACCAGCAGCGCCTTGTGCACGGCGAACAAGACCGGCGGCGGGGTATATGGGGCGAGCGGCCCGCCGGCGGCCGGGAAGGGAACTACCTCCCATGGCGAAGGGGGCTGAGGCACGGTGTTGACCGTGTTCGACCAGGGACTCGACTGGCCGCTCCGTTGCGCGTTGACGCGAAAGTAGGACGGCGGGCCCGGCGTGGCCCAATATTGAAAAGTAGTGGCTTGTCCCTGGTAGAGCGGCGAGGCCGATTCGAACAGCGGATCGCCCGCCGTCTGAAGCGTATAGGCGTCCACGGCGCCCGGCGGCGGAACCCAATTCAGGATGACCCGGTTGCCTTCCTCGATCAGTTGCAGTTGTGGAGCCTCGAGCAACTGCCCGCCGCCGGCGATGAAATCCCCCGTGCCCAACTCAACCTCCGCCGTCTCCGACCACGGCCCGGTTCCTGCGGTGCCGTACGCCGACACGCGGTAGTACAGTTCCAGCGGGCACTGCGCGCTGCTCGAGAGCACCTCGGATAGCGCCGCGCCCGCATCCTGCGAAGTCGTTCCCGTTTCGAAGGTGGGATCGCTCGATTGTTCCAGCGTGTACCCCGAAGCCCCCGTGACAGCCGTCCACGAGACTGTGTAGTTCCCGGTTTCATCCGGGGTCGAGACCCGCACAGGATCGGGTGAGGCTAAGGTGGGCGTCTGGGCAGGGACGCGTTGCCATCCGCTGTGGACCGCGTCGGGCGCGGCGATCATACTGATTTCGTCAGTGTTCAGCAGGGCATACACGCCACCGAGCGCGCCGCCATTCTCTGCCTGGTTCTGCCAATAGAAGGCATCTTGCAGCAGCGTGGATGAGCTCGAGTTCGCCAGATGCGGGTCGATGAAGAGGCTCTGGTCAAAGGATGCCAGCCCGTCACGGTCGAGCGCCGTCGCTCCGGGCTGCGTTGCGCCTTGAGTGAAGTCGTCGTTGACCAGAGCCGTCATTCCCAACGGGAGACCCAGTCCCGTTGTGGTGGGGCCGGCCAGCGGGAATCGCGGATTATCGATGTCCGCGGCCAGGGCGGCGTAGGGCAGCGGAGCAGGACGCGTCACGGGCGCATACAAGACGGCATCGGTCGGAAGCAATCCCCAATACTGAGGATTCTCTGGAGAGAACCCCAGACCGGCGATCTGCTGGGCCGGGGCACCCTGCGGCCACGCCCAAAGTTCAAAGGTCACGATCGACGCCTGGAAGCTTGCGCCTTGATTGGCCACCCAAGCCGCCGCGGGAGATGATTCCCACCACGCGAGCGTGCTGGTTAGGGTTGCCATTTCCTCCGCGGGTGGCGAGCCGATGGTGCCGAGTCCAGCCTCAATGGCTTCCACTTGCACCAGTAAAACCTGTTTGCCAAACAGCATTCTCAGCCAAGAGCCGGGCGGAATACTTTGTGCCAGATCGCGGCTCAAACCGAGCACCAGTTCGCCGTTTTGAATCGAGAAACTCGAAAACGCTATCGCGCTGTCGCTCCCCGCTGCGAGAAACCAAACCTGTTGTGGCTGTCCCAGCGGCGGGGAGGAGGGAACCGTCAGCGCGGGCTGGAACCAGAACCAGCTCGAGCTAAAAACGTCGAAGTAAGCCAGCGCCCCACTCTCGGGGAAGAACAACTGCATCAAGTCTCCCGGATTCAGCCCTTGGGGCGGTTGCGGGCTCGGTCCATTGCCCGGCCATCCGGACGCTTGTGCGGGCAGCGGACTTTCGAGCAGGGTGGCATTGACCGTGAGATCGTCCGACCAACTGCCCTCCGCACGCGCCTGCGCCCAGCCGGCATGGATGTCGCCGCTTTGGTCCACTTGCAGCAGTCCGGGAACGGTCCAGGCGTTAAACAACGCGCCCTTCGCCAGGCGCAGGACCCAACAGCGCAGTCCGCCATTGCGGAAAAACGTCCGTACCGCAGGCGGGGTCTGCGCCAGCCGCATCTGGTTCTGCGCGCGATCCCAAGCCAGCGTCAAATCGGTTCCGAAGACGTCCTGAAAACGGCCTGCGTCTTCCACTATAAAGGGCACGCCAATGGGCCCCGAGGGCAGAAAGCCGGCGAATGCCGCGATGTCCATGCGCGGCAAAAGCGCGGGCGGAGCCGCCGGCACACTTTCGAAATAGATTCCGGGGAGACGCGCAGTGGCCATGGCTTAGCTCTGATCGATGCGTTCGGAGATCAGCACGAGCTCTTCGATGGCCACGTCGGTGCCTTTGCCTGTCAGTGCCGGCCCGGTGAGCTTGGTGGGCCGTGCATTGGTCAGCGTCCACTGTTGCACCGCATTCTGCCGCTGTTCGTCCATCAACTGAATGATGACCGTGCGCCCCTGCGTTTGATCGCCGTTGCGCACCGCATCGATCCAGTCGTACAGAGTCGTCAAATCCCCAATGACGCCCCGTTTTAAGGTGACGTCGTTGATCTTGTAAGAGCCTGTAATCTTGATGGGTGAATTCTCCTTCGAGTTCCCCGCCCGGTACTCCGCCACGTGGATTTCCATGCCCAGCCCCGCGACCTCTTGGAACCCTGCCTTGAAATCGTCCGGTCCGGGCCCGCCGGTCCCGAGGTTGACGCGAAAGTTGAATTGGCTGTAAGGCGTATCGCGAAAAGTTGCCATCCCGATCTCCTTTCCTCACTGCTGGTTTCACGCGGGCGAGACGCCCGTCATTCGGAGCCCGCGAGGGGCGGCGTAGAGTGGCCCCGGGCGCTAGCTGCCGCTGCTGCTACTGGCCGTGAATTGGCCGATGCGGAAGATGACGAACTCCGCCGGACGCAGCAAAGCCACGCCGATGACGCACACTAAGCGGCCATTCGCAATGTCGTTATTCGTCATGGTCGTCTGGTCGCATCGTACGAAGAACGCCTGGTCCTTCGTGGTGCCGAAAAGCCGCCCGTTCAGAAACTCGTTGTACAGAAAATCGGAGACGAGTTGCTGCGTGTTCGCCCAGGTGTCAGGGCCATTGTTCTCGAAAACCACGTACTGGGTTCCGAGGTCGATGCTGTACTTGAGATAGTTCATATACCGGCGCAGGTTGACGTATTGCCATTCTGTATCGGAAGTCGCGGTGCGCGCTCCCCAGAGCAGATAGCCGCGCCCCACAAAGTAGCGGAAGCAGTTCACTCCCAGCGGATTCAGGATGTCCTGCTGGCCCTTGTTGAGCATCAGCTCGAAGCCCAGGGCGTCGGTCACCACTTCGTTGGCGGGCGCCTTGTGCGGGCCCACTTCCTGATCGCTGCGCGCATAAATGCCGGCCACGAAGCCGCTGGGCGGTAGAGTGATTTCGGTGTTGGAAATGGGGTCGAGGATCTGAACCCAGGGGTAATAAAGCGCCGCGTAGGTGGAGTCGATCTGGCCACGCCAGGCGCTGATCTGCGAGACGCTGTAATTATCCGGCGCGTCCAAAACTGCAATCCGGTATTCCATGTTTTCGCAGTGGGTGATCAGATTGAAGGTGGTTTGCAAAGCGTTCAGGTAGACATTCGGATCGCTGCCCGCGCCGTACGTCGAGCCGGGCGCGGCCACAATGGATACCTCCGCCACGTCCTCGAGCGCCTTCAAGCCTGTCTTGCTCTGAGGATTGGATGGGTCTTCCGAACCCTGGTAATCAGTGGCCAAGGGGCGATAACCGTCCAACCCGTGCTCCAGTTGCACGGTCAACTGCGCGGGAGTCCCCGCGATCAGGCCGGGTACCGTCACGCCGGATTGATTCAGCATGATCTGGGCGATCTCGATGCCTGCCGCAGGGCTTGAGTCCGAGAAGCTGAAAACCATCGGCACCTGGAGTTGCTGAGTCCCGTTGGGAAGGTTCGGTCCAAACTGGCCAGTGAACGACTGCGTGCTGCGCGGATCAAAAGCTATTCCACTATAAACGTCGGTGCGAGTTAAGGAATCCGGATAGGTAATCTGCAAAGCGGCCTTCAACACACGCACTTCGGTGTTGGGCGGCAACTGTGAAATATCCGTGCCGCTGCCCGCCGCCACGTCCGTGATGAGATGGAAGCGCCAGCTCATTTGGCCGGTGGTCTGGTTCAGATAACTTTCCGCCCAGTAGAACTGTCCGCCGACACCGGGCGCTGACGGTGGGCTGCCGGAAGGGCTGGGGCTGATCCACACCACATCGAAGGGAAGCGTTCCACGCAACGTGTTGGTCAGCGACGGTGGGCTTCCCGTCGAGGAGATCTGCGAAAGCACGTTCGGGCTGATCGAAAGCGTGATCAACAGCGTCACGTTGGCCCCCGAGCCGGGATACCGGCCCGACCAGGTGATGGCCAGGGGCGAAGGGGGACTACCAGCGCTGGTCTGCTGCGCCCAGGCGTAGCCGTAAGGCACCGGCGTGCCGCCAGGGAAGAGCAGGGTGGCGGGATTCGGGCCGAAGTCGTAGACCCGGCTTACGTAGAGCAGGCTGCCTCCGTTGTCGAAGAACTCCCGCACCGCTTGCCCGACGTAGTTGATCATCGTCCCCGCATCGGCAAATTCCAGCGGGTCGAGGCTGCCGTATGCGGCGACGAAGTCTGACAGGCACGTCAATAGCGAGGGCGTGCCGGAAATCGGTCCCATGCGGGTTGGCCCCACGAAACCAGCCGTGCTGGTACTGACGCCCTCGATAGTTCGCGGGCCGCTGATCTCTTCTACGTAGACGCCTGGCGACAGATATTGACCCATGTGGTTTCTCCTTCAGCTAGGGCGGGGAGCCTCCCAGCGAAATATTCAAAGTGGAAATAGGTGACGGCGGACTGCCGGATAGCGTGCAGAGCACCAGATCCTGTCCAAAATTCAGGTTGGCCGTGAGTTGCCCCGCCGACGTGGTGGGATTGGTCCAGATGGACGCGGCCTGCTGGTTTTTGAGAATGTCGCGCATACTCGGGGTGTCCGTCCAGGGCCATACGACATCGGGAAAGCTCGCGGCAGGGTAGGTGAGTTGGTCCGGGCTATAGAGCGCCTCGACCGTCACCGGCCAACTCTGCGCGGCCACGTTTCCCTGTCCGGTTCCGGGGGGCGAGCCCAGTTGCAAGGCTTGCATCACCGGATACGGAACCAGCACCAGCGCCCGGCCCGACTCGTCGGCGATGCCCGTCCAGGTCTCGGTTTGTCCGGCGATCTGGACGCGCAGCACCGCCCAGGCAGCCGGCTGATTGGCATCCTGGTCCCAAAGGTCGGCTCGAATCGCTCCAACGCCGGGAGGAACGGGGCGGGCCACGGACGCGAACAGATGCGCCACTCGCGCGCCCGGCGTCGGGTCCGGCGATCCTTGCACGAGCACGGCGCCCGTCTGGTCCAGCGTGTAGACCAGCACCGCCGGCAGATACCTGCTCAATAGGTCCTGCACGGTGACAACGTAGCGGAACGTGCCCGCCGGGCTGTTTGCCGCCGGCCCTGGATGCTCCGCCGCGTATAAGCCCGGCAAACCGAAAAACGCATAGACACCGGAGCGAGTGAGCACGGCCGTGAGGGGCGGGGCACTCGAACCCGCCAGTCTCAAGCTCACCGCCAGCCCATCGTTGATGGGCAAATTCAGCGTCAAATCCCAAAAGCGTATCCCCAGGGGCGTGAAACTCTGCGAGACCTCGAGGGGAGTTCCAGGACCATAAACCGTGTTGGTCGTCAGCACCATCCACTCGCCTCACGCGCCGCCGGCGGACACATTTTGGTAGTTCATCGATCGCTGCTGCACCGGCGCACCGCTCACGTTCGCCAGCGTTGATTCGATCCGCACCACCCGCGCTACGTACGGGACCGAGAGCTGGTACATGTGCCGGATGATTACGTCCCAAATGTCAAACAGATCTTCCGTACTTAGTTGCGCGAGCGCTATCTCGACCGTCTCTTCCGGAAAGAAGACATTTGGTTTATAGCTATTCAATAAGCTGGCGGGCAGCACCGCGTTGTCCTCGAGCGTGCGCATCATCCAGCCGGCCAGTTCATGTTGTATTGAGGCCGTCTTGGCCCACGCCGTCAGCAGGAAGTGCAGCTCGAGTGGCAGCTTGGTGGGGCCGCGTTGTCCGTTCGGTTGCAACCTGCCGGGGGGCGTACGGTTCGTCCCATCCTGAAAAATGCGGTAGAGGAAAAGCGAGACGCCTTCGTCCATCGGATTCAAAAGGTCGTTTACCACGTAGACTTGAAAGTCCATCGTGGCATTGTTGAACTGCGTGGGATCGTAGCTGCTCCGCAAGAGGCGTATGATCGCTTCCGTCGTGGCTGCGATGGCCGAGCAGGTCGCCATTCGTTCGTTCCTTTCCGCTGCCCTGCATTCCTGGGGTCAAGCTTCGTTGCAACTTCGCTTCAGCTTGGCAACTGGCACAACCACAGCGTGCCTTTGAACTACTTCGATTACAGCCAAGACACGGGAGGCGCTGCCGCAGTCGGAGAAATCGACGACGGTGCCCTCCACCTCGGCCGCCTCAGCCCAACTCGCTCGAACTTCATCTGCCTCGGGGAGGAATACATCACATACTCGAAAGCGAACCTTGTCGCCTTTTTCCGTAGAAGACCTTCCCCCGGTACAGCTATTGGTACTTATTGAGAGCAATGAGAAAAGCAAGCGAGCGGCCAATCTCAGTGTGCTTTCGAAGTCAGCGAACTGCCTCACCACGATCTGCAGGCGAATTCCTACGAGCCAAAGGGCTTGCCGCCGGAACTCGAGGGGAGGTTGGAATGGCGCGCCATGCGATCGATCGTTGCTCGCACACCGGGCGCTGCTGCAAACATTGGCAGCCGCTGGGTGAGGTGTTCACTGGGATGGCGCAAAGAATTGGCCCTGGTCCGTACGACAAAATCCGCGAATCCAGGAACCTGCCGAGAAAGGCGATTCGGACTGCAAAGAATTGCAGGTCCGCTGCCAATTCTGGCAGCGTGAGAAGCTGTCACGTGGTTCCAAGGGAGAAGGGTATCAATCCGTCAAGGTTCGGTGAGCAGCGCGCGGTCGCGCGGTCACACCCTACCGCACCAAACCTTCCCGCGCCTGTGTGGTGTAGGGGGTAGGGCTTGCCATACCCTCGGGCCGACGGCCCGCGACAAGGGGACGGCAAGCCGTCCCCCTACATCTCGGACCATTATCGACGGAACAGGGGTTGCGCGATGCCCTTGATGAGCCCAATGCCCAGGGAGTAACATCGGCAGACGGAGAACGAGATTCCTGGCTGGGCTCGGAATCACAGCATAGTCTTTGTAATCGGCTACGAGAGGTAGGAGGAGGAGAATGACTTCGGCACCTGGCAACCATCCTGCGGATTTATCGCTGATTGAACGTCTGGCGGTCATCCCCTACACCGGGGCGGTCACCGATATACTAGACGAAATGGGTTACTTCCATCAGACTCTTCCCCACGCCATTCAATCCTTGGTACCGGGGCAGACCGTGGCGGGTCGTGCGCTCACGCTCCGCGGAGAGTCCACGCCGATCGATGATCCGGATCTTATCTATCTGCCGGTTCTGAAAATGTTGGGAGAAATCCGGCCGGGCGATGTGCTCACCAACCAGGCCAACGACAACGTTTCGGCGCACTTCGGCGAACTCTCGAGTGAAACCGCCAAGTTTCGCGGGGCTCGAGGTGCAGTAATCGATGGCGGCGCTCGCGATACGGAGTACATCGTCCGCCTCGGGTTTCCGGTGTTTGCCCGCTACAAGACACCCACAGACATCCGCGGCCGGTGGCGGTTGCTCGAATGGAACGTCCCCATCGTGATCGGTTCGGTCAACATAACTCCAGGCGATTTGATCTTAGGCGACCGCGATGGGGTTGTCGTCATTCCTCAGACGATTGCGGAAGAAGTGGTCAGCAAAGCGGAAGAGGTGGTGCGGACGGAGAACTTGGTACGGGCGGCCATTCTTAAGGGCGTGCTACCCCTCGAGGCTTACCAGCGCTTTGGTCGGTTTTAGCCGGATTTCCCAGCGTGTTTTGATGCCGGGGTATGGGCATACATGCTTTGCATATCGGCGGGCTTTAGCCCCGCCCTTCCTGTAGACCTTTATGAATACGCTAATTGATCCAACCAAGTATTAGAGGAATTACCCGGTCAGCGGTTGGGGTACGGAAACGGGATTTATCGGGCAATGAGTGCCGAACTAACGACCCGATTCGAGTATCAACTTCTGAATCCGCCAATTCAGCAATTCGGCGACGTAGATTTCGGTTTCCGACGGGCAGGCGATTTCGTGGATCCACCCGAACTGCTTGAGTTGTTTGCCTGATTCGCCGAGGACTCCCAGAACCTTTCCCTCCAAGCTGAGCTTGTAGATCCGGCCAGGGTAGCCGTCGGAGCTGAACAGGACTTGATCAGGTCCCGGCGTGATGCAGACGGTCCAAGGCGCGCCAGGCGCCATTGCACCCGTAGCCGTGTTCGGCTTGTTGCCGATCGCCGGCCGGGCGTCTGGGTCAACCGGCACGTCGATGGTGATCTGGCGCAGGAACTTGCCTTCGCCATCGAACACCTGGATGCGGCGGTTTCCGCGGTCCGCTACGTAGACGCGTCCTTGAGCATCCACGGCAATGCTATGCGGAGTGTTGAACTGACCAGGGCCATCGCCCGGCGCGCCCCATGACTTCAGCCAGTTGCCGTCCTTATCCACCTTGGCGACGCGAGAGTTGATGTAGCCGTCGCTGATGTAAGTGTTGCCCGCCGTATCCCACGCCATGTCAGTGACTTGCCTGAACATCCCGTCAACCGGAGGGAGCGGCGGCTTGGGGTGGCGTAGCGGCTCGGTCCCCTCGTCCGAGGCTTCCTGTTTTCGCCCAAATACCATCGCCACCCGGCCCGCGGCGTTGAACTTGATCACCATGTCCGAACCCTTGTCCGCCACCCAGATGTTGTCATCCCTATCGATCTTCACCGAGTGCGCAAACGACCAAGCGTACAAATGGTGGCCGATCTCGCGAATGAAGTTACCTTCGGCGCCAAACTCCAGAAGTTGCGCGGCTCCCGCCCCATAGGCGGGCCCGGTCGTGTCGCCACGCGAGAAGACAAAAACATGTCCCTGGGAGTTCACTGCCACGCCCGCCACTTCACCCAAATAGATGTCCGGCGGGAGCTTTAGAAAATCGGGAACCGATTGGAAGGGGATCTTGGGCGGCTGTTGAGCGAAAAGCGAAACGCAGAGCGACAATGATAGGACGAGTATCGCGTGCCTCATGAAAGCCTCCCGCATTTAAGCGTGGCGGCATTGCCGGCAGAGAACCTCCAAATTTCTCATCACAGGTCCGCCGACGGAATCTATCAGATGCGCTTCCCAATCTTCTCTCAGAGCGTTCGTACATCGCGGGTGCCAGAACTCTTTGGGGTGTTTGCAGTTCCCCCTTTGACATTCGCACCGTCCGCGTGCCCGTTGATACAGAGCCTGCCTGGTTTCCTTGGTCAATTTTGCCTCAGGCATAACCTGCCTCCTCTTTTGCAAGTGGGTTACGAAAGCGAGCGCGGGAAGGGAGGGCGTGGTGTGTGTACGTCGGTCAGCAAAGACACCTGTACACGATAGTCTACCATTCGCGCTCTGGCGCCGGGTTCCGAAGAGCCCTCATGCCCACACGTACACCACGCCTGCCGCATGGCAGCCGGTTGTTAGCCGCTCCAGCTCGCGAACGCTGAGACCAACGTGTCTGCCGTACCTCCTAGTCGGCTAAGTGGTAGACAGCGAAGCGGCTGAGTTGGAGAATACGTCGCTGATTGCACTCCCCAAGTTATTCATGGTTGCTATTGCAGCTAACGCAATCATCACCAGGAGCAGACCGTATTCCGCCAGATCCTGCCCTGCTTCGTCTTTCCATAGGCGCCTCAACATATTCCTCATGCCTCCCCCTCCGGACGCTGATCTTCCGTCGGGCCTCTGTTTCATTTAGTGAGAATTGTCACCCTTTACTACATTATATCACGGAAGCGACAGTCGGCGCCTCGCTGAAGAATTCGCTCCCGGCGCCAGAGACCGTTCGTGTCGCAGCGCCGTCGCAGATATTTCCGGAGCAGGCACCCACGCGCAAGAGATTAACAGCCCCTACGCTCGCCTATAACAACCGGTTATTGATGAGAAGATTGATAGCTGCCGAAGGGGGCACATCCCCTTCGGCCAAGACGGCAGCACACTTCAGTCTCAACTGCGCGCCGGGCCAACGCCCGGCGTGGCAGCCACACTCCCAGACACACTTAACTTATTCCCCACGGCCGATTACACGCAGCCATCCACGCTGCGCGGCGCGGGAATGGCAAGGCAAGAGCGTTCCGACTTGACTCTTGCTAGGTTGTAGACAGAGAAGCCGCTGCGTTGGAGAATACGTCGCTGACCGCCGACCCCAACGTCTTCATGGTTGTAATTGCTACCAGCGCAATCATAACCAGGAGCAAACCGTATTCCGTCAGGTCCTGAGCTTCCTCATCCTTCCACAGGCGCAGTAAAAAGTCTCGCATACTTTTCCCTCCTCAAGCAATGTTTGTGTTGCATCGTCAAGTTCATCCCGGTGATGGGACGTCCGTCCTACAAGTCCCCCGACACTGGCAAAAGCGTCGCCAAAGAATTTGCTTGAGACGGTGCAAACGCGCTCGTCGTGTGACCACGGCGAGTGGGGTTAGGATAAGCGCCCGGGGCCGCTTTGGCAAGTCCCAATCTTGCCATTGGCTCCCTCATAAGCAGGGAGGCGCCGGGTTCCGTTTCCGATCTATGGAGCTCAGAAAACGGAGTGAGCGGGAAGTGGCTGAGATCATACCTGGCTGCCGGGCCGTAGGCGTGATGGCTCATTCGTATCTTAGCGCCACCAGGGGATCAACCTTGGTGGCGCGATGGGCCGGGGCCAGGCAAGCCGCGAGCGCGACGGCAGCCATTAAAAGCGCTGCCAGCGCATAGGTGACGAGGTCCGTGGCCCGTACGGCATAGAGAATGCTGGTCAGGTATCGCGAAAGGGCCCAGGCCCCCAGCAACCCCGCCGCAACACCTGCGGCGACCAGCCGTAGGACTTCGTTCATCACGATCCCTAGAATGTTGCGCACCTCGGCGCCAAACGCCATGCGGATACCGATTTCTCTTGTCCGCTGGGAAACGGAGTAAGAGACCACCCCGTAAATCCCCACCGAGGCTAGCAGCAGCGCCATTGCCGCAAACAAGGCCAGCAATAACGCCACGTAGCGCTTCTCATGCGAGGACTCGGAAACCATTTCCGACAAGGTTTGAACATTGGACCACGGCAAGTCCTCATCCAGGTCATGCAAGGCGTGGCGGATGGCCGGCACCTGCGCCTGAGGGTCATTGGCGGTGCGCACCGCCAGGATCATCCAGGAATGTGTGCTTTGGGACTCCGGATAATAGGCTTCCGGAATCGCCGGAACAGCCAGTCCAAATTCCCTGACATCGCCCACTACACCAATGACGGTGATCCACTTGTCATCGGGATCGTTGTGCTTGAACCGCTTGCCCACCGCACTCTGACGTGGCCAGAAGCGGCGAGCCATGGTTTCGTTGATGACGGCGACCTGCGGCATCTCGGGGGTGTCCGTGTCCGCCACGTCGCGTCCGCTCAGCAACGAAATCCGCATGGTATGAAAATAGTTGGGGGTGATGCTGCAAGATTCCACCAGGGGACTCGACCATATATCTTTGGGCGCGGGCCGTCCTTCAATGGTCACCGGGCCGTTGTGGCCACCTTCGAAGGGCAGCTCATATGCCGCCCCGGCGGAGACTACCCCGGGCAGGGCCTGCACACGTTCGATCAGTTTCCGGAAGAACGCCGCTTGTTGCGGGTCCTTCGGGTAACGCGAGTCTGGCAGAATGACTGCGCCGGCCACCAACTGGCGCGGATCGAATCCAAGCTGCACCCCTAGCAGACGAATCAGGCTTTTCGTGGCAAGCCCTGAGCCCACCAGCATGACGAGGGCCAGCGCGATCTCGCCCGCCGTCAGCAGGCCGCGAGCCCCACCCTGCGACGAAGCCACCGTGGCGCCGCTCTCCTTGAGCATGCCGCTTACGCTGACGCGGATGGCGTGCAAAGCGGGAATCAGTCCCGCGAATGTTCCCATCACGAACGCCAAGAGGAAAGTGAAACCAAATACCCGGGAATCCAAGTGAATGGCGATCACCTCGGGAATGTAACCTGCGGGCGCGGCGCGGAGGAGCAGACGCAGGGCAGCCATCCCCACGGCAAAACCCGCGACGCCGCCCATCAGGAACAGCAACACACTTTCGGTCAGCAGTTGGCGCACCAGGCGACCGGCGCCGGAGCCCACTGCGAGTCTAACCGCAATCTCCCGTTGCCGGCTCATGGTCTTCGCTAGGAGCAGGTTAGCGACATTCACGCAGGCGATCAGCAGCAGGAATCCCACAGCAGCAAAGAGCACCCACAGAACTTCACTCACGTTGCCGGTAAGCTGCTCGTGCAGGCTCTTGACGCGGGCGATTACCCCTGTGTTAGTCCGTGGATATTGCTGGGCCAGGCGGCTCGAGATCGTCACCATCTCGGCGGCGGCTTGCTCGAGCGAGACGCCCTTCTTCATGCGCGCCATCACCCAGAACCAGTGGTTGCCACGATCTGTCTTCCATTTCGGCGCATCCATGGTGATGGGCTCCCAATATTGCGGATCGCGTCCCCACATGTTCGGAAATCTCAGGTTTTGAGGCATGACGCCCACCACATCGTAGGCTTCGCCAACCATGGTGATCTTGCTACCCACGATGTCCTTCCGTCCGGCGAAGGCGCTCTGCCAGAGGCCGTAGCTCAGAATCACCACATGATTGTGGCCGGTCGGCCCCTCGTCAGGCGAGAAACTTCGGCCAAGCTCCGGCTGCACTCCGAGAAGCTCGAACGTGTTCGGCGAGACGGACAAACCACGCAGTTGCAACGGTTCGCCGGAACCGGTGAGCGTGGCCGAGTCAGCGGTGACTGCCGACATGCCCTCGAAGACATGATTTTGCGCTTGCCAGTCGCGAAAGTCGGGAGAAGTATCAGGAAAAAGGTCACCAGGGCCGCTGGGTTCGGTTACCCAGATGACTGCCAGACGGTCGGGATCTGCATAGGGTAGGGGCTTCAGCAAAACGGCGTTTACCACCGTGAAGATCGCTGTGTTGGCGCCGATGCCCAGGGCCAGCGTAACCACGGCCACCAGCGCAAAGCCGGGATTCTTCTTCAACATCCGTAAGCCGTACCGAATGTCCTGCCCTAGGTTCTCCAGCCAGTTCGATCCCCACATATCGCGAATCTCCTCTCTGACCAGCAGGTCATTGCCGAAGCGCCGTTGCGCACGGAAATTGCTTTCCTGGGGTGACCGGCCTTAAGGATCAGAAGATAAAGAATTCCAGGAAGGACCTCGTTCTGATGCATGCAACGGTTTCCTCGTCGTAGTTAGACGAAGCCAACACAGAACCGTTAGTTTTGGCACAAGAGGTCTCGATGCCTTCCGTCTGTTGGCGTAGAGGATGGTCAAGCGGAGCAATCTGTGGTAGATTGTTGAAAGCAAAACGACGGAGAGGTGGCCGAGTGGCTTAAGGCGGCGGTTTGCTAAACCGTTGTACGGTCAAAAGCTGTACCCAGGGTTCGAATCCCTGCCTCTCCGCCAGATCCAATTGCTTCAAGGA
>Ga0187781_10002045_pt1 | contig 15408 bp, 17 predicted proteins | sample 0715_SJ02_MP02_2_FD_132447 | JGI IMG/M metagenome (GOLD analysis project Ga0187781, IMG submission 132447) | Tropical peat soil microbial communities from peatlands in Department of Meta, Colombia - 0715_SJ02_MP02_20_MG | ecosystem: Environmental > Terrestrial > Soil > Wetlands > Peat | place...
GTCTGCCCGGGCGGGGATGCTGCACCTGGGGATCGCGCGGGCGGCGATCGCGGGCGCACGGTGGGCGGAGGCCGAGGCGAGCATCGGGATCGCCCGCGGATGTGCGGGTGCTGATGCTGCGCAGGTGGATGCCTGCGCTGCGCAGGTCGCGGCCGGCCGGGGGCTGCTGGATAAGGCGGACGAGCTGGCGCAGGCAGCGCTGACCGCGGCCGAGAACGGCGGGCTGCCGGAGGTGGCGTGCGAGGCGCTGGAGGTGATCGGCCGGGTCGCACGACAGCGTGACCTGGGCGCAGCGGAGCAGGCGTTCGAACGCGCGGTGACCGTGGCCACCGCGCACGGGCTGGAGCTATGGCGGCTGCGTGCCCTTCATGAGCTGGGCACGATCGACCAGCTGCGCACCGAGAGCGTGGACCGGCTGGAGCAGGCGCGGGAGCTGGCGGTGGCCCAGGGCGCGCTGGCGCTGACCGCGACGCTGGATCTGCAGATCGCCGCCGGGCTGGACAAGCAGTTCCGTGCCGGTGAGGCGCTGGAGGCCGCGCGGCGGTCGGCGGAGGCCTCGCGCCGGTTCCGGCTGGCGACGCTGCCGATGGCGCTGATCCTCCAGGCCACCGCGCACGCGATCCGCAGCGAACAGCAGGCCATGGAGGCCATGATCGCCGAGGCGGTCGCGCTCGCCCCTGATGATCCGGATGTGCTGGGCTGCTCGTGGGGTCATTGCCGGGCCACGCTCTGCCTGCTGGCCGGGGACCTTGACCAGGCGCACGCGCAGATGGCGACCGGGGCCGGGCTGCTGCTGGGCTCGCCAGCGACGATCGCGCCGCCGTTCCTCGGGTTGTGGCCGCTGCTGGGCGCGCTGCTGGACCGGGACGCCGAGGATGCCGCGGCCCGGGTCCGGGCCGCGCATGGCACCCGGCATCTGGTGGTCGGTTCCCTGCTCGGGTACGCCGGTGCCATCCTGGCCGGACGGCAGGGCAGGCACGCCGAGGCTGAGGCGGCGTTCGCGGCGGCGGACGCGCAGATGGGACCGCTGGTGGCCTGGTACCGGCACTTCGCCCGCCGGATCTGCGCGCAGGCGGCCCTGGCCGATGGGTGGGGTGATCCGGTGGGCTGGCTGCGGGAAGCCGCCGGTTACTTCGCGGAGCGCGGGGATGACGGGGTGGTGGCGGCCTGCCGGAGCCTGCTGCGCCGGGCCGGGGTGCCGGTTCCGCGGTCGCGGGCGGGAAGCGTTCCGCTGCCGGGCCGGCTGCGGGCGCTGGGCGTGACCGAGCGTGAGGCCGATGTGCTGCGGCTGGCCGCCCAGGGGATGGGCAACCGGGAGATCGCCGAGGCGATGTTCCTCTCGCCGCGCACGGTCGAAAAGCACGTGGCCAGCGTGCTGGCCAAGACCGGCCTGCGCCGCTCGCAGCTGGCCGGGTATGCCGCGCGGCTGGACTGACTGGGTATTCCGCCGGGGTAGATGGGTATCGGCCGCGCCGCGGATTGGGTGCCGGGTACCGATGTGACCGCCAGGTGCCGCGAGCCAGGATGCGGGCATGCGGGAGCATCAGGCACCCGCCCGCGCACGCAGGAGGCACCCTCATGACCGCCGTTGATGAGGCAAAACTGAACGATTTCCTCGGCCGGTTCGTCACCGATCTGGGTGCGACCGCCAACGCCGCGATGGTGGTCATCGGCCACCGGCTCGGGCTGTATAAGGCGCTGGCCGACGCGCCACCGCTGACCGCCGCGGAACTGGCCGAACGAACCGGGACCACGCCCCGGTATATCACCGAGTGGCTGGCCGCCCAGGCCGCGTCGGGTTACCTGACCGTGGCCGGGGAGGGCCGGTTCACCCTGTCGGCGGAGCAGGCGTACGCGCTGTCGGACCCGGACGGGCCGCTGTACCTGCCGGGTGCGTTCGTGCTGGCGCTGGCGTCGCTGCGCGCGGAACCACGGATCAGCGCGGCGTTCCGGACCGGGGCTGGGCTGGCCTGGCATGAGCAGGACAGCGAGGTCTTCGACGGGTGCGAGCAGTTTTTCGGGCCCGGCTACCGGGCCAACCTGGTCCAGTCCTGGATCCCGGCCCTGGACGGGGTGGAAGCCAAGCTGCGGGCCGGGGCGAAGGTGGCCGATGTCGGCTGCGGGCACGGGGCCTCCACCCGGATCATGGCCCAGGCGTTCCCCGCCTCCACCTTCACCGGCTACGACTACCACGACCGGTCCATCGAGCACGCCGGCAAGGCCGCCGCGGACGCCGGGCTCGGCGACCGGGTCCGGTTCGCGGTCGCGCCCGCAGACGCCTTCCCGGGCACCGGGTATGACCTGATCACCGCGTTCGACTGCCTGCACGACATGGGCCACCCCGTGGCCGCCGCCGCCCACATCCGCCAGGCGCTGGCCGAGGACGGCACGTTCTTGCTGGTCGAGCCCGCCGCCGCCGATGACCTGGCCGGTAACCTGAACCCGGTCGGACGCGTCTACTATGCCTTCTCCACCCTGCTGTGCGTGCCCAGCGCCATGGCCCAGGAACCAGCGGTGGTGCTGGGCAACCAGGCCGGTGAGGCCCGGACCCGCCAGATCCTCACCGAGGCCGGGTTCACCCGGTTCCGCCGCGCGGCCGAGACCCCGTTCAACCTCGTTTACGAGGCGCGCCCCTGATGAGCGCGGCCGCTGCGGGCGCCGAAACCTGGACAGCGGCCAGCACCGCCGGGGTGCTGGCCCTGCCGGGCGCCCGGCTGGCCTACCAGGTGACCGGCGACGGGCCCGCCTTGGTGCTCGTCCACGGTTTCGGGCTTGACATGCGCATGTGGGACCCGCAGGTGCCGGACCTGGCGGCGCGGTTCCGGGTGGTGCGCTACGACTGCCGCGGGTTCGGCGCCTCCGGGCCGTTCGATCCCGCGGTCGGCTATACCCACGCCGGTGACCTGCTCGCGCTGGTGGACCACCTCGCCGTCGAGCGGGCCGTGCTGGCCGGGCTGTCGTTCGGAGGCCGGGTGGTGATGCAGGCGGCGCTGACCGCCCCGGAACGGGTCGTCGGCCTTGTCCTGCTCGACGCGGTGCTGGACGGCGTCCCCTGGGACTCCGCCTCGGCTGCGGCGCTCGATGCGGCCTCCCGGCAGGCCCGGGCCCGCGGGCTGCGGGCTGGCCGAGAGGCCTGGCTGGCCCACCCGCTGTTCGCCGCCGCCCGCCAGCAGCCGGACGTGGCAGGCTCGCTCGCGGCTATGGTCGGCGGCTACCCGGGCCAGCACTGGATAGGTCACGACCCGCACCGTCAAACCGGGCCGAGGCCCATCGACGCGCTGGAACAACTGGTCATGCCGGTCCTGGTGGCCATCGGAGAGCGAGACGTGCCCGGCTTCAGGGAGATGGCGGCGGTGCTGGCCCGCCGCATCCCCGGCGCTCAGTACCGCGTCATCGCCGACGCCGGCCACGTGATCAACATGGAACGGCCTGCCGTGGTCAATGAGCTGCTGGCCCGGTTCCTGGACCAGCTACCGCCGGCCGCGGCGACGCCGCCCGCCGGGAAGGCGGGATGAGCGATGGAGCCGGCTGGTCTGGGGCACCGGCGACGGATCGACGCTCGACACCATCGACACCGGGTTCGGGCGGCTGGGCGGACTGATCTGCTGGCAGAACTACATGCCGCTCGCCCGCGCGGCGCTGTACGCCCCGCGGCGTCGACATCTACCTGGCACCCACCTGGGACAACTCAGACGTCTGGGTTCCCACGCTTCGCCGCATCGCCAGAGAAGGCCGCACCTATGTCATTGGCATTACCTCCTGCATCCGCGCCACCGACCTCCCCCAGAACCTGCCCGGCCGCGCGGAACTCTACGGCGGAGCTGAGGACTGGCTGTCGCGGGGCAACACCGCGATCATCGGCCCTGGCGGGGAGATACTCGCGGGCCCGCTGACCGGCCAGGAGGGAATCCTCTACGCCGAGATCGACGCCGCAGCGGCCAGGGCGACCGCATGCAGTTCGACCCGGCCGGTCATTACAGCCGCAGCGACGTGCTGCACCTGGCGGTTGACGCCACGCCGCGCGCGGCCGTCTCGTTCCACCTCCGCGACGACGCTGGCGGACCCGCACGCCCGCCCGGCGAACCGGCGTCCCGGCCGACCCAGGCGGGGTGAGGGCGATGACGGCACTCCGGGTGGCAGCCGTCCAGGGCAGCTACGAGCTGTACGTGGCTGTCCGTGGAATTGGCGGCACGGGGAGCCCGCGCGCACGTACATATAGCGGACAGCGTCCCGGCCGTCAGCCTCGTGAAGTGTCGTTTCCGCAGGTCAGTGGGCATGTGAAGGTGCGGGCAGGAGCGTACTGTTAAACCGTCGGCTTCGCCTGCCCTCCCGGGGCAGGCTTCCGGCTGGCGGCCGCGGAACGCGGCTACGCGGTGTCGCGCAGCTCGAAGGCGTCGGGGGTGATGTCAATGTGGAACTCCAAGCCGAGCACCCTCGCCAGCCGGGAGAGGGTGGCCAGCGACGGCTCGTGGTCGCCGGCTTCCAGCCGCGCAATCGCAGACTGGTGCATGCCGAGAAGGCGGGCAAGCGCCGTCTGCGACAGGCCGTGGTCGACCCGGTAGCCGATTATGCGCATGGCGACCGCGTGCGCCAGCGCCGTCCGCTCGTGCTCGCGGCGGATCTCCGGGTCGGCCAGTTCCTCGGCCGCGACCTGGCTCGCTGTCTTCAGCTGCGACACCTTAGGCATCAGCCTTCCTCCACCTTCGCCAGCCGTTCTAGTGCCCGCCGCACCGCCCGGTCGAAGCCCCGCGGATCCGCCTGGGCTTCCGGCCCCACCGCCGCTACCACGAATACCTCCCCGACCTGCCGGTACAGCACCCGCCAGGCGCTGCGCCCGGCCCGAGGCCGAAGTTCGCGCAGCCTCTCGGCGCCGCGCACCGCGCTGGTGTGCGGGTAGCCAAGCCGCGGGCCATAGGCGCCGAGCTTGGCGTCGGCGTTGATGAGGGCGGCCCGCTCGCTCTTCGGCAGCGCAGCACGCTCACGCTCAGCCTCCGGCAAGTACGCGACGACCCACATCAAGCCACACTCATTATAACATGCTTGTTATCGGACTCGGTGTTTCCGCCTGCCGTTCCGGGTCCGGCCGCAGGCCGCCGTCTCGGTGCGGTGATGTCGGCAGGTCTGCCGCATGCTGTCGCGTCTCGGTCCAGTGTTTCTCGTGGTCTGCCCACATCTTCATGAAGCGTGGCACCTTGCCCCGGTAGCCGGGTGGCCCGGCCGCATCGGCCTGCTGCTCGTGCTGCGATTCTCCGGCCGCCTGTGCTGGCTCGTCGGCCGTTTCCGCGGAAACGTGCGCGCGTATCAGCTCGTAGGTACGGCCGCGTTCGTCTGGATCGGGCAGCTCCGGTCGCTTGGGCGCCGGCCGGTCGCCGCCGTCCGCGCGGGCTTGCTCCCGGCGCTGGGGCTCGTCCGGTTGGTCTGGCAGTTCCAGGAACCCCACGGCGCTCCTGTCCCGGGACTGGATGTGATCAAACCGTCATTTTATGTGACTTAACAGGCAGGGGATGGGCGAATACGACCGATTTCCTTACGTGGCGAATACGCACGGCCGCACTTCAAAGTGCCCAAGCCTCGGACCGCGCGTCAGAGCTGTGCGGCCTCGAAGGCCGCGCGTTGCGCTGCGACGGTCACGGCGCGAGCCTGCCATGAGCCAAAAAGGCCTGGTCTAAAAGTTCCTGCAGCTTAGAACAGGTTGAATTCGTAGTGCATGTGCTCACCAGGGTTCGATTCTCAAGATTCTCAAGGTGAACCCCTTCGGCTCGCCCTTGCGGCGGCGGTGCGCCCGCAGCTGGTAGTACAGGTGCAGCCGGTCGCCGGGCCGGTAGCAGGCCACCCCGGCGATGGACACCCGGCCGCCGTCCGCGCCGCGGACCCGCACCTGGGCGCCGGGCGGCGCCCAAGTGCGTCCCTTCGGCGGCCTCAGCCCCTGGCCTGCCTCGTCCTCAAAGCAGAGGTAGGCGCCCAGGTCGCGCGCCGTGCTTTTATCTGCGGCCACACCTCGGCAGCCGCAGATGGCCGTGCTGACCACGCAGATGAGTCAGGGCTGGCCGGGAAGATCAGAGCCGGATGACTGACACTGCCCAGGTCCTGAGTAGTGCATGGATGATCCATTGCTCAGCCGCGAAGCTGCCAGCCTCCGCAGCCAGGCAGCCGTGCCCAGACGCCCGCCCAACTGCCCGTGCCTGCCAGCAGTGGTGGCGGCTGCGGCGCCGGGCGCGATCCACCCATCCATCCAAGCCAGCAATGGCAGCGCCATCCCTGCCCCTGCGGTCAGCCTGAGATCATGTGCACGAAGTCGTAGTTCCCGTCGCCAAGGCCGCGGCGCAGCGTGCGGAGGGTCCTCTCTCCGTCGTCGTACGGCCCGGAGATGTACATCGGCTTGCCGTCCCGGCCGAAGGTCAGCTCGCACGCCCCGTCCCATTCCCCCAGATACCCGGCGGCCCGGCCGAAGTCCGGGTGCGGCTCGAATCCCAGCCCGGTCGCGTACCCGATCGCGCCGTAGACGATCTGCCGCCCCAGCTCCAGCGGCACCTGCACGGCCGGCTCGTCCCAGGCGCCGAAGATCTGCTGGATGAACCCGCCCAGCCGCCGCCGGTCCATCGACCGCGGCCCGGCCGCGTTCTTCAGCCCCAGGCACCAGGTGTCCACCAGGTAGAAGCACACCCCGGCCGTGGACCCGCCCCGGTCCCGGGCGACCAGCACGGTCACCAGCCCCGAGTGCCCTGTTCGTTCCGACAGCGCCGACCCCGGCCAGTGCGGCCGCTCCGGTGCCTGGACGCTAGATGACCAGCCCGGACTGATCCAGCACCCAATCAGCGGGTCCTCCCGGGTCCGCCCTTCAGCGGCGGCGACCGATCTGATGAGCGGCGCGACCGCGCTCGGCGGCATCTTCAGCGCCCGGGCGATTTCCTTCGGCGTGCGGCCGGCGTCGCGCAGCTCACGGACACGGTCAAGCAACTGCTGCGTTGGCATAGGGAACAGAGTGCCCCGAACCGGCCGCGCGCCCCGGCAGACACGCCGGGGTCCTGTCAGTTCGCGCGGCGTAGCACCTGGCCGTTTGGATGAATGCCGTCCTCTCTCCCCGGTAGCCTGGCTGACTGACCGCACGCCTCGGCAGGAGGGACAGGGGTGCCGATTACGCCACGGGAGCGGCTGGCTAGGGTGCTCGACGGCTCGCCGGAGCCTGGCGCGTTCAGCGCGCGGCTGTCGGTGCCTGCGAGGGACGTCCGGCTCACGGTGGCGGGCGCGGGGCCGATCAGCTTCCCGGTCAGGGCGCCGCAGGCTAAGCAGATGATCGCCAGCGCGCGGCCGGCCCGGTTCGGGCGGGGCGAGCAGACGCTGATGGACTTGAGCGTGCGGGACACCTGGGAGATCACGCCGGACCAGGTGACGCTGACCGGGCTGGACTGGGATGCGATCCTGGCCGAGGTGCAGGACGAGCTTGGGCTGCCCGCCCACGCGCGGCTGCGTGCCGAGCCGCACGCGCTGCTGGTGTACGGGAAGGGGCAGTTCTTCCTGCCGCACCAGGATTCGGAGAAAGACGACACGATGATCGGCACGCTGGTGGTGTCGCTGCCATCGTCGCACACCGGCGGGGAACTCGTCATCGAGCACAACAACGAGACCATCACGTACCAGGCGTCTGCGGACGAGGTGTCGGTGGCCGCGTTCTATGCCGATTGCCGGCACGAGGTCAGACCGGTCAGGACCGGGTACCGGGTCACGTTTACCTGCAACCTGCTGCTGGACTCCGACCCGGCCGGTGAAGTTCCGGTCGAGCCGTCGGCCGAGGCCGCCGGGTACCTTACGGAGCACTTCACCACCAGGGTGTCCCGGTGGAAGGGCGATGACCGGGAGCCGCCGAACCGGCTCGTCTACCTGCTGGACCACCAGTACACCCAGCGCGGGCTGAGCTGGGATCGGCTCAAGGGCGCCGACGCCGAACGGGCCGCGCTCTTGCGGGCCGCCGCTGCAGATGCGGGCTGCGAGGCGGTACTCGCGCTCACCGAGATCAAGGAGACCTGGGACACCGAGCCGGGGCGGCGGGGCCATGGTGTCGATCTGACGTACATCATCACCTCCGAGCTGACCCTGAGCTGGTGGACCGGGGTGCCTGGCGGGGAGCCCATCTCGTTGTATGTGCCGGACGAGCAGGTGTGCGCATCGACGCCGTCGGCGGACCTGACACCGTATAACTCTGAGTACACGGGGTACATGGGGAACTACGGCAACACGATGGACCGCTGGTACCGGCGAGCCGCGATCGTCGTGTGGCCTCGGCAGCATGCCTTCGCGGCCCGGGCGGAGGCGTCGCCCGCGTGGGCGCTGACCGAGCTGAGAGCCCGGCTGGACGCCGGGGACCTGGTCAGCGCGCGTGCCGCCGCGGAGTCTGTCGCGCCGTTCTGGAAGGCGCCCGGTCCTGGGCTGCTGGAACCGGCACTGCGCGCGGCCGCAAGGCTGGAGGATCCAGGCATCGCGCTCATGCTGCTGCGGCCGTTCGCGGTGGAATGGGTGACGCCCGCGCACGCGGGCGGGCTGGCGGCGCTCGCCGCGCGGTACGGCGAGTCCTGGCACCGGGACCTCCTGGACGCGTGGTTCGGGTCGCGGAACACGTGGCGGTACACCGGGGACGTGGACCGCAAGGGCTGGGCCGGTGCGCTACCTGAGCTCACCGCGGCGCTGCGGGACGCCGGCACGGCGGCCACCGCCGGGTGGCTGCTCGCCGCGTCGTGGGGCTGGCTGGATGACGACATCCGGCTCTGGCTCAGGTACCCGTCACCGGCCACGCGGCGTAAGCAGCTTGCAGAGCTGGGCAAGCCGCTCGCCGGGCTGCTGGCAGCCGCCGACGGCACACCGCTGGCCGGCCAGATCGTGACGGCCCTGCGGGAATACGGCGACGACGTGCTTGCCTGCCTGCTGCCGATGCTGCGGGCAGCCGGGCCAGGACCAAGCCCACCCCTTGAGGAGCTGGCACGGGACTGCGAGCGGCGGCTCACGGCGATGACCGAGCGCCCGGCTCGGGCCGATGACGACTGGTCGGTCCCCTGGTCCGGCGGCTGCGGCTGCGAACTGTGCGGCACACTCGGCGGGTTCCTCGCCGACCGCGGCCAGCGCACGCTGGAGTGGCCGCTCGCCGAGGCTCGCCGCAAGCATGTCAAGGGCCAGATCAGCGCCGCCGAGCTGCCCGTCAGACACGAGACCTGGAAGTTCGGCAGCCCGCACACGCTGGTACTGACCAAGACCGACGAGCTGTTCCGGCGCGAGGCCAGGGCACGCAAAGACGCCACCGCCAGCCTGGAATGGCTGGCCGCGCAACGGAGGCGCTGACCGGGGCACGAACCCGGCGCGTGCGACGCTGGCCGTTATGATCCCTGGTCCTTGCATGTTTGCGCAGGTCAGGGTATTCTGCGGACTGGTGTACGCGTGCCGGGCCGCGAAAGCTCTCGCGGGCACGGACATATAGCGGACAGCATCGCCGCGCCGAAGGGCATACCACGTCATTTACGCACCCATAGGGGCCCCCGTTGGATCTTCCGGAAGGTGGAGGCGGCCACCCAGTGCCCGAGCCGACGCAACTCGCCATGGATCCTGACCCCAGGTCAAGCCCAGCGGCGGAGTATTCTGACCACTACAGGCCTCCGGGCTGAGGATACGCGGCCTGGTGGGCCGTTCCCTTCTTATCACGCCCTGCATCGGGTTGTCCGCGCCTGGGATCTCATGCGGTTGGCGACGGCCCGCAGGCCCCCCGCACCGGTAGCTACGAGAGATGGTGGCCGAGGCCTTCGGTGTCGGCGCCCTCGATGATGCCCTTGCCGTCTACCCAGATGCCCCAGTCAAGGATCTGCCCGGTCTCGATGGCTACCGGGGGACCCAGCTGAACCCCCGACGTGAGTTCCCGGCCGGTATCGCGGACGACCGCGTGTCCGGCGTCCTCCCAGAACTCGACCCTGGCCCACCAAAGCTCGCCGGTGCCTGGTGTTTCGCGCCGGACCATGAGCCGCCCGCCGGGCGGCAGATCGCCGCGCAGGAACCGGGATCGGGCTTCCGGCAAGGTTTTCGACGCCTTGGCCAAGGCATCAAGGAGAGCGCCGAACTCTGGGACGTAGTGCCAGCGCGGCTTCTCGAAGCCGAACATTCCGTGGCAGGTGTCGGCGATGAAATCCTCCCAGCTCATGTCCCAGCTGGCGGGCGGGCAGATGGTCAGCCAATCCCCGGGATCCTCACTCGATGCCGGATCGAAACGCAGCGCGACGAGGGCAAACGTGCCGCCCCGGTTCGGGACACCGTTTGCCCTGTCCAGGTCCCGGCGGTGGATGTCCATCTCGGTCGGCACGCGCAGGAAGCGCGGCAGGTTCACCAGCCCTTTGGCATTCGGGGTCTCCTGCGCACGGGCGAGAAGATCGGACCAGATCTTGAAGGCCACCCCGTTCAGCAGTGTGACGAGTTCCTCACGAAGCCCTGGCGATACAGGGCCCATCCTGAGCTCGGGCAGCCCGAAGCGGCGCATGCCATCACTCATGAGCGCGATCATGCCCCGATGTTCGACGTCGTGTAGGTCGACGTGGTGCACGCGCACCCAGGGTTTGAAGGCAAGACCGACGGTCATATCGTCGCTACGGCTGGCCGGAATCGTCATTGCGGTGTCGGGCAAGGCGGCCAGCGCCTCCTCGGCGGTCAGCACCTGGACCGCCTGCGGGTCGAGCACGGGTGCGCCGAGGCCGACGGCGAGCGACGCGGCCGGGCCGCGTGCCTGCCATTCCTGGATGGCCATGAGCGATGCGCGCTGCGTGGCGCTGAACTTGACGAACGCACGCGCACGGGCGATGAAGACCCGCTGTTCGGGCGTGCCGAAGATCGGCTTGTGCAGCAACCCTTCCGGCGGCGGTCCGGCCGGCTCGACCTCGACCTTCACCGCGCCCTGAGCCAGCCACCTCGTCGTCAGCGTCCGCAGCGGCCCGGTCAGCCCCGCCTCGACGGCTTTAGCTGCTTGCCGCCTGGCTTCGACCGTGCTGATGGGCGCGGCCACCGGGCGCGATCGAGCAGCTCATCGATGCGGTCGGCCTGCTCAACGAGCGGCGCTCCGGGCGGTCGGATCGCTCGGCGGACTTTCGCGTGCTCGCCCGGTGGTTCGCCGAGGCGCCCGACGACGAGGCCGCGCACCGCCTCTGGCGGGCGGCGTTCGGCCTGTGTCCAGCACGGCACCTATCCATGACCAGCGAAACCGCCGATGCCTGGCGCGACCTTCCACCCGGAACGTCCTGGCGAGACGCGCCGCCCATTCGCATCTCGCCCAGCTGCGGAAGACCGGGACCTACGAGCGGCGCGGTCAGCCTAACCAGGTGCGAGACAGGTCGGCGGACAGGGACTTCCTGCGCAGGCAGGCCGAACACGAGGCCGCCGAAACCACCGAGGCCCGACGGCAACTCCGCACCCAAGGGCCGACGCTGCTGTCCGACCTCGACGTACTGGACCCTCGGGCGTTCCGGCTGTTCCTGGCGATGCTCGGCGATGCGCTGGCGGCCCCCGTGCCCGGTGAGGTCGAAGTCAAGACGGTGACAAGCGACGGCACGCTGGAGGTACGGCTCTCGCTGGTCCCGGACGGCGGAACAGCAACGATCCGCACCGTGGACGGGTTGCTCACCGGTCCAGAACACGTCATCGAGATCACAGAAGTGACGGCGTCGTGATCCTGGCCGAGGAACAGTCGCAGCGCAGGGCCGCGCTTCGCGCCCTGCTCGCCAAGAACCTATCCGGAAACCCGTCTGGGACGGGCGTACGAACGGGATTTCTATGCGGTGATGAGACCGATCTGTAACGTGCTGTGGCGTGCCGGTCCGGGAGATACGTGAGCGCGGACCCGATGATCGCGATTTGTGACGATCGGCGGACCCGGCGGGTCCGCGCCATCTCAGGCTACTTCGGCGGTGCCGTGCCGGTGCTGTCCTGGCAGGATCAGCCGTAGTGCCCGGGTGCCGCGGTACCCGTCAGACATGAGCGAGGCCGAATAGCGCGTGATCGAGCCGGCGCTGAGGAACTCACGCTCGACGCTCTGCTCCAGGATCTCAGTCCCTAATGTGACGGCAGCACTCTGGTACGGGTTATTTGTACATTTCTGGTACGATAAACGCGTACCAACCAGAAGGGAGTGTGCGACAGTGGCCATTAGTGCCAGCGAGGCCCGCTCGCGCCTGTTCCCCCTCATTCAGCAGGTCAACGACGACCACGTGCCGGTGAGGATCAACTCCAAGAGCGGAGACGCCGTGCTCATGTCCGCCGAGGACTTCGACTCCTGGCAGGAGACTATCTACCTGCTGCGGTCTCCCGCCAACGCCCGGCGGCTCATGGAAGCCGTCGCCCGGGATAGGTCAGGCCAGGCCACCGTCGTCAAGACCATTGAGGAGCTGGAGGCCTTGGCAGGCGAGTAGTGAGAAGCATTCACTTCGACCCCGACGCATGGGAAGACTTCCTGTACTGGCTGGGTGCAGACCGGAAGATGGCGACGAGAATTACGCGCCTTATCGGTGAGATCCAGCGCGACCCATTCGCCGGGATAGGAAAGCCTGAACCCCTGAAAGGTGACTTGTCCGGCTACTGGTCCCGCCGCATCGACGACGAACACCGACTGGTGTACCGCGCCGACGACAAGGAGGTGAAGATCCTCAAGGCTCGTTATCACTACAGCGACTGACGAGATCGGCGATTCCGCCATCGCCGGGCTCGCCTTACCTGCGGCGAGCGGGCCGAGTCATCGCGCACGGCCGTATTGGTCTTCTGACCGTGCCCGCCTACACCTGTACGTGGTGTCCGTGCGATGGGCTGCGCGGCAGCCCGCAGCCACGTACACATAGCGGACAGCGTCGGCACGGCAAGGCCGAGCTGGTCGTGTTTATGCAGGTGAAGGCTATGTAATGTGGTGCGGAGGAGCGGTCTGTAAAACCGTCAGCTTCGCCTACCCTGGTTCGAACCCAGGACCTGCCACCACCAGCGAGAACTCCCCTGACCTCTAGTTATGCGGTCGGGGTCGTTCTTGTCATCTCCAGGCCTATGCAGCCAGATGCCGCTAGAAGCGACCGTATGCCGCTGGTCGCGGGATATACGTGGGATGGATCTCGCCGATCTGGCCGCCGAACGAGCACGATCTACCAGACGCAATGTGCTCCCACAGGTGCCGTTAGAAGCCTGCGAAGTCATGCGCCACGCAGCGCCGCGTCTATGCGGGTGTTGGCGATGTCGTCACCGTCGTCGAGGCACTTGGCGTAGACCCGGAGCAGCACTTCGACGCTGTGCCCGGCGCGCTCGGCGACCCGAGGCGGGGGCACCCCCGCGCTTAGCCACAGCGACACAGCCGCGTGGCGCAGGTCGTAGGGGCGCCCGGCCAGGCTTGAGGCAGCCTGCGCGGGTGTCAGGGCAAGGTTCCGAGCCGCGGCCCAGACGTCGCTGCCGGCGCCTTGATGACGCCCCTGCCGTCTACCCAGATGCCCCAGTCGGCGATTTGACTCGTCTCGATGGTCACCAGAGGACCCGTCCGCACCCCGGGCGCAAGTTCCCGGCCGATGTCGCGGACGACCGCGTGTCTGGTGTCCTCGCAGGATTCGACCCTGGCCCACTGAAATTCGTCAGTGTCCGCTGTTTCGTACAGGACCATGAGTCGCCCGCCGGGCGGCAGGCCGCTGCGCAGGAACCGGGACCGGGCTTCCGGCAGGGTTTGCCTGGCCCTGTCTAGGGCATCCAGGAGCGCGCCGAACTCCGGCATGTAGTGCCAGCGCGGCTTCTCGAAGCCGAACATGCCGTGGCACGTGTCGGCGATGAAGTCCTCCCAGCTGGTGTCCCAGCTGCCGGGCGGGCATACGGTCAGCCAGCCTCCGGCATCCTCGCCTTGTGCCGGATCGAAACGCAGCCCAATGATGGCGAACGTGCCGCCCGGTTCGGGACGCCGTTTGCCCGATCCAGGTCCCGGCGGTGGATGTCCATCTCGGCCGGATCGTGCGTGAGCTCGGCGCCAACCTGGTCCAGGAGCCCGCACAGCTCCGCCACCCAGGTCCCGTCGGCGATGCCCAGCTGGGCCTGGAGCCGTTCGGCGACGTGGCACATCGAGGCGTGCATCCGGATGGACGCGGACGAGGGACCGTTCGCCTGCGTGTGCCAAGCTGACGGGCGTAGGACGACAATGCGGGTATTATTGAGCAGTAAATCTGTCTAGACAGGACTAGATAGATCTAGGAAAGGTGCTCATGACGTCACCGACTCCGGATCATTGGCAGATCCAGGAAGCCAAGCAGCGCTTCAGCGAGATGATCCGTGCGGTCACGACTGAGGGGCCGCAGGTCATCACCCGGCATGGTGAGGATGTCGCTGTAGTTGTGGATATCGGGGAGTATCGCAGGCTGACCCGGCCTGCAGTGGACCTCGCGAGCATCCTGCTCGGCGGTCCGAAGCTCGACGACAGCGCCGCTGACGTCTTCGCGGAGATCGAGGCCGAGCGAAAGGCTGACTTCGGACGTGTGGTCAATCTTGAGGCAGGCACATGACCTACCTGCTCGACACCAATGTGCTGTCGGAGACGCGCAAGCGCCAGCCAGCGGCGGGCGTAGCCGACTGGATCGCGGGCACGCCCCCGGACCGGCTGCACGTCTCCGTGCTGACTCTGGGCGAGATCGAGCAAGGAATCGCGAGAGTTCGCGGCCGGGGAGACCTGCATCAGGCGTCCACCCTCGAGCGCTGGCTCCGGGAGGTGGAGACCGGGTTTGAAGACCGCCTTCTCCCGGTCACCCTCTCAGTCGCCGCTGCCTGGGGTCGTCAGCAGTACGTGCGGCCCCTCCCGGTGATCGACGCGCTCATTGCGGCAACAGCGCGGGTGCACGGCCTGGCCGTGGTTACCCGCAACGTGAAGGACTTTGAACTGGCCGGAGTCCAAGTGCTCAACCCCTTCGCTGAGTAAGCCGTCAGGGCGGGAACGGCGTGGCGGCCGCTTCTGTCAGGGATGACAAGAAGTCTTTCGGTACTTCCCGCGGTAAGCATTCAGCCCCTCCGCCGGCCGCATGTGGTCCAGTGACGGGTTGTGCTTGAGACAGGTTTTGCCGGCCGGCTGGGTGTGTCGTCTTGCTTACTGCCGGCCGGCTCTAGATGATCATGATTTGTGCCGGCTCTGCCGCCTCCTGCCCCGGATTGCGCTGCTTGCGCTGCCCGCGATGAGCGGATCGCGGAGCTGGAGGATCTGGCGGGCGAGCTGCGGGAAGCGGTGGGGGCGCAGGCGGACCAGATCGCGGCGCTGCGCGAGCAGGTGGCGCGGCTGGAGCGTGCCCTGTCCCGCAACAGCGGGAACAGCTCGATGCCGCCGTCGGCGGATGACGTGCCGGGGCGCACGCCGCCGCGTAAGGAGCGCCGTGCCGCGGAGCGGGCGGGCAGGAA
>Ga0187781_10002046_pt1 | contig 15407 bp, 12 predicted proteins | sample 0715_SJ02_MP02_2_FD_132447 | JGI IMG/M metagenome (GOLD analysis project Ga0187781, IMG submission 132447) | Tropical peat soil microbial communities from peatlands in Department of Meta, Colombia - 0715_SJ02_MP02_20_MG | ecosystem: Environmental > Terrestrial > Soil > Wetlands > Peat | place...
ACCGGTGCGGTCCATCACCGGGGCGTTGGCCGGTATGTAGTCGAGGCTGTGGCAGATGCCGCAGTGCCCGGCGGTGACATCGCGCCCGCCGCCGTCGCGCAGATGAATGCTCTCCTCGTCCGCGAATGCGCGTCCGCCCGGCAGAGTGAGCATCACGAGCAGGGCCGCCGCTGCGAACGCGCCTCTCACCCGACCTCCAGCGTCACGGTCTGCACGATGTTGTCGTGGTAGCCGGCGGGGTTGAAGGTCAGCGTGTCGGGCTGGGTCGCGCCGTCGCGGCTGCGTGCGCGCACCGCCACGATGAGCGTGCCCGGCTTCGAGGTATCGAGGCGAAGGCGGAATTCGCGCCAGGCGAAGCGCCCGAGATCGCGCCCGAGCTCCGCCGCCTGCCAGCTGTGGCGGCCGTCGGTCGAGATTTCGACCGCCGCGATTCCCGCACCCCCGTCCCAGGCTTTGCCCGCGAGCTCGACCTTGGCGCCGTGCTTCAGGTGCGCGCCCGAGACGTGGCTGGTGACGAGCGAGTTCACCAGGATCTCGGTGATCGGCGTCGTCTCGGGCGTCTCCTGGGTCTTGAAGCGCTCACCGGGGAAAGCCCCGGTCGGAATCCGGTACGCGCTCTTCATCCAGAAGCCGTCGAACGGGACGGTGTCGATGCGGATCCCGGTGAGATGCTTCACCCAGTAAGTGCCGGTCCAACCGGGCACCACCAGCCGCGCCGGCGCTCCGTTCCAGTGCGGCAGCGCATGGCCGTTCATCTCGAAAGCGATCAGCGTGTTCTCATCCAGCGCGTGCTCGACCGGAATGCTCTTGAGGAAGCCCGGCGTCGCGGGCAGCACGGGTGCATCGGCACCATTGAAGACCACCTCGACCGCGTTGGCGCCGATCCCGGCACGGTTGAGCACATCGCGCAGCCGCACGCCGCTCCACTCCGCGTTGCCCATCGCGCCGTTGCCCCACTGCACACCCGGCACGCGCGGCGTGAACAGTCCGCGCCGGTTACCCGAGCACTGGTTGACCGCAGCCAGTGTGACGCGCTTGAAATCGTGTTTGAGGTCGCGCAGCGTCAGGACGAGCGGCTTACCCGCGCCGCTGCCGCCGATCTTCAACCGCCACGTGTCGACGTCGATCTGCGGAATGACCGCGAGGTGGTAGCGGACGAAGAAGGCGTCGTTGGGCGTGAAGGCCGGCGCCAGATCGGCGAGCGGCGTCTCGTAGTTCGGCGGCCGCCACGAGCGGCGGATCAGCGGTTTCTTGCCCGGGAGTGACCCGAGCTCCTCCGCGCCCGCGCCGGGCTCTGCCGCGAGCACGCGGCGCGCGGTTCCTCCGAGGAGGACGCCGCCCGCCGCGGCCAGCAGCAGATCACGCCGGCTCGGCATGCATCATCACGAGCAGGGCTTGCCGTGATCCGGGCGCGCGCCCTGCGCCTTGGCCTGCGCCTCGGTCATGTACGAGCCTTCCTTGGTCTTGCCGTACCAGCGGTCTCCCTGGCAGTGATACACCTTGCTCGCCGTGTTGACCCACACCATGCCCGGCCCGCCGCCCGGGGCGGCCTGCGCCGCCGGCGCCGGTGCGGAAGCCTTGGCGGCCGGAGCCGCAGCTGCTGCAGGTGCCGCCGCAGCCGCAGGTGCCGCCGCAGCCGCAGGCGCTGCCGCAGCTGCGGGCGCTGCCGCCGCAGCCGCCGGAGCGGCCGAAGCCGACTTGTTGATGCCGCCGTGGCCACTGCAGGCACCGCGGCCGCCGTGCGGCGAGGTCGTGCCGTCCTTGCAGGTCACAGGTCCGCCCGAGCCGCTAGCCGTGCTGCCGGAAGTGCTCGCGGTGGAGGCAGACGCCGCCGCAGGCGCTGCCGCAGCTGCGGGCGCTGCCGCCGCAGCCGCCGGAGCGGCCGAAGCCGACTTGTCGATGCCGCCGTGGCCGCTGCAGGCGCCGCGGCCGCCGTGCGGTGAAGTCGTGCCATCCTTGCATTTGACCGGAGTGCTCGCGGTCGCGGTCGTGGTCGTACTGGCGGCCTGTGCCTGAAGTGTTGCCGGCGCCGCGCCGAGCGCGGCTGCACAGAGCGCGCCGCAAAGGAAGGTGTTGAGTTTCATGAGGTTCATACGTCGCTCCCCCTGAGTGACCGCCCGGTCGGGCAGGGCGGCAGAATACCGCAATCGCCTCAGGCTAGGTACGCTAGCGCCATGAGATGGGTTGCGGGATTTGCGAGCCTGTGCCTGCTGGCGCTCGCCGCTCAGCCTTCGCGCGCTGCCTGGCTCGATCGCACCGAAGCGATCATGGGCACGCGTGTCTACGTGCAGCTCTGGGCCGACGACCCTGAAAAGGGCAACGCGGCGATCGAGGCGGTGATGCAGGAGATGCGCCGGATCGACGCGCTCATGAGCCACTACAAGCCCGACAGCCAGCTGTCGCGTATCAATCAGCGCGCAGCCCTCGAGCCGGTGCAGGTCGATCCCGAGCTGTTCGACCTGATCAAGCTGTCGACGCATTTCTCGGAGATCACCCTCGGGGCGTTCGACATCACCTACGCGAGTGTCGGCTATCTCTATAACTATCCGCTCCACGTCCATCCGACCGAGGATCAGATCAAGGCGGCGCTGCCGGCGGTCAACTGGCGCAACCTCCAGTTCGACGCAGTCCATCACACGGTCCGCTTCGGCCATCCCGGAATGCGCATCGACCTGGGAGGGATCGCCAAGGGATACGCGGTCGACCGTGGGGTCGCGATCCTGAAGGCCCGCGGAGTCCAGCATGCACTCGTGACCGCCGGGGGCGACAGCCGGCTGCTCGGCGATCATCTCGGCCGCCCGTGGCTGGTGTCGATCGCCCATCCCGACGAGCCGCACAACCCGGACAAGGTGGTGACGCGCATCCCGCTCTCCGACAGCGCGGTCTCGACCTCGGGCGATTACGAGCGTTACTTCGACGAGGACGGTGTGCGCTACCACCACATCATCGATCCGCACACCGGCCATTCAGCCAACAAGGTGCGTAGCGCCACCATCATCGGCCCGACCGCCACGCAGACCGACGGCCTGTCAAAGACCGCCTTCGTCTTAGGTCCCGAGAAGACGCTCGAGATCATCAACCGCATGCCGGATTTCGATGCGGTGTTCGTGACGCCGTCCGGCCAGATGCTCTACTCGAACGGGTTGCGGCCGCCCAAGCCGCGGCCCGACGGGGCGCCTGCCGCTCCCGGCACGACCCCCGCGGCGTCATCCACACACTGATCGAGGGCGCGCGCTCCCGCCGTTACTGCGCCGGGCCTCGGTGCCCGAGCTTGAGCAGCGCATCGACCTCCACCTCCGCGGCGAGCCAGTCTTCGGCCTCGTGACCGGGAGTGAACCCGCGCCGCTCGGCGCGCAGGTACGCCGCTTCCGCGATCATCGCGCGGCGGTCGTCGGCGGAGACAGCAGCGCGCTCTGGTGCTTTGGCTTTGGTGGTGCGCGCTGCTTTCGCTTGGGTGCGCGGGCGGGTGTCGGCGGTTGCACGAACTTCATCGCTTCGACGCGTGGCCATCGGCTCCTCCTTTGCGTAAGGCCCCCTCCGGGAGTCACTTTGCGGCCGCGGCGGAGGCGAGCGCAAGACCCAAAAAGCAGGAGCTCAGAAGCAAGCGCGGGTGATTGGACGCGCCGGAGCGAAGATTCCCCATCTATACAGTCGCTTGACCGAGCGGCCGCCGCGCGCTTGCCTCGGGGTCACGCTGTGCCGCGAGATCGTCGAGGCGCACGGCGGGCGGCGGCTCTCGCTCGCGAACCGCGCGGGCGGCGGCGCGCCGGTGACGGTGTGGCTGCCGCGAGCTTCAGGCCCTCGAGGTACCTGCGGAACTGGCCGCCGAGCTCGGGGTGGCCGAGGGCGTACTCGACGGTCGCCTGCAGGTAACCGAGCTTGCTGCCGCAGTCGTAGCGCTTGCCGCTGAAGCGGTAGGCGTAAACCGCTTCCTCGCGCATGAGGGCTGCGATGCCGTCGGTGAGCTGGATCTCCCCGCCCGCTCCGTGGCCGATCTTCTCCAGGTGCTCGAAGATCGCCGGCGCCAGCACGTAGCGGCCGACCACCGCGAGATTCGAGGGCGCATCGGCAGGCTTGGGCTTCTCGACGATGCTGCGCACGCGGCTGGTCACCGCCTTGTCGCCCTCGACGGCCACGATGCCGTATTTCTCGGTGTCGCGGCGCGCGACCGCCTCGACTCCGAGCACGCTGGCGCGCTTGGCTTCGTACACGCGCGCCATCTGCGCCAGGCAGGCGACCTCGCTCTTGATGAGGTCATCCGCCAGGTGCACGAAGAAGGGCTCGGCTCCGACCGCCGGCTGCGCGCACAGCACCGCATGGCCGAGCCCGAGAGGGGCCGGCTGGCGGATGTAGATGCAGGAGGCGTAGGACGGCAGGACGCTGCGCAGCTGCTTGAGCAGATCGCTCTTGCCCTGGCTCTGCAGCATGTGCTCGAGCTCGGCGTCGGAGTCGAAGTGATCCTCGATGGCGCGCTTGCTGGCGCCGGTGATGAACACCAGGCGGCGGGCACCGGCCGCGAGCGCCTCCTCGACCGCGTACTGGATCAGCGGCTTGTCGACCACCGGGAGCATTTCCTTGGGGCTCGCCTTGGTCGCGGGCAGAAAGCGCGTGCCGCGGCCGGCCACCGGGAACACGGCCGTGCGGATCGCCGGCCTCGAAAGGGTCATTGAGGATCTCTCCTTAGGTAGGATGCGCGCTCTGATCGGCGCGCTCGGCCCACTTGAAGACCGCCGGCCGCAGGCTGTCCCACGAGCGGCATTTCGGGCAGTGCCAGTACCAGCCGACGCTGTTCAATCCGCAGTCCTCGCACTGGTAGCGCCCGCCGGCATCCCCGATGCGCGTCAGCAGCGCGCTGAGCGAGGTCACGTCGGCGAGCGACTGCACGCCGGGCCCGAACTCTGCGGCGATTCCCGGCAGCTGCGCCACCTCGCCCGCCGGCACCGCGGTCGCGAGCAGCCAGGCGAGCTGCCGGGGCGTGACGCGGCCGCTCTGGCGCAGCCGCCGGCCGAGCTCCTGCATGACGTCCATGCCGCCGTTGGCGTGCGCGATGCGCAGCACCGCCGGGATGATCTCGAGCGCGAGGCCAGGGGACGCCTCGAGCGCCTGCAGATAGAGCAGCAGCGCGCCGTCGGCATCGCCTTCGCTCTCGGCGATACGCGCGGTGAGGATGTCGGCCCGCGGGAGCTCCGACTGGTGGGTGCGCGCCTGGCGCAGCAGGGTGCGGGCGCGCTCGGGATCGCCCTGCAGCAGGCCATGCTCGGCGAGCTCGCACAGGTAGTGTGCCGCCTCGCGCCGGCGCTCCTGCTGCACGCTCGCCGGCTGCGCGTGGAAGATCTTGAGCGCCTTGGCCCAGTCGCCCTGGGATTCGTAGATGCGCACCAGGTGATCGAGCGCGGCGTGGCGGTACTCGCGCGAGGCGGCGAGCTCCTCCAGCACCTGCTCGGCGCGGTCCATGAGGCCGGCGGACAGATAGTCGAGCGCGAGCGCGAAGGAGGCCTTGTCGCAGACGCTGCCGCTGCCGTGATCGCGCAGCCGTGAGTGGATCGCGATCGCACGCTCGACCTCGCCGCGCCGGCGGAACAGGCTCCCGAGGGCGAACTGGATCTCGGCGGCATCACCGTCGGCTTCCGCCATGCGGGCGAGGATCTCGGCCGCGTGGTCGAAGCGGTCGTTGATCAGGTGATCGAGACCCTCGTAGTAGTCGCGCGGCAGCCGCACGGTGCGCGCCGCGCCGTTGCGGCGCCCGAGAAAGTAGGTGGCGAGGCCCACCAGCACGAAGGCCAGCGCCAGAAAGACCGGAGGCAGCTCAAACACGGCGCTGACGATAACAGGTCCGTGGGGCGAGGGATAAGGGAGCGCAGGGCGCAGGGCCCCCGGGACCTTGCGGGGTCAGTCGCGGATCGGGCGGTCGGCGCCTTCGTTGACGCGCTCGCGCAGGTCCTTGCCCGGCTTGAAGTGCGGCACGTGCTTGCCCGAGAGCGCCACCGCCTCGCCGGTCTTGGGATTGCGCCCCTGGCGCGGCGGGCGGAAGTGCAGCGAGAAGCTGCCAAAGCCCCGGATCTCGATGCGCTCTCCCTGCGAGAGCGCATCGCTCATGATCTCGAGAATCTGCTTCAGCGCCAGCTCGACATCCTTGGCCGGCAGGTGCTTCTGCTTGGCGGTGATGATCTCGATGAGCTCGGACTTCGTCATGGGCTTTTAGCTGTTGCGCTCGCCGCCCGAGTTGATCTGCTCCTTGAGCAGGTCGCCGAGACTGGTGCCGCTCGGCGCGACTTCAGAGCGGTAGCTCTGCACCGCCTCGGCCTCGTCGTGCGCTTCCTTCGCCTTGATGGACAGCGAAATGGTGCGCGACTTGCGGTCGACGCCGGTGAACTTGGCCTCGATCTCCTCGCCGACCTTGAGCACCGCGCGCGCGTCCTCGACCCGATCGCGGCCGAGCTCGGAGGCCCGCAGCTGGCCTTCGATGCCGTTCCCTAAGTCGATGACCGCGCCGCGGGCGTCGACTTCCTTCACCACGCCCTTGACGATCGTGCCCTTGGGGTTATCGGCGATGTAGGCCGAGAACGGATCCTTGGCGAGCTGCTTGATGCCGAGCGAGATGCGCTCGCGCTCCGGATCGATCGACAGCACCATGGCCTCGAGCTGCTGGCCCTTCTGGTAGTTGCGCACCGCCTCCTCGCCCGGCTGGTCCCAGGAGATGTCCGAGAGGTGCACCAGGCCGTCGATGTTGCCCGGCAGACCGATGAAGATGCCGAAGTCGGTGATCGACTTGATCTGCCCGGCCACCTTGTCGCCGCGGTTGTAGTTCTCGGCGAACTCCTTCCACGGATTGGCCTGGCATTGCTTGAGTCCGAGCGATATGCGGCGGCGCTCCTCGTCGACGTCGAGCACCATGACCTCGACTTCCTGGCCGCTGTGCACCACCTTCGCCGGGTTGACGTTCTTGTTGGTCCAGTCCATCTCCGAGACGTGCACCAGGCCCTCGACGCCGTCCTCGATCTCGACGAACGCGCCATAGTCGGCGATGTTGGTGACCTTGCCGAACACCCGGGTGCCCGGCGGATAGCGCCGCGCGATGTTCTCCCAGGGATCGGCGCCGAGCTGCTTGAGACCTAAGCTGACCCGCGAGCGCTCGCGGTCGAACTTGAGGATCCGCACCTCGACCTCATCGCCGACCTTCACGACCTCGGAAGGATGCTTGACGCGCTTCCACGCCATGTCGGTGATGTGCAGCAGGCCGTCGATGCCGCCCAGGTCGACGAACGCGCCGTAGTCGGTGAGGTTCTTCACCGTACCGCGCACCACCGAGCCTTCCTGCAGGTTGTCGAGCAGCGCGGAGCGCTCGGCGGAGAACTCCTGCTCGACGACCGCGCGGCGGGACACCACCACGTTATTGCGCTTCTGGTCGAGCTTGATGACCTTGAACTCGAGCGGCTTGCCTTCGAGATACGAGGTGTCGCGCACCGGGCGCACGTCGACCAGCGAGCCCGGCAGGAACGCCCGGACGTTCTCGATCTCGACCGTGAAGCCACCCTTGACGCGCCCGGTGATGACACCGGTCACGATCTCGGACTTGTTGAATGCCTCCTCGAGCCGCGTCCAGGTACGGGCGCGCTTCGCCTTCTCCCGCGAGAGGCGGGTTTCGCCGGTGCCGTCCTCGACCGAGTCGAGGGCGACCTCGACGTTATCGCCGGACTTGACCTCGACCTCGCCACGCTCGTTCTTGAACTGCTCGAGCGGAATGACCGCTTCCGACTTCAGTCCCACGTTGACGATGACGACGTCCGGTGTGACGTCTACGACGAGCCCGGTCAGGATCATGCCGGGGCGGATGCGCTGGTTAGCTAGACTTTGCTCGAAGAGCTGGGCAAAACTTTCTGACATACCTTCACTTTGCACGTGTGCGTGCGGCCTCTGGACCCCATCCCTGCGACCCAGGAAAACGTAACAGGCGCCCGCATCCGGCAGGCACCAACCTCACATAACCTTTCCTCAGCGCGTGACTGAAGCGAGCGGCCTCAGGGCCACAGGCGACGAGCGACCCCCAGTTCCAGCACCCTGGCGACGACCGCCTCGATGTTGAGACCGGTCGAGTCGAGCTGCTCGGCATCGGCGGCCGGACGCAACGGGGCGACCTGGCGGGTCCGATCCCTCAAGTCCCGCTCGGCTATCTCGCGCGAAAGGGCGGCAAGGCTAACATCGGACCCCTTGTCTTTCAACTGCTTATAGCGCCGCAGGGCCCGCTCCTCGGGGGTGGCCGTGAGGAATATCTTGAGGTCGGCCTGGGGAAAGACCACGGTGCCCATATCGCGGCCGTCCGCGACCAGGCCCGGGGCTTGCGCGAAGGCGCGCTGGCGCGCCAGAAGCGCCGTACGCACCGCGGGCCAGGCCGCTACCCGGGAAGCACCGGCACCTGCGGTCTCGGAGCGTATGTCCGCGGTGACGTCGCGCCCCTCGAGCCGTACCTGCTCCTCCCCGGCTTGGGTCCAGCCGAACTCGACGCGCATCGAGCGAGCCAGCGCGGCGTGGGCAGTGACGTCATCCGGTGGCAGCCCGGCAATGCCGCCCGCGAGCGCGACCAGGCGGTAGAGCGCCCCGCTGTCGAGCAGATGCCAGCCAGCGTGGCGCGCAACCGCGCGGCTGATGGTGCCCTTGCCGGAGCCGCTCGGGCCATCGATGGTGACGACGGGACAGGGCAGATCAGACATCGCCTTCAACGCCCAAGCCGGCCGCGCGCGCCGTCTCGACGAAGCCGGGGAACGAAGTCGCCACGTTGGCGACGTCGAGGATCTCGATCGGCGCCGCGGCGCGCAGCGCCGCCACCGCGAACGCCATGGCGATGCGGTGATCGCCGCGGCTGTCGATCGTGCCCCCGGTGAGCTCTTCGGCGCCGCGGATCCAGAGCCCGTCGGGCAGCAGCTGGTTCTCGACGCCGAGGGCGCTCAAGCCCGCCGCCATGGCCGCGAGCCGATCGCTCTCTTTTACCCGCAGCTCGAGCGCCCCGCGCACCAGCGTCTCGCCGCTCGCGCAGGCGGCGGCGATGAAGAACACCGGAAACTCATCGATCGACAGCGGCACCTCGGCTTCAGCCACCGTGATGCCATGCAGCTCGCTCTGGCGGATCTCGAGGTCGGCCACCGGCTCACCGCCGGGTGAGCCCGGCTGTGCACGCGCGTGTACGCGGATGTCCGCCCCCATGCGCCGCAGCAGCTCGATCAGCCCGGTGCGCGTCGGGTTCACGCCGACGTTGCTCAGCACGAGGCTCGGTGCGGCGGCCAGACAGGCGGCCACGATGAAAAAAGCCGCCGAGGAGAAATCCGCCGGTACCGCGATCGAGGTGCCCACGAGACGCTGGCCGCCCTCGAGCGCGATGCTGCGCCCCTGGTGCTCGAGCTCGACACCGAAGGCGGCGAGCATGCGCTCGGTGTGATCGCGCGACGGCGCGGGCTCGGTGACGTAGGTGCGCCCGGCGGCGTACAGCCCGGCGAGCAGCAGCGCGGACTTCACCTGCGCGCTCGCCACCGGCAGACTGTAGTGAACCGCGCGCAGGTGCGGCGTGCCCCTGATTTCCACCGGCGGGCGCCCGTCGTGGGTGCGGATCTGCGCCCCCATCATCGCGAGCGGCACCACCACACGCTGCATCGGCCGGCGCATCAGCGACTCATCCCCGATGAGCGTCGAGTTGAACTTCTGCGGCGCGAGCAGCCCCGTGAAGAGGCGCATCGCGGTGCCGGCGTTGCCCATGTCGAGCGGTGTGGCGGAGCCTGTGAGGCCGCCCGCGCCGACTCCGTGCACCAGCACCTCGGTCGGCCTGGCGTGCTCGATGCGCACCCCGAGCTGCGTGAGCGCACGCGCGGTCGAGAGGCAGTCCTCGCCGTTCAGGAACCCGGTGATGTGCGTGTCGCCGTCGGCGATCGCGCCGAGCATCAGCGAGCGATGCGAGATCGACTTGTCGCCGGGTACGGTGAGGGTTCCGGCGATGCGGCCTCCGGGCTGCACGCGGTAACGCGCCGGCGCGCCGGCCGCGGCGCCGGCGCTCACTGCACCGCCCGCGGGTAGGAGCCGAGCACGCGGAACAGCGAGGCGCGCTTCCTGAGCGCCGCCAGCGCCTTCTTCACGTGCTTCTCGTCCGCATGGCCCTCGAAGTCGATGAAGAAGACGTAGTCCCACTTGCGCCGGTGCGAGGGACGCGACTCGATGCGCGTCAGGCTCACCCGGTGCCGGGCGAGCGGCTCGAGCAGCCGATAGAGCGCCCCCGGCGCATCGGTGTGCCCGACCGATACGAGCAGCGTGGTGCGGTCCGCGCCGCTCGCCGGGAACAGCTTGCGCCCGAGCACCAGGAAGCGCGTGGTGTTGTCGGCGCGGTCCTCGATCTCGGCCGCCAGCACCGTGAGTCCATAGACCTCGGCTGCGGTCTCGCCGGCGATGGCGGCGCTGCCCTTCTCGTCGCGTGCCCGGCGCGCGCCTTCCGCGTTGCTCGACACCGGGACCTGCTCCACTCCCGGCAGGTGCTCCTCGAGCCACACGCGGCACTGGGCCAGCGACTGCGGGTGCGAGCAGACGCGCTCGATGCGCGCCAGCTCGCTCATCGCCCCCATGAGGTGATGGCGGATGCGCAGCTCCACCTCGCCGCAGATCTTCAGCGGCGAGGTGAGGAAGCGGTCGAGCGTATGGTTGATGGTGCCTTCGGTGGAGTTCTCGATCGGCACCACGCCGAAGTCGGCGTTGGCCGCCTCGACCTCGTGAAACACCTCGTCGATCGAGGCCAGCGGCAGCGAGCGCACCGAATGGCCGAAATGGTTGAGGACGGCCTGCTGGGTGAAGGTGCCCTCGGGACCGAGGAACGCCACCTTGAGCGGCTCCTGCTGCGCCAGGCACGCCGACATGATCTCGCGGAACAGGCGCAGCACCTCCTCGTCCTTGAGCGGCCCCTCGTTGCGCTCGCGCGCCGCGCGCAGCACCTGCGCCTCGCGCTCCGGGCGGTAGAAATCCACCGTGCGTCCGGTGGTGCCGCTCTTGGAGATGCCGACCAGCTGCGCGAGCTTCGCTCGCTCGCTGATCAGGCGCTGGATCTCGACGTCGACCGCATCGATGCGCCCGCGCACCTCCTCGAGCGCGGGCCGGGCCGCGGGCGCAGCCGGGGCGGCCCTGCGGCGCGCAGCCGGCCTGGCGCGCGGCTGCCGCAAGCCCGGGCGCTTCCTCATAGGATTCGCGCCGACAGCACGCCCGCGATCGCGCGGATCTCCTCCAGGACCTCGGCGCCGAGCGCGCCGTCGGCGTCGATGAGCGTGTAGGCGTACTCGCCGCGCGACTTGTTGAGGAGGTCGGCAATGTTGATACGGTGCATCGCGAGCGCGGTGGAGATCTGGCCCACCATGTTCGGCACGTTGCGGTTGGCGACGCCTAAGCGCGTCGTGTTCGGCAGGCGCGGCAGCACCGCCTCGGGGTAGTTGACGCTGTTCCTGACGTTGCCGTTCTCGAGAAACTCGCGCAACTGGTCGGCCGCCATGATGGCGCAGTTCTCCTCCGCCTCCCCGGTCGAGGCGCCGAGATGCGGCAGGGTGATGACCCTGGGGTGATCCTTGAGCGCGTTGTTGGGGAAGTCGCACACGTAGCTGCGCAGCCGTCCGCCATCGAGCGCGGCGATTACCGACGCATCGTCGACGATCCCGGCGCGCGCGAAGTTGAGCAGCGTCCCGCCCGCTTTCATGAGCGCGAGGCGTTTCGCGTTCACCAGCCCGGTGGTGGCCTCGTTGAGCGGCACGTGCACCGTGATCGCCTCGGCGCGCGCGAACAGGTCCTCGAGCGACAGCGCCTGCTCGACGCTCGCCGACAGCTGCCAGGCGCGCTGCACGGTGATCTGCGGATCGTAGCCGAGGACTTTCATGCCCAGCGCCAGCGCCGAGTTCGCCACCTCGACGCCGATCGCCCCGAGCCCTACCACGCCGAGCGTGCGCCCCGGCAGCTCGAAACCGACGAACTGCCTCTTGCCCTGCTCCACCTCGCGGTCGATCGCCTCGTCGTCGCCCTGGAGAGCGCGGGTGAACAGCCACGCGGGTCCTAAGTTACGCGCCGCGAGCAGCAGGCCCGCGAGCACCAGCTCCTTGACGGCGTTGGCATTCGCCCCGGGGGAGTTGAACACCGGGACGCCACGCCCGCTCATTTCCGCCACCGGGATGTTGTTGACGCCGGCTCCGGCACGGGCGATCGCGCGCACCGAGGGCGGGATCGCCGCGGCGTCGAGCTCAGCCGAGCGCACCAGGATCGCATCCGGCTCGGCGACCTCCGGTCCCACCTCGTACAGCTCGCGCGGCAGCCGCTCGAGGCCGCGGGGGCTGATGTTGTTGAGTGTCAGGATACGGTAGGTCACGGCATCACACTCTCAGCCCCTGCGGCGCGCGAAGTCCTGCATGAAGGCGATGAGCGCCTCGACGCCCTCGAGCGGCATGGCGTTGTAGATGCTGGCGCGCATGCCGCCGACCGAGCGGTGCCCCTCGAGGTTGATGAGCCCGGCGGCGCGCGCCTCGGTGGCGAAGGCAGTCTCGAGCTCCGGTCGCGCGAGCGTGAACGGCACGTTCATCCACGAGCGGCACTCGCGCGCCACCGGGTTGCTATAGAAACCGGAGCCGTCGATGGCGGAGTACAGCCGCTCGGCCTTCACGCGGTTGCGCTCGCCCATGGCCGCAAGTCCGCCGCGCGCCTTGAGCCATTTGAACACCAGCCCCGCGAGGTACCAGGAGAAAGTCGGTGGCGTGTTGAACATCGAGCCCTCGTCGGCCACGTTGCGGTAGCTCCAGACCGCCGGGATGTCCTTGCGGGCGCGACCCAGGAGGTCCTCGCGCACGATCACGACCACCAGCCCCGAGGGACCGATGTTCTTCTGCGCACCCGCGTAGATGAGGCCGAACTTCGCCACCTCGAGCGGCCGCGACAGGAGGGTGGAGGACATGTCGGCGACCAGCGGCACGCCGCCGGTCTCCGGTATGTAAGGGAACTCCACTCCGCCGATCGTCTCGTTCGGGCAGTAGTGGACGTAGGCGGCGCCGGCGCTGAGCCGGAGTCCTTCCTGGCGCGGCACCGTCGTGTACTTCGAGGCGGCCTCGTCGGCGGCGACCTGCACGTGCCCGACGAGGCGTTGGGCCTCGGCGATGGCGCGCTTCGACCAGTGGCCGGTGACCACGTAGTCGACGGTTGCATCGGCGGCCGCGAGGTTGAGCGGCACGGCGGAGAACTGCGAGGCGCCGCCGCCCTGCATGAAGAGCAGGCGGTAGCCCGCCGGCACGGCGAGCAGCTCGCGCAGGTCGCTCTCCGCCTCGCGCGCCATGGCGAGGAAGGCTTTGCCGCGATGGCTGATCTCCATCACGGAAGCCGCCTGGCCGTGCCAGTCGAGGAATTCCTCGCGGGCCTGTTCGAGGACCTCCACGGGCAGCGTGGCAGGCCCCGCAGCGAAATTGAATGCGCGCACGGTTATTCCTAGTGACTAGCCCGGCTCCCCGGGCGCGGGGTCCGCGTCGTCTTCCAGGCTCTCGATGCGCTCGATGCCGACCAGCCGCTCGCCCCCTTCGCCGAGCCGGATCAGGCGCACTCCCTGGGTGTTGCGCCCCTGGACGGAAATCTCATCCACCGCGGTGCGCACCAGGGTACCGGTCGAGCTGATCAGCATGATCTCCTGGCCCGGCAGCACCTGCAGCGCCGCCACGGTATCGCCGTTGCGGCCTCCGGTCTGCAGCGCGATCACGCCCTGGCCGCCGCGGCCGTGGGCCGGGAAGTCGGCGAGCGGCGTGCGCTTGCCGTAGCCGGCGGCGGAGGCGGTGAGCACCTCGCCCTCGCCCACCACGATGAGCGCGATCACTTCCTGCCCTGCGCCGAGGCGGATGCCGCGCACGCCGGCCGCCTCGCGCCCCATGTAGCGCACCTCTTCCTCGCGGAAGCGGATCGCCTTGCCGCCCGAGGACACCAGCATGATCTCACGCTCGCCGTCGGTGATCGCGACCCCGACCAGCTGGTCGTTGTCGGCGAGATCGACCGCGATGATGCCGGTCGAACGCGGACGCGAGAACGCCGCCAGCGGCGTCTTCTTTACGGTCCCGGCGCGCGTCGCCATGAAGACGAAGTGCTGCTCGTCGTACTGCTTCACCGGCAGCAGCGCGTTGATCTTCTCCCCCTCACCGAGCGGCAGCAGGTTCACCATCGGCTTGCCGCGCGCGCCGCGCCCGGCCTGCGGCAGCTCGTAGACCTTGAGCCAGTAGACCTTGCCGCGGTTCGAGAAGCACAGCACCGTGTCATGCGTATGCGCGACGAACAGCTTCTCGACGAAGTCCTCGTCCTTGACCGCGGTCGCAGTCTTGCCGCGCCCGCCGCGGCGCTGCGTCTGGTACTCGGTGAGCGGCTGGCTCTTGGCGTAGCCGGCGTGCGAGAGCGTCACCACCACGTCCTGCGGCTCGATCAGATCTTCAGTGGTGAGATTCAGGTGATCGCGGTTGATCTCGGTGCGGCGCGCATCGCCGTAGGTGTCGCGCATCTCGATGAGCTCGGCGCGCACCACCTGCGTGAGGCGCTCGGGGCGCGCCAGGATATCGGACAGGTCGCGGATACTGTCGAGCAGCCCCTTGTACTCCTCGATGATCTTGTCGCGCTCGAGCCCGGTGAGGCGGTGCAGGCGCATGTCGAGGATCGCCTGCGCCTGGGCTTCCGACAGCTGGTAGCCGCCGCCGTTCAGGCCGAAGTCCGCGGCCAGGTCCGCGGGCCGCGTCGACACCGCGCCGGCGCGCTCGAGCAGCTCGGTCACCAGTCCCGGCGGCCAGGGGCTCGCGAGCAGCGCCGCGCGCGCCGCGGCCGGATTCGGCGACGCCTTGATGAGCGCGATCACGGCGTCGATATTGGCGAGCGCGACCGCCAGGCCCTCGAGGATGTAGGCGCGCTCGCGCGCCTTGCCGAGATCGTAGATGGTGCGCCGGGTGACCACCTCGCGGCGATGCCGGATGAAGGCCTCCAGCATCTCCTTGAGCGACATGAGCTTCGGCTGGCCGTCCTGCAACGCCACCATGTTGATGCCGAACACCGTCTCCATCGGTGTCTGGGCGTACAGGTTGTTGAGGACGATCTCGGTCACCTCGCCGCGCTTCAGTTCGATGACGACGCGCATGCCGTCCTTGTCGGACTCGTCGCGCAGGCCGTCGGCGGCGATGCCGTCGAGCTGCTTCTCGCGCACCAGCTCGGCGATGCGCTCGATCAGGCGCGCCTTGTTCACCTGATAGGGAAGCTCGGTCACCACGATCGCCTGGCGGTCGCCGCGGCCGATGTCCTCGATGCTCACGCGGGCGCGCACCGACAGCCGCCCGCGCCCGGTGCGGTAGGCGGTGGCGATCTCCTGCGCGCCGTTGATGATGCCGCCGGTCGGGAAATCC
>Ga0187781_10002047_pt1 | contig 15407 bp, 13 predicted proteins | sample 0715_SJ02_MP02_2_FD_132447 | JGI IMG/M metagenome (GOLD analysis project Ga0187781, IMG submission 132447) | Tropical peat soil microbial communities from peatlands in Department of Meta, Colombia - 0715_SJ02_MP02_20_MG | ecosystem: Environmental > Terrestrial > Soil > Wetlands > Peat | place...
CGGCCGAGCCGGCCGCCGAACCCGATTAGACATCTGCCGTGTTGCTCGCCCTCGACGTCGGGAACACCCACACCGTCATCGGTGTCTTCGCCGACGTCTCCGAGGGAGCCGGGCAACCGGACGCGTCCGTCCGCCGACTGGCCGGCGAGCTGCCAGATCTCCGCTACCACTGGCGGATCGCCACGGTGGCCGACCGGACCGCCGACGAGCATGCCCTCCTCCTCGTCGACTACCTACGACTCGTCGGGGTCGACATCCGGGCCGACGAATTGCCGAAGCGACTGTCGGGCATTGCCATCTCCTCTTCCGTGCCGTCGGCCACTTCGGCCCTCCGGGAGATGGCGCAGCGTTGGTTCCCGATCCCGACGGTCATCATCGAGCCGGGCGTCCGCACGGGGATGCCGATCCTCTACGACAACCCGAAGGAGGTCGGCGCCGACCGGATCGCCAACGCCGTGGGTGCGATCGACCTCTTCGCGCCGCCGCTCATCGTCGTGGATCTCGGCACGGCGACCACCTTCGACGTCATCTCCGCCGCCGGCGAGTACCTCGGTGGGGCCATCACCCCGGGGATCGAGATCTCGACGGACGCGCTCTTCGGAGCGGCGGCAGCCCTTCGCCGGGTCGAGCTCGTGGAACCTCGCCACGTCATCGGCAAGTCCACCGTGGAGTCGATCCAATCCGGTGTCATCTACGGCTACGCAGGCCTCGTGGACGGCCTCTGCAGGCGGATCAAGGACGAGCTCGGCGAAGCGGTCGTGATCGCCACGGGAGGCTTGGCGACGGTCATCCGGCCTCTGTCCAGGGAGATCGACCATCACGAGCCGTGGCTGACCCTGCACGGCCTCCGCCTCGTCTTCGAGCGCAACGCCGAGCGCGCCGGCGCCCGGCCGTGACGACGTCGGAGGTGCCCTACCGCTTCGACGGGCACACGCCGGTCGGCGAGGTCGTCTCCGCCTACGGTGGTCGTCTCGCCGCCGGGGAGGAGTCCGGCGAGGTCGTGACCGTCGCTGGTCGCGTCATGTTGATGCGGGTGCAGGGCAAGCTCGCCTTCGCGACCTTGCGCGAGTGGACGGGCTCGATCCAGCTGTTCGCCCTCGAGTCGCTCACGGAGAGCTTCAGCGATTTCAAGCACCTCAGCCTCGGCGACTGGATCGGGGCGACGGGAGAGGTGGTAAAGACGCGGCGGGGGGAGCTGTCGGTCAAGGTTCGATCCTGGGTGCTGCTCGCCCATGCCCGTGACGGCTTCGGTGACAAGTGGCGGGGCGTCCATGATGCCGACCTCCGCTTCCGGCAACGAGAGGTCGACATGTGGGCGAACGAGGGCGTGCGCGACCGTTTCCTCATGCGCTCGTCGGTGGTGGCGGCGGTGCGAGAGCTGCTGACGGCGAGGGGTTTCGTCGAGGTGGAGACGCCCGTGCTCCTCCCGCAAGCGGGCGGGGCGAACGCCAAGCCCTTCGTGACGCACTTCAACTCCATGCACGCCGACTTCTACCTCCGCATCGCCACGGAGCTGTACCTGAAGCGCTGTGTGATCGGAGGCATCGAGCGCGTCTTCGAGGTCGGCCGCATCTTCCGCAATGAGGGCGTTGGGCCGAAGTACAACCCGGAGTTCACGATGCTCGAGGCCTATCAGGCCTACGCCGACTACCTCGACATGGCCGAGCTCGTCGAGTACATCGTGAGCGGTGCTGCCCGCGTGGCGACCGGCGGCACGGTCATCGAGTTCCTCGGCCGTCAGCTGGATCTCACGCCCCCCTGGCGCAAGGCGACGCTCACCGAGGTCGTGCAGGAGGTCACCGGGTACGAGCTCAGCCTCGACACTCCGATCGAGAAGCTGCGATCAGTCGCCGCCGAGCTCCGGGTGGAGATCCGCCCGGGCGACGACTCCGGTCAGGTGCTCGCCGAGATCTATGACAAGACGACGGAGCCGAACCTGTGGGGCCCCGTGCATGTCACGGACTACCCGCAGTCGGTGTCACCGCTCACCCGAAAGCACCGGTCGAAGCCGGGCTACGCCGAGCGGATCACGCCCATCGCGGCGGGCCGCGAGCTCGGGGAGTGCTACAGCGAGCTGCTCGACCCGGACGAGCAGCGGGCGCGTTTCGCCGCCCAGGTGGCCGACCGGGAGCGCGGCTACGACGAGGCGATGGCCATGGACGAGGACTTCATCCGGGCGCTCGAGCGGGGCATGCCGCCGCTCGGGGGGATCGGTCTCGGCATCGACCGGCTCGTCATGATGCTCGCCGACGTCAGCCACATCCGCGAAGTCCTCCTCTTCCCGGCCCTCCGGCCGGAGGCGGGGCGGGAGCCCGGCGACGAGGTCTGAGGGAGACGACGGCGCCTCAGCCGGCGAGGGCCTCGAAGCGCTCCCGAGCCTGCCCGGCGGTCCGCTCCAGGTCGTTGGCGACACGGATGCTGAGCGTCGAGAGGGCCGCCACGACGGGGTTGTCCCCGAGGCGGCGGGCGGACTCGGCGGCCCGTTCGGCAAACTCCCGCGCCATGTCGCTGGCGGCGGTGATCCCGGGCGAGGCGGCGATGAGCGCCCGGGCGGTGTCCCGCTCGTGCTCCGAGAGCGGCTTGCCGAGCAGATCCCGCAGCCTCGGCCCGTGCACGCGATCCTCCAGCGCTCGCTGCACGGGCAGCGTGTAGATGCCCTCGGAGAGGTCCTGGCCGGGCGTCTTGCCCAGCTCCTCCTCGGTGGCGATGACGTCGAGCACGTCGTCGCGGATCTGAAAGACCATCCCGAAGGACTCGCCGAAGGCCGTCAGGTCGTCGATCTGGGTCCGGTCCAGGTCGGCCGTGATGGCGCCCACGCGGCAGGCCGTGGACATGAGGGCGGCGGTCTTGTCGGCAATAGCTCCGAGGTAGTCCTTCTCGTCGCGCTCGATCTGGAAGGCGGAGCGGACCTCGGCCACCTGCCCCTGGCAGAGCCGGGCGAGGGTGGCCGCGAGCAAGCCCGCCACCTCGGGGCCGAGACTGGCGGCGATCTCGGCCGATCTGGCAAGGAGGAAGTCGCCGGCGACGATGGCGACGAGGTTCCCCCAGCGAGCGTTCACGCTTTCGACGCTGCGACGGCGCGTGGCCTCGTCCATGACGTCGTCGTGATAGAGCGAGGCCAGGTGGACGAGCTCGACGGAGACGCCGCCGAGGAGGGTTTCCCGGCTCACGGCCGTCGAGGAGAGGGTGGCAGCCGTCAGGGTCAAGGACGGTCGCAGCCTCTTGCCGCCCGCTTCGATGAGATGGCTGGCGACCTCGTTGAGGAAGGGATCCTCACCGAGCACCGAGTCCCTCAGGCAGGCTTCGAGGCGCGCGATGTCGGCCTCGTCCACCGGCAGGGAGAAGAGATCGGGCGCGGTCACCAGACTGGCAGGTTAGGCGACAGCACGTGCTCACCGACACTCGAAAGCTCCCGGCGGCACGCCGGCGATCACGCGATCCTGGCCCGGACCGCTCAAGCTCGGCTTTGTAGCTGCCGATTCTCATCTCAGCGACGGTGCCGTACCGTATGGGAAGGTGAGAAGATCGAACGTTGTTGAAGTGAGCGGGAAGGATGCGAATATCTCTGGCAGCCGGGGCCGAGGTGCCAGCAGCCAGAGCGCACCCTCCCTATAGACTGGTCGCAGTAACCGTCCATTGAGGAGCGGCAGTTGTTCGAGCGCTTTACAGACCGGGCAAGACGAGTTCTGGTCCTCGCTCAAGAGGAGGCGCGCCTCCTCAATCACAGCTTCATCGGTACCGAGCACATCCTTCTCGGGCTGATCCACGAGGGCGAGGGGCTTGCAGCCAAGGCGCTCGAGTCGCTGAACATCTCGCTCGAAGCTGTGCGCGAGGAAGTCGAGAAGACAATCGGGCAAGCCGGCAGCGCCCCGACCGGGTCGCCGCCGTTCACACCCCGAGCCAAGAAGGTGCTCGAGCTCTCGCTGCGAGAGGCGCTCCAGCTCGGCCACAACTACATCGGCACCGAGCACATGCTCCTCGGTCTCGTGCGCGAGGGCGAGGGAGTGGCCGCTCAGGTGCTCATCAGCCTCGGTGCCGACCTTGCCAAGGTCCGCCAGCAGGTCATCCAGCAGCTCTCCGGCTATCAGGGCCGCGATCCCCAGTCGACTCCCCCCGGCGCCGGCCCGAGCCAGGAGAGCCCTGGTGGCTCGGCTGTGCTCGACCAGTTCGGCCGGAACCTGACCCAGCTCGCCCGTGATCACAAGCTCGATCCCGTCATCGGGCGGGACCGTGAGATCGAGCGGGTGATGCAGGTCCTCTCCCGCCGCACGAAGAACAACCCCGTGCTCATCGGCGAGCCCGGTGTCGGCAAGACGGCCATCGTCGAGGGACTCTCACAGCAGATCGTCTCCAATGACGTCCCCGAGACCTTGAAGGGCAAGCAGCTCTATACCCTCGACCTCGGAGCCCTCGTGGCGGGCAGCCGCTACCGCGGTGACTTCGAGGAGCGCCTCAAGAAGGTGCTGAAGGAGATCCGCACTCGCGGCGACATCATCCTGTTCATCGACGAGCTGCACACGCTCGTGGGAGCCGGGGCGGCCGAGGGGGCTATCGATGCCGCCTCGATCCTGAAGCCGATGCTGGCTCGGGGTGAGCTGCAGACGATCGGCGCCACCACCCTCGACGAGTACCGCAAGCACCTCGAGAAGGACGCCGCCCTCGAGCGCCGCTTCCAGCCGATCAAGGTGGAGGAGCCGTCGCTGCCGCACACGATCGAGATCCTGCAGGGGCTGCGGGACCGTTACGAGCAGCACCACCAGGTGACGATCACCGACCAGGCGCTCGTCGCCGCCGCCAACCTGGCGGACCGCTACATCTCCGACCGCTTCCTGCCCGACAAGGCCATCGACCTGATCGATGAGGCCGGCAGCCGCTTGCGAATCCGCCGCATGTCGACGCCGCCGGAGCACCGCAAGCTCGAGGAGGAGCTGTCGAAGCTACGGCTGCGCAAGGAAGCCGCCATCGAGAAGCAGAATTTCGAAGAGGCGAAGCGGCTCGACGACCAGGAGAAAGAGACGCTCGAGACCAAGTCCGGGCTCGAGAAGCAGTGGCGCGCCGAAGGGGTCGACCTCTTCGACATCGTCGACGAGGACGTCGTTGCCGAGGTCCTGGCGAACTGGACGGGCATCCCGGTCTACAAGCTGACCGAGGAGGAGACCGCTCGCCTGCTGCGCATGGAGGACGAGCTCCATAAGCGGGTCGTCGGCCAGGACGACGCCATGAAGGCGCTCTCCCGGGCGATCCGGCGCACGCGGGCCGGCCTCAAGGACCCGAAGCGGCCCTCGGGGTCGTTCATCTTCCTCGGCCCCACCGGGGTCGGCAAGACCGAGCTCGCCAAGGCGCTCGCCGAGCTGCTCTTCGGTGACGAGTCGTCGCTCATCCAGCTCGACATGAGCGAGTACATGGAGAAGCACACGGTCAGCCGCCTCGTCGGCTCACCTCCTGGCTACGTCGGCTACGAAGAGGGCGGGCAGCTCACCGAAGCCGTCCGTCGCAAGCCGTTCGCCGTCGTCCTGTTCGACGAGGTTGAAAAGGCGCACCCCGACGTCTTCAACACGCTGTTGCAGATCCTCGAGGATGGCCGTCTGACCGACGCTCAGGGTCGCAGCGTCGACTTCAAGAACACCGTCCTCATCATGACGTCGAACCTCGGCACGGCCGACCTGCGCAAGGCGAGGGTGGGTTTCTCGAAGTCTTCGGAGGCAGTGACGTACGAGCACATGAAGAGCCGGGTCAACGAAGCCCTCAAGGCCCACTTCCGGCCGGAGTTCTTGAACCGCATCGACGAGGTCATCGTCTTCCACGAGCTCTCGCTCGACGAGGTCATCGAGATCGTCGACCTGCTCATTCGCCGTGTGCGCGAGCAGCTGGAGAACCAGGGCATCGGTCTCGAGCTGACCCGCGAGGCCAAGGAGTTCGTGGCGAACAAGGGCTACGAGCCCACGCTCGGAGCCCGGCCGTTGCGGAGGGCCATCCAGTCCTACATCGAGGACCCGTTGTCCGAGAAGCTCCTCTGGAAGGAGTACCGGGTGGGCGAGACCGTCATCGTCGACCTCGAGGGTGAGGAGCTCGCCTTCCGGGCGATCGAGGGCTTCGAGCCACCGACCGTCGAGCTCGCCGGAGCCGGCGCCGACTCATAAGGCTGGCCTCCGGGTGGGCTGGAGGGCTGCCGCTCACGACGATTGAGACGCTCTTCTGTCCGTGGGTCCAGGAGCCGGCCGTGGTCGGTGGACGCCGACGGGGTCTTCGTCGAGCGATGTGTTTGCTGACTTGACGGCACTGAGGTTCGACCGCACTGAGGTTTGACCTGTCAGGTGGGCACGCTGAACGCGGCGTGTTGGTCGGTGTCGGTCGGTGCCGAGGCCGATCTGAGTGCCAGGCGCGACTGTGAAAGCCCGATGCGGTCGCGCCGGGCACGCGGAAGGCCGTGTTAGTCGGTGCCGCGGCCGATCTGAGTGCCGGGCGCGACCATGCAAGCCGGCTGCGGTCGCGCCGGGCACGCGGAAGGTCGTTTTGGTCAGTGCCGACGCCGATCTGGGGCGAGTGCGGGGCGCGACCTCGGCGTCCGGGGTGTCGGGACCGTGATCAGGTTTGCGGAGCCAGGCCGTTGACACACCCTCTCCCTACGGTGAGTCCGTGACTCGATCCCGGACCCTCTTCGTGTGCAGTAACTGTCGGGCGTCCCAGCCTCGCTGGACGGGGCGCTGCAGCGGGTGCTGCGAGTGGAACACCCTGGTCGAGGAGGCGCGGCCCGCCCCTGTGCTGTCGCCAGGGCTACGCCGGAGCGCCCCGACCCGGGGGCGTGACGGTGGCGCCGAGGGGGAAGCTCGGGAGGGCGGGCCGGCCGCAACCCGGGTGAGGAGCCAGGCGCCCGAGGAGCCCGTCCTGTTGTCGGCGGTCGACCCCGACGCCTGTGAGCCGGTGCCGACGGGCCTGACAGAGCTCGACCGCGTGCTCTCGGGCGGGCTCGTACCCGGCTCGGTCACCCTGATCGGCGGCGAGCCGGGCATCGGCAAGTCGACGTTGCTGTTGCAGGCTGCCGCCAGCGCCGCCCGGCAGGGCCGGCGGACGTTGCTCGTGGCGGCTGAGGAGTCTGCCGAACAGGTACGGCGACGGGCCGAGCGCCTCGGGGCGCTCGTGGCCGACTGCTACGTCGTGGCGACGGCGGATCTGCAAACGGCACTCGAATCCGTCGGCACGATCCGGCCCGAGCTGCTCGTGGTCGACTCCATTCAGACCATCGGCGACCCGAGCCTGGCCTCACAGGTGGGCTCGACGACCCAGGTCCGCGAGTGCGCCCAAGCGCTTGCCCATTACGCCAAGGTCACCGGGACCGCCACGGTGCTCGTCGGCCATGTGACGAAGGATGGGGTGCTCGCCGGCCCACGGACGCTCGAGCACCTCGTGGACACGGTGCTGTCCTTCGACGGAGACCGCCACCATTGCTTGCGTCACCTGAGCGCCACAAAGCACCGTTATGGGACCACCGGCGAGATCGGGTTGTTCGAGATGGCGGAGTCGGGACTCGTTGGCCTCGTTGATCCGAGCGCCGTGCTGCTCGCCGACCGCCGTCGCGGCGTGGCTGGCTCCGTCGTCGCCCCTGTCATCGAGGGTCGTCGCCCGCTCCTTGTTGAGGTGCAGGCGCTCGTGAGCGAGTCCCGGTCCACCTCGCCGAGACGCGTCGTGCAGGGCGTTCCCCCGGCTCGCCTGAGCTTGTTGCTGGCTGTGCTGGAGAGGTGCGTGGGCCTGTCCGTGAGCGCCCACGACGTCTTCGTCTCAACGGTCGGAGGCATCAAGGTGGCCGAGCCGGCTTGCGACCTTCCCCTCGCCCTCGCTCTCGTGTCTGCCGTGGCTGGAGTGCCGATCTCCGAGAAGATCGTGGCCTTCGGCGAAATTGGCCTCGGGGGCGAGATCCGCCAGGCACCCGCTGCGGGCCGTCGGGTCTCGGAGGCGGCGCGGCTCGGTTTCGAGCGGGCGCTTGTACCGATCCTGACGCCCCCACCAGCCGGTAGAATAGAGGTCATTCAAGTGGCCACGATTGCAGAGGCCGTTAGCGCGGTGGACTTGGCGGATATCCGGCATCTGGCCAGACGGCCGGACCGATCGCGTACGTTGGGGGGCTCAACCCAAGGAGCAGAGGGCCACGGGGAAAGTCTCCCCGGTCGGCCAGTGGCGGGGCGCCCGCCGCGACCAGCAGTCAAACCCAGAATCGGGCTCAGCGTTGTCCGGGACTGAGCCGGCAGGGCGGCTCGAGGACGCTCAAGTTGAGGGAAATCGGATACGTCCGTACCCTGGTAAGTGATCGCAACGTCTGTGAGGAGTGCTCTGTTGTTCGACGTCGGAGACAAGGTCGTCTATCCGCACCACGGTGCAGCCGTGGTGGAGTGCCGAGAGGAGCGCGAGTTCTTCGGCGAGAAGAAGGAGTACCTCGTGCTCAAGCTCGCTTATGGGGATCTCACTTTGATGGTGCCGGCCGACAACACGGCTGAGGTGGGGCTGCGCGAAGTCATCAACGACGAAGAGGTCGAGGAGGTCTTCGCCGTCCTGCGCAAGAAAGAGGCGCGCATGCCGACCAACTGGTCGCGCCGCTACAAGAACCATGTGGAGAAGCTGAAGTCCGGCGACATCTACCAGGTCGCCGAAGTGGTGCGGAACCTCTCGATCCGCGACAAAGACAAGGGCTTGTCCGCCGGCGAGAAGAGGATGTTGACCAAGGCGCGGCAGATCCTCGTGTCCGAGCTGACGTTCGCGATCGGCGTGAGCGAGAACGAGGCCGAGGAGCGCCTCAACGCAGCCCTGCCCTGAGCAGGGCGTAGCGGTTGGGCACTCCCGTGCCGGGTGCGTCGTCGCCGCCGGTCGGCGCTAGTAACGGTGCCGGCGGACCCGGCGGTACTGCCGGACCCGGCAGCGTCTGGGGCATCGTCGTGGCGGCCGGACTCGGGCGGCGTTTCGGCGCCGAGAAGCAGTTTCTCTCGCTCAACGGCCGGCCGGTGCACATCTGGGCGGTGGAGGCGACGCGATCGGTCGCCGTCGGCGTCGTGCTCGTCGTGCCTCCCGGACGTGAGCACGACACTTCGCTGTCCCAGGCGGCGGACCGGGTCGTGGCCGGTGGTGCCACCAGGTCGGCATCGGTGCGAGCCGGATTGGGTGCCGTGCCCGAGGACGCCGCCATCATCGTCGTGCACGACGCCGTGAGACCGATGGCGTCCGAAGGGCTGTTTCGGGCGGTCGTCGGCGCTGTCGTCGCCGGCGCCGAGGGCGCCGTGCCCGGCCTGGACCTGGCCGACACCGTCAAGCTCGTCGAAGGTGATGTCGTTCGCTCCACCCTCGACCGCTCGAAGCTCGTGCGGGTGCAGACCCCGCAGGCCTTCCGAGCCTCGACCCTGCGGCGAGCACATGCGAGAGAGGTGGACGCAACCGACGACTCGGCTGTTGTCGAGGCGATGGGAGCGGAGGTCATCGTCGTGCCCGGCGAGGAAGCCAACCTGAAGATCACGTCCCCCGCCGATCTGGCTCTGCTCGAATGGCGCTCGAGCCTCGGATCCTCCGCGGGGGCGCCGTGAGGATCCGTGTCGGGGTCGGGTACGATGTGCATCCGTTCTCCGCTGATCGATCGGCAGTGCTCATCCTCGGCGGGGTGGTGTTTCCCGGCGAGCCTGGGCTATCCGGTCACAGTGATGCTGACGTGACGGCCCATGCGGTCGCTGACGCCATGCTCGGGGCAGCCGGCCTGGGCGACATTGGAACGCACTTCTCCGACCAGGACGAACGCTGGAAGGACGCCAACAGCATCGAGTTGTTGGGACGGGTAGCGGAGTTGGTGCAGGAAGTTGGATTCAAGCTCGTGAACGCCGATTGCACGGTGGTTTGCGAGCGTCCCCGCTTGGTCGGGTCTCGAGAGGAAATGATGGCAAATCTCAGCGTCGCCGCAGGCGGCCCCGTTCACGTGAAGGCCACGCGGCCAGAGGGCCTCGGCGCGCTCGGACGGCAGGAAGGTATCGCCTGTGTGGCTGTCGCGCTCCTGGAGGAGATCTCTCAATGAGCCCCTCTGCGCGATCAGGCGACGAGAACGAGTCCTCTCGCGGTCCGGGTTCGGACAAGCGTGGCGGGAGCGGTCGCGGGCGCAGGGACGCGGGCGCCGGCTCGGGTCGAGGCGGCGAGGGAGGCTCAGGTCGTGGCTCCTCCGGGCGCTCACGCAACCGCGGCGCAGGACGATGGGGTGACGATGAGGGACGTCCCGGCGGTCGCGCCGGCGGCGGCGATGGGTATCGAGGGAACGCCGGCGGCTACCGCGGCGGCGCGGGCGCCGGCGGCGGGCGAACCGGCGGGTACCAAGGAAACCGCCCGAGCGGCAGCGGCTACCAGAGCTCGCGCCCGAGCAGCGGCGGGTACCGTGGGGCGCGCCCGAGCGGCGGCGGGTACCAAGGAAACCGCCCGAGCACCGGGTACGGGAGCCGGAGGTCCGACTCGGGTCCGCTGCGGCGCGACGAGGACCTCACCTCGGGCCGCGATCGCAACGAAGGGCGATACCCGTCTCGTCCGCAGAGCAGTTACCCCGCTCGTGGCGAACGCGACAGTGGCAGTCGCCCTCCGCGCTCGGATCGCTCCCGGTCGGGGCCTCCACCGGCCCCGGGCGGCTCGGTGTGGGGCGGCGTTGCCAGAGGAGGCGGAGGCTACCGAGGGCGTGACACCAGCACCCGGGGCGTTGGAGACCGCCCTCGTTCCGGCCTCGCGGACCGAGGGCAGCCCTCCGGTGTACGTTCGTGGCGCAACGACGATCCGGAGACTGGCTCGAGACGGGCGGGTCGGCCCCCGGTCGTGGGCGGCGGCGGCAACCTCAGTGAGGGTCGTTCTGTCAGCCGGGCTGCCACGGCCGGGCGTAACCTCTGGAACCCATCGCCCCGAGGTGGCTCGGCAGGCAACAGGGGCCCGATCATCAAGCGATCGCCGCACTCCCTCGGCGGCGAGCAGGTGGAAGGGCGCCAGGCCGTCCGCGAATTACTGGCCGCCCGTCGCCGTCATGTGACGGAGGTCTGGATGACCGAGGGCAGCGATCCGTCGCCCATCCTCGGTGAGATCGATCGGCTTGCCCGCGAGGCACACGTTCCCGTACGTCTCGTGTCGTCCCGGCGTCTCGAGTCGGTGCAGGGGACCGACGCCCCGCAGGGCGTCGTCGCCTTTGCCGAGCCGTTGACGGCGGCCAGCCTCGAGGAGCTCGTCCTCGGCTCGAGCGAGGAGTCCGCGTCGGCGACGCCGAGCCTCGGCGACGATCCCGATCGCGAGGTGGGCGACGACGAGGACGACGAGGAAGGCGGTTTCTTCATCGACTTGGATGACGACGGCGTCGATGAGGACTTCCCCATCCGGATCGAGTTCGTTGACGAGACGGACGAGCCGGAAGGCGAGGACGAGGACGTCGACATCGTGCCGGTCATGGTCAGCGGGGCCGAGACAACCGGGTCAGCCGGCGAGGTCGAGACCGAGGCCATCGGATCGGGCCCGGCCGTCGACGCAGCGAGCGAGGTCGATATGGCCGTCGAGGCGTTGGCCGGCGAGGCGTTGGCCGTCGAGGCGTTGGCCGGCGAGGCGCTCGCCGGTGACATCTCGGCCACGGTCTCGGCCGTGAAGAAGGCGTTGAAGGACTCGACGGCCGCCCCGGGCGCTCAGGCAGAGAGCGCCTTTCTCGTGCTGCTCGAAGGCGTCACCGACCCTCAGAACCTCGGCGCCATCCTCCGCAGCGCCGAGTGCGCCGGCGTCACCGGCGTCGCCGTGCCGCGGCACCGCTCCGTGCACGTCACGCCAGCGGTGACGAAGGCGGCCGCCGGCGCCGTCGAGTACTTGCAGATGGCCCTCGTGCCTGGCATGCCGAGTGCGCTCCAGCGGCTGGAGCAGCTGGGGGTGATGACGGTGGGGCTCGACGAGCGAGGCACCACGTCCCTCTACGACCTCGACCTCGGTGATCGGCCGGTTGCGCTCGTGCTGGGTTCGGAGGGATCCGGGCTCTCGCCCCTATCGCGTCGCCGCTGCGAGGTGCTCTGCCGCATCCCGGTCGACGGCGAGATCCCCTCGCTGAATGTGTCGGCGGCCGCCGCGGTGGCGTGTTTCGAGGTGGCCAGGCAACGGGCGGCCCGGAAGCGCCGCTGACCCTCTGCCTCCGCGGCCGTCCGAACGGCTGGCGGCGTCCTGAGCGGATCGGCAACGCAGGCCGTTGCTGCGTCGGTCCGGGTGGAGTGCCGGAGGGCGCGGACCGGACGATCACGTCCGGCGCAAAATGTTTCAGCGCTCTGCGAGCGGCACGTAATCGCGCCGGGCGTGACCGATGTACAGCTGACGGGGCCGGGCGATCTTCGTGTCGTGGTCGAGCATCTCCGCCCAGTGCGCGAGCCAACCGGCCGTTCGCGGGATGGCGAAGAGCACCGGAAACATCTCCATAGGAAATCCCATCGCCTGGTAGATGAGGCCTGAGTAGAAGTCGACGTTCGGGTACAGCTTCCGGCTCGTGAAGTACTCGTCGGCGAGTGCCGCCTCTTCGAGCTTGAGGGCGATGTCGAGGAGCGGATTCTTTCCCGTCACCTCGAAGACGTCGTAGGCGACCTTGCGGATGATCTTCGCCCGCGGGTCGTAGTTCTTGTACACACGGTGCCCGAAGCCCTGCAGGCGGCCATGGCCCTCTTTCACGGAGCGGATGAACTCGGGCACGGCCTCGACCGACCCGATGGACGAGAGCATCCGGATGACTTGCTCGTTGGCTCCGCCGTGGCGCGGACCGTACAGGGCCGCGCAGGCGGCCGCACAGGCAGAGTACGGGTCCACGTGCGATGACCCGACGACCCGCATGGCCGTCGTGGAGACGTTCTGCTCGTGGTCCGCGTGCAACATGAACAGCACGTCGACGGCGTGGGCGAGGGCCGGATTGGCGTCAAAGCGCGGTTCGGCCGTCTTCCACATCATCGAGAGGAAGTTCGCCGGGAAGCCAAGCGAATTGTCCGGGTAGACAAAGGGCATGCCGACGCTGAAGCGGTGGGCGGCCGCGGCCAGCGTGGGCATCTTCGCGATCAGGCGGATCACCTGCTTGTAGCGGGTGGCCGGGTCGAAGATGTCAGCCGCCTCCGGGTAGAACGTCGACAACGCCGCCACGGCGGAGACGAGGATCCCCATGGGGTGGGCGTCGTAGTGGAAGCCCTCGAGAAACCGCTTCCGCACGTTCTCGTGGATGAACGTGTGATACGTGATCTCGTGCACCCACTCCTCGAGCTCAACCGCCGAGGGCAGCTCGCCGTGCAGGAGCAGGTAGGCAACCTCGAGGTAGGAGGACTTCTCCGCCAGCTGCTCGATCGGGTACCCCCGGTACTCGAGCTTGCCCTCGTCGCCGTCGATGAAGGTGATCGAGCTCTCGGCGGCGGCTGTCGTCATGAACGCCGGGTCGTAGAACCACACGCCCGGGAGCAGCTTGGCCCACTCTTCGGCGGCGACACCGCCGTCGACGATAGGGATCTCGATGCTTTCACCGCTCCGGTTGTCTGTGATCGTGATGCTCTCTGCCACGAACTTCCGACCTCCCGTGGGTTGCTGAGGTTCCCTCTGGGTTGCTCCCGCATGTCATCCTACGACTCGGCGCGGGGGTGCCGACAGCGCCCGGCCGGAGGACTCGCCGAAGCGCCCGGCGGCTCTCTCGGACGCTTCAGACGCTGTCTTGGCCCTTCGCGAGCAGACCGCGGGCATCGGTGGCGACGGCGTCGGTCAGCTCGCAGAGCAGCTCGAGGCGCTCGACGTGTCCCTTGGCGCCAAGGAGGCGGGCGAGGTCGAGCGCCGTCAGGGGGGCGAGGGCGCACCACGACCATGCCTCCGCCTCCGCATCGGCCGGCTCAGCGGTGACGGCCCCGACGGTCAGCCCCGCGTCGAGGGGCGAAGCCGCCCCGAGCTCGGACAACAGGGCCCAAGCACGCCTCACGGAGGCCTCGGCGCGGGCGAGCTCGTGGCGATCGACCGGTCCCTCATCGCCGGCGATCTCCACCTCGGCGAGGGGGAAGGGGTCGTCGGGCAGCCAGGTGACGACCTCGAGGCGAGCGGTCCCTCTGCACACAAGGGCGTAGCGACCGTCGGGGAGCTCGGCCACCTCCTCGATGACCGCCGCCGTGCCCACGTTGAGGCGCAGGTCGCCGCCGCCGACCTCGCGTCCCCGCTCGATCAGCACGACGCCGAACGTGCGATCGCTGGCGAGACACTCTCGGGTCATGACCCGGTAACGCTCCTCGAAGACGTGGAGAGGGAGGAGGCAGCCCGGGAGGAGCACGCCCTCGAGGGGGAACATCGGGAGGCGCTTCGTCACCGCAACGTCACTGCGAGCCGGTGCCGAGGTACCTCGCCAGGAACTCCTCGCTGGCGAGGAACTCCTCATCGGGCACCGAGGCGTGGCGGCCGGCGGAGGCGTGCAGGCGCTTGTCCTTCGAGCCGAGGGCGTCGAAGAGGGCAAAGGCCGTCTCGCGGGCGAAGAGCTCGTCGTCCCACTGCATGAGGAAGAGGATCGGGCAGGTGACCTTCGGGGCGTCCGCCTCGATCCGCGCCCGGGTCGGGCCGGTCATCCCCATGCACCCGAGGACGGCCACGGCCATGCGCGGCTCAGCCGCCACGAATGGCAACCCGAGGATGGTCCCCATGGACAGGCCCCACCAGCCGACGGGACCGGTGCCGATCTCTTCGAGCGACTGCAGGGCGTCGACGGTGCCCACGAGATCGGCGACCATCTCGTCGGTCATGCGGTCGTCGCTCGACCATGCCTGGGCGAAGTGCAGGAAGACCGCCCCGGAGCCGTGGTCGGCGCCCTGACGGCGGCGATCACCGTGCACGGGGCCGTCGATGGAGGCTGCGGCCAAGCCCCGGTGGAGGACAAGGCGCCTCGCCATGGAGACGACGTAGTCTTGCCCTTTGTGGCCCGAGGCACCGTGGCCGAGGAGGACGAGCGGCCGAGGCGCCGTCGGCTCCGTCGGGGTCCAGAGCATGCCCGGGACGCGGAGAGCATCGCGGTCGAGATCGAAACGCCGCTCGCGCACACCCTTGCTGTGGCTGTCGGAGAGGACATGCAATGGACGTGCGGCCGTCATGTCTCGCGGTATCGGTAGACGTTCGTCTCCCTCACCTCGAAACCCATGCGGGTGTACAAGCGGTTGGCCGCCTCTCTCGTGGGACGTGACGTCAGGTCGACATTGCGGACACCCGCGCCCCGGGCGGCCTCGAGGGCGGCCGCCATCAGGGCACTGCCCGCACCGGCACCGCGGGCGGATTCGTCGACCACCACATCCTCGATGACGGCGTGAAGGCCTGTCGGTATGCGGTAGATCACGAGCGTGAGCGTGCCGACAACAGGGCGGTCGCCTGCGTCCAGGCGGCTGACGAACAGCGTCGAGCCC
>Ga0187781_10002048_pt1 | contig 15403 bp, 12 predicted proteins | sample 0715_SJ02_MP02_2_FD_132447 | JGI IMG/M metagenome (GOLD analysis project Ga0187781, IMG submission 132447) | Tropical peat soil microbial communities from peatlands in Department of Meta, Colombia - 0715_SJ02_MP02_20_MG | ecosystem: Environmental > Terrestrial > Soil > Wetlands > Peat | place...
ACGATCAGCCCGTAGATCGCGATCCCCTCGGCGAGTCCGACCAGCACCAGCACTCGTCCAAACAGCTCGGGCTTCTCGGCGATCGCGCCGACCGCGGCGCTGCCTACGCGGGCGACGGCGTAGCCAGCACCGAGGGCCGCAAGCGCCGTCGACAGGGCGGCGGCGAGCAGCGCCCAGCCGACGGATTGCGGTTCGAGCCGGGCTGCAGCGACGGTGGTGCCCTCACCTGCCGCCGCCGCCGGGTGTGACGCGAATGCCAGCCAGGTCACGAGAGCCGCAACGCTCACCAGCAGCGCGATGAGCAGGCTGCGGCTCAGGACGGCCAACTTGATGCGTGAGGTCGGTGTCATCGGGAAAGCCCTCGGGGTGGTTCTGGCGACGGCAGCGGACGGAAGGGCCGGCCGGCCGCCTTCAGGAAGCGGATGAAGAACTCGAAGAGGATCAGGCGGGTCGTCTGGATGCCGACCACCAGTCCCTCGATGCAGATCACGACGAGATTGCCGACGGCAAGGGCGAGCCAGGCGAGCGGCCGGGTCTCGATCCCCGCCACGATCCCGCCGATCGCGGCCGCGAGCCCGGCGTGCGCCAGCGCAAAGGCGCCGACGCGCACGAAAGAGATGGTATTCACCATGAGCTGTAGCAGCGTCTCGAGTGACTCCCCGATCGCCGCCCCGAAGCGCTGCCAGTGCTGCGCGGCCGGTGCGAGTGCCGCCGAGCCGATCCAGAACCACAGAAGTCCCGCCGGCAGCACCCACAGCGTCGGCTTGCCGAGCGCTGCGGCGGCGACGCCCAGGTAAGCCGCCGCGAGAGCAGCCCGCGTCGTCCACCACAGCCGCACCTGGCCAGCCCAGAGATGCTGGATCGCCTCGAGCAGCAATCCTACGGTGATGACGAACGCACCGAACTCGAGGCTCGTGACGAGCAGCGTCAGCGGATGCTCGATGGGCCGCAGCCACAGCGGCCGCAGGACGTCCTCGCGGCCGAAGACGCTGCCAAAGGCAAAGCCGAAGACGACGGCGGCGATGCCGCCCGGTATGAGCAACGCGAGCGCCGGATAGCGCCGCCGCAGCGCGAGACCCGTGACGATGAGCACCGCGCCCTGACCCACATCGCCGAACATGAACCCGAACATGAGCGGGGCCAGGAGCGCGACGAAAGCGCTCGGGTCCGCCTCCCCTTCGGCCGGAACTCCGAGCAGGCGGCAAAACAGCTCGAAGGGCCTGAGCCACGCCGGGTTGCGCAACACGACGGGGCGCGACAGCCCGACCGGCGCCTCGGCGAAGCGCAGCAGGTACTGCAGCCCCGCGCCGCGCAGCGCAGCCTCGATCCGTGAGCCCGTGGCATCGCTGGTCCAGCCCGTGACCCAGGCGAAATTCTCGGTCACCGTGAGCTCCGGCACGTGGCCCACCAGCCATTCGATGAAAGCGATCGATCCGAGCGCGGCGCGCACGCCGTGGGTCTCGTCGAGCTTCTGCAGCTCTCCCTCGAGCCGTTGCGACTCCTGGTCGATGGCGCTGCGCCGCGCCGCAACCCAGGCAAGCGCCGCGTCGCGTCGTGCCGGGAGCTCGCGCGGCAGCGTGATCCGGCGTGCCTTGAGCGCGCTCAGGTAATCGTCGAACGGCGCGATCTGCTCGGCAGCGCCCAATGCGAGCACGAACGCGCCGGCGCCGTCCGCCACCCTCTCGACCACCACGCTGGGAGGAATGGCGAGCGCACCGGTGTCTGGCGGCAGCTGGTAGGCGCGACTCGCGAGCAGCGGGCCGCAGCCCGTGAACAGTGCGAGATCCGGCAGCTCGATCGCAGGATGGGACAGGAGCTGCTCGAGCGGCGCGAGCTCGGCGCGCTCGAAGGCGAGCTGCCGCAGGCGCTCGACTTGCGCGCCGGCCGCCGCCGCCCACGCACGCAGTTGCCGCAGTGCTCCCGCGGCCAGCTGCTCGGGTGCCCGATGACGCTCGGGCGCCGCCCCTGCGGCCGCCGGCTCGGGCCAGTACTGGGCGAAGCGCTGGGCGAGCTGGCGGTACTCATCGAGCGCCGCGCGCAGCTGGGGCAGCACGTGTGCTCCGGACACGTCGGTATGCGATTCGAGCTCGACCAGTCCGGTTCCGGCCAGGCAGCGCAGCACCGCGGGAAGCTCGTCCCGCGCGGTCAGCAGCTCGAACCAGCGGGCGGCCCCTGCGCGCAGCGCCATCACGCCGCCTCGGCGCGCGCTGCGCCAAATAGGCTCCGGACGACGAGGCCGCCCCGCAGCCGCTCGAAGTCGAGGGACAGCAGCGCCAGGTGGCAGCCGCTCGCCACGGCGGTGCCGGCGGCCGCACGAAAGAGACGCAACAAGGTGGCCGCCGCGCCGGGCGCCGCGGCGGGGGTTACCACGCCGCTCGCGCCCATGAGCCGGCTGAGGAGCGCCCGGGTCTCACGCTCGACGGGAGGCAAGCGCCGTGCGGACTCTTCGCGCCACGCCGGCCCGAACGGGCCTCGCGCGCGCACCGCCGGCGCAAGCGCCGCGAGCGGCGTGTGCTCGAGTGCCGCTGCGCGCTCGAGCGGTGTTCCCACGGCGATCGGAGCACACACCGGATCGGCGAGCATCCACACCGGCACCGGCTCAGGATCGGCGAGCCTCGCAATGAGCGGCAACAGCGGCAGCCACGACCACCATTCGAGCCACGCCTGCCATCGGGGTGGGTGCCAGCTCGAGAGCGCCTGCACGTACTCACGCCACTCGCTGCGCAGCGTGCGCTCGATGACATGGGCATCGTGCGCGGCTTCGATGCGGGCGATCCAGGCGGAGAGCGTGCTGCGCCGCATCGCCTCGAGATACTCGCCCAGATGGCGGCTGGCCTCGATTCTGCGCCAGGCAGGCTCGTCCAGCCGCAGGCCGTGACGCGCCTGCACGCGTGCCGCTGCGTACTCCAGGTTGCCTTCAGCGCGGAGCACCTGGCTGCGGGCCTTCGATCGTCGTAAGGCGCGCCGCGAGCCGCTCGAGCGCGGAACGGCGCCGCTCCGGATCGGCGAGCTGCTCGGCTTCGGCCGTCGCGGAGCGCAAATGCTTGTCGAGAATCTCGGCCCCGCGGCGCTCGAGTGCCTGCACCGCGCGCGCGTGCAGTGCGACGATGCGCGTCTGGGTGCGCTCGAGGAGCGTGCGCCGCCGCTGGCGCGCCTGCTCGAGTTCGGCGGCGCTCTGCCGCTCGCACTCGGCGACGGCGGCGAGCGCGTCGCGCTCCGCCTGCAGTATGCGATCCATGGCTGCCGTGGTCGCAAGCGCGGAAGGGCTGCTCGGATCGCTGTTCATGGGCGCGAGTTTATCCTCCGCTGCTGGCAGAGCGACGCGATTGTCATGTCCTTGCAATACGCAGAATCCACCGTGGGCCGAGACCGTGTCGATACGTAGGAATACGAGGCGCCGCGTGGTTGGTCACAGGACGAGGGAGCCGGGCGTAAAGGCATAATTTGCCTGAGCGATGCGCTGGTACGTGTGGTTATGAGCAATAAAGGCTCCATCATCGACGTGCTGGGTGAGCGGGCCCTGCTCCTGCCACGACGGCTCGAGGAGGCGCTGGCCGCCAACGACCGTCTGAAGGTGTGTTTCACGCTGCTGCAGGCGGCCGAGCGGCACGCCGACCACCCAGAGGAGGCCGTGCCCGACTTCGTCACCGAGCGTCACGCCGCCGGCATGGATGGTGAGCTCGAGTTCGCGATCGCCGACAGCCGGCGCGAAGCGAGCGGCGAGCTGGTGGTGCCGGGAGCAGCTACGATGCGCGGGCAGATCCTCAAGGACCTCGAGGCGATGCAGGCGCCGCTGACGCTCGCGACGCTCGATCGCACCCCGCCGCTCGTGGCACGCGCCCGCTCGCTCACCGGGCAGCTGCCGCCGTTCGATCACGACCGCATCCCGCGCGATACGGTGGCGGCGATCACCCGGGCGGCGCGCGACGGAGGCACCGACAGCCTGCACCTCCTGGTGATGGACCTGCATCGGGCGCTCAACGAGCTGCAGGGATCGCTCGCCGAGGAAGATCTCGACGGCGCACGCGTCTGGCAGTTGACCGACGCCGACCGGCCGTTGGTGCGCGCGTTCATGTCGGGACTCAACAAGACCGCGCCCCTCAAATTCGATCATCCGGGCCTCGGCACGACTGCAACCCGCGCGGGCGGCAGGCTCATCATCCAGAACGACATCGGCACGACCGACGCCCACGTACTGGTGCTGCACGTCGAGGAGCTCACCGCGACCCTCACCTACACCGACGTCCACGCGCAACGTCTCATTTTTCTCCAGAGCCTGCTCAAGCCCTTCAGCGTGGAGTGGACCAAGCCGCTCAGCCGCTCCGGCGAGGGCCTGGCCGAGGACGAGGATTATTACCTGAGCGTCGGGAGCTTCGCTGCCAAGGACGCGGCGGCGCTCAGCGCCTACCTGCAGTTCCTGGGCTCGCGCCTGGTGTTTCTCATCGACTGGAATCGAGCGCGCAAGCGGCTGCGCGAATTCCTGCCCAAGGACGAGGTGGTGCGGCTGCTCAAGTGGGCTGCGGACCGGGATTTCGGCCACCGCGGCTTCCTGCAGCTCGGCGGCGAGCGCTTACTGTACGAAGCACTCGAGTTCGCCCAGCGTACGCCATTGCACTACGGCGAGCGCCTGTACGAGGCCCTCGGAACCGAAGCCGCCTTCGACTACCTGCAGTTCGTGCTGCGCGAGGCGAGCACGGGGCTGCGCACCCAGCGCTCGGAAAGGTTCATCCGCGACGAGATCAAGGCGGAGCTGGCGCGGCGCTTTCGCACCGCGCACTCGAGCCTGCTCACCCTGGCGCTCACCCATGCCGAGCGTGTCTTCGACCTGGCGGTCGCGGTGCACGAGGGGCTGCTGCGTCACGCCGAGCCGCAGGCCGCGCAGTTGCTGCGCGCCAGCGCGCAACGTGCGCTGAAATGGGAGCAGGAGGGCGATGCGATCGTGACGCGTATCCGCTCCCTGGCCCGCCGTACTTCCACGCCTCAGGTCTACGCGGACCTGCTGCATGCGGCGGACGAGGCTGCCGACGGGCTCGAGGAGGCGTCCTTCCTGCTCACGCATCTCACCTCGGTAGCGCCTGCGGAGAGCATGGTGAAGCCGCTGCAGGGACTCGCCGCGCTGCTGGTCGCCGGCGCCCAGGAATCGGTGAAGATGTTCGAGGCGGCGAGCCATGTCACCCGCGAAGGGGCCCGCGAGGACCTGCAGGACTTCTTCGCCGCGGTCGACCACATCGTCGCCATCGAGCGCGAGTCCGACATCGCCGAGCGCGCCGTCACCAGCACGCTGTTCGGCGGCGACTGCGAGGTCCGGGCGCTGCATCTCATCGCCCGCCTGTCGCAGGTGCTCGAACAGGCCGCGGACGGCATGGCGCTCTGTGCCTTCAAGCTGCGCGATCACCTGCTCAACGACGTCATGACTGCCTGAAGCGCGCGTGATCGACGGAATCGACAGCCCATTCTTCATTCTCCCCGGCGCCGCGATGCCCGCGGCCGCGGATGCGGCCGCGCTCGGATCGAAGGCGACCGGCCTCGCGCGTCTGGCGCGTGCCGGCCTGCGCGTACCGCCGGCGTTCGTGCTCGGCACGGCGGTGTGCCGCGATTACTTTGCGCGCGGCGGCCAGCTGTCGCAGGAGGTGCGCGCCATGCTCGAGGCCGGGCTTTCGCGGCTCGGGGACGCGACCGGCCGCAAGTATGGCGATACGCGCCGGCCGCTGCTGGTGGCCGTGCGGTCGGGCGCGCCGGTGTCGATGCCCGGCATGCTGGAGACGGTCCTCAACGTCGGGCTGACCGAGCACAACCTGTCGGGCTTCCTGCGCAGCACCGGCAACCCACGCCTGGTGCGCGACTGCTACCGGCGGCTGATCCGCGACTTCACCACGGTCGTCCACGGGGGCGCAGCGGCACCGTTCGACGCGCTCGCCGAGCGGGTCTGCGAAGCCCAAGGCGTCGCGAGCGTCCGCGAGCTCGACAGCGCGAGCCTCACGGAGCTCTGCGCCCAGTCGCTCGAGACCTCGCTCGCCGCCTCCGGGCGCGCGTTTCCGCAGTCACCGATGGACCAGCTCGAGCAGGCGGTGGATGCCGTATTCCGCTCCTGGGACAGCGACCGGGCCCGGCACTACCGTCGCCTGCACGATGTCGACGACTCGCTCGGGACCGCCGTCACCGTGCAGGCCATGGTCTTCGGCAACAGCGGCAGCACCTCCGGCGCCGGCGTCGGCTTCACGCGCGATCCGGCTACCGGCGAGAACTCCCTGTATCTCGATTTCCTCTTCAATGTGCAGGGCGAGGACGTCGTCTCCGGCCGCCACTCGGTGCACGACACGGCGCTCCTCGCCCGCCGGCTGCCGCTGATCGCGGAGGAGCTCGGCGCTCTCAAGGCGGTCCTCGAGGCGGAGTTCCGCGACATGCAGGACTTCGAGTTCACGGTCATGGACGGCAGGCTCTACCTGCTGCAGACGCGCGCGGGCAAGCGCACGCCCTGGGCCGCGCTGCGCATGGCCGTCGAGATGGTGCGCGAGGGGAAGATCACACCGCGCGAGGCGCTGGCGCTGCTGCGTCCCTACGACCTCGGGCGCATCGAGCGCACCCGGCTCGAGCATGACGTGAGCGCCGAGCCGCTCGCCACGGCAGTCGCCGCCAGCATCGGCGTAGCTGCCGGTGGCGTCGCCTTCGATCGCCGCCGGGCGGTCGAGCTTGCCGCCCGCGGCGAGCCCGTGATCCTCGTGCGGCCGCAGATCGAGACCGAGGACATCGAGGGTATTGCCGCCGCCGAGGGTGTGCTCACCGCGGCCGGCGGACGCACCTCCCACGCCGCGGTCGTTGCGCGGCAGCTCGGCAAGGTGTGCCTGGTCGCCTGCCCGGAGCTGACCATCGAGGCAGACGGGCGCGGCTGTAGCATCGGCGGGCAGCGTCTCGCCGAGGGCGAGCTGATCACGCTCGACGGCGATGCGGGGCGCGTCTATCGGGGAAGGCTCCCCGTCGTTCACGAGCGCCCGGCGCAGGAGCTGGCGGAGCTCACCGCCTGGAGAGGCGGCTGAGCATTCATTGATCAAACGGCTTGAGCGCTTCCGGCGCCGCCTCGTCCTCCGCCACCACGTTGTGGCACAGCTCGCACTTCCTGGTGATCTTCTCGCCCGCCGTGGTCACGTGCTTGTTGTCATGGCAGCGCAGGCATCCGGGCGACTGGTCGTCGTGGCCGAGATGGTTCGGATAGGTGTTCCACGTCACCTTCATCTGCGGGAACACGTTGTTGCACCAGATGTCCCCCAGCGCCGTGCCGGCCTCGGTCACGGCCGAGGCACGCGACGCGGCCAGGTCGGGATAGTTGGTGCGATAGAACGCGGTGATGTCGCGGCTGATCGCGGTACGGGCCTGCTGCTGCGACGGGTATTGCGTCTGCAGCACCCGCACAGCCTCGCGCTTGATGAAGGTGAGCGAGGTGTCGATCCGGCCATCGACGAGCGCGGCGTCGACCTCCTGCGCGGGGGAGCGGAAGACGTGGGTCGGGCGGTTGTGACAGTCGATGCAATCCATGGTGCGCCACTCGGCATCGACCGGGGGGACGGCCTGCGTTCCGAACACCTTCTGCTCGCCCTCCGGCCTGGTCAGCTCGACCGTATAGATCGACTCGCGCGAGCGGTCGGCCTGATAGCGGATGCGGACGCCGCGGGCGACGTGCCAGTGGATGCCGGAGTTGCTCTTGCCCTCCTGGCCGCCGACGTGGAGCATGAGCACGGTCTTCTTGGGCGTGTTGGCATCATCCTCGCTGTAGTGCGTGTGCACCACCAGCCGGTCGCCGACGAACGCGCTCGGCCAGTGACATTGCTCGCAAACCACGCGCGCCGGACGCAACTGGTGCACGGGTGTGGGAACCGGCCGCGGATAGGTGTTCGTGGCTACCTCGAACATCTCCTGCAAGCCGTTCATCTTGGAATCGACCCACGCCCCGAAGCCCGGCCCAACGTGGCACTCGACACAGGCGACGTTGGCGTGCGGCGAGCGGTCATGCGCGCTCGCCTCCGGCTGCATCTGCAAATGACATGCTTGGCTGCAGAACTCCACCGACTCGAGCACCTTGATCCCCTGATAGCCTGACCCGCCGAGAACGATGGCCGCCGTGCAGGCGCCGAGCACGAGCAGCAGTGCGGTGCGGCGGGTCGCAGCGCTGTTGAGATCGATCACCGGCAACGAGGTGGCGGAGCCGTGGCGATGCGCCGTCCGGTGCTGGTGCCGCCGCTCGAGCCACCAGCCAATCGCGAGCAGCACCAGTCCGAGCACCAAAGCCGCGGGCAATATCAGGTACGCCAGTATCCTCAGGCGCAGGCCAGCGGCGAAGCCACCGATGTCGAGTACCGCGAGCAGTACGATCAGGATCGCGCTGACGGCCGCGAGCATCGCTCCGATGCGGCTCGTGGTGTTGCGTGGCAGCGCGACAGCGAGTTTCGGCACGGATCTTCTCCCGAATCAGCAGTGCTCTCAGTGAGTCAGCGCGCCGAGCAGGGCGACGAAGATGCCCACGGCCAGCGCCACACCGATGGCCACGGCTATGGCGCCGAAGACGTAGGCACGCAGGAGCGCGGAGCGGCTCGGTGCAGAAGTCAGCACCGCGTCGAGCCGGTTCGCCGCCACCAGCCGCTGATATTCGAGCGGGCGCTCCTTCTCGAAGCGCTCGAGGGACATGCGGCCGGTGAAGATCACCGTGTCCATCGGGAAACTCTCCGGCCGCAGGTGCGTATGGAAGTAGTGGAACAGGAAGATGAAGCCGGTGGCGAGCAGCGCCTCGTCGCTGTGGGCAATGTAAGCGGCGTTGAGCGTCCAGCCGGGGAGAAAGTGGGCGAAAACGCCCGGGAACCACAGCATCAGACCCGTGAAGCCGATGATGGCCACGCCCCAGAACACCGCCAGGTAGTCGAACTTCTCCCAGTAGGTCCAGCGGTCGAACCGCGGGTGCGGCCGCAGGTAGAGGAAGTAGCCGATGTTGGCGATGAAGTCGCGCACGTCGCTCGGCTGCGGGACCATCGAGCGGGGGCCCCACAGATAGCCGCGCTCGTGCCGGACGATCATCTGGTAGAGCGCGCTCAGCACGTGAAAGCCGAAATAGCCGAACGTCACGACCGCGGCGATGCGGTGCAGGATGCCGGCGCTGTGTGGGCCGCCCCAAAACGCCATCAGGCCCGGCGCCCAGCGTGCCGAGGCGTATTTCAGCGGCAGGCCGGTTGCCGCCAGCGTGAGGAAGCTGACGACTACGGTGACGTGCACCCACATCTGGGTGGTCGTGAAGCGCCGCACGTAGCGCCCGCTGACCGGTTGCACCTCCCGATATTCGCCGCGCAGCCTGCCCACCAGCGTGCGCTGCAGCCACAAGAGGTCGTGCAGGCCGAAGAACCCGAACACCCCGAGCAGCAGCAAGGTCATGAGCAGCCACACCCAGTACAGGTAGGGATTGCGGTTCGGGTTGGTGGGGTCGGCGTGTGGGTCGAAGGTCAGGAACGAAGCCGTGACCTGGCCCCGATGGCACTTGCCGCAGGTAGTCGCAAGTCGGGCGGGGTTGACGCTCGAGCGCGGATCCGCGGCCGGGAGGTTCTGGTGCGCCGTGTGACAGTCCGAGCACATCGCCGCTGCGGGCTCGCCCAGCATCGTGGCCTTGCCGTGCAGCGTGTCCCGAAACGATTTGTAGTACTGGCTGTGGCAGCCGCCGCAATCGCCGGGAAACTCCTGGCGCATCGCGACACTCTGCGGCGGCTTGATCGCGTGCGCCTGATGACAGGTGGTGCAGACCGGACCGTTCGTGCCGCCCTGCATCCACAGCGCCCCATGCGCGCTGTCGCGCCACTGGCTGAGAATGCCGACGTGACAGCCGCCGCAGGTTTCCGGAATCCGCGCGTGGGAAGTCTTCGCGGACGCGACGGTCGGGGACTGGATGTCGTGGCCGCTGCCGTGGCAATCGGTGCAGGCGGGTGCGCCGACCAGGCCGTCGACCAGGAGCGCATGGGCATGCCCGCTCGACAGATAGCCTTCCATCATGTCCTTGTGGCACTGACCGCAGTTGCGCACCTGGTTGACCGCCGACATCGAGTTGTTGGGATTGCGGCTGTCGAGCACCGCGTGCGGGTCGCCGTGGCACCCGGTGCAGGTCTTCGGCGACACGCCGCGCAGCGCGTGCACGCTGGCCTTCAGCGCGTCCATGTCCTCCTGGTGGCAGCCGGTGCAGACCTCGGGCGCCACGGCACCTAGGTCCTCGCGGGGGTGGCGGACGCTCAGGGCATCCTTGTGGCAGTCGACGCAGCCGAGACGGCGATGCGCCGAGCCTGTGAACACGGGCGCGGTTATGGTGAGCGGGTGTCCGGCATCATCCTTGAGCGTTGGATCGTTGTGACAACCGAGGCATTTGTCATTGCTGGGCGCCTCGGCCGGCCCGGCGTCCGCGAGCGCGGTGCCGCTGAGGAGCGGCCCGAGCAGCATGAGCGCCAGTACCGCGCATGGGTCGGCGCGTAACCACGACCCTTGGCCCAGGCGCCCCGCGAACAGCCCCATTCCGCCTCCCCCGTGCCGCGCCCCTCGTGCCAAGTCGCAGGGCCGCAGTTTCTTAGCTGACCGCCGCTAATCGTAGCAAGTTAGTAGAAGTACGTAACGGCGCCCGAGAGCTGCCCGCGCGCCGACACGCGTGTCCAGGCCAGCGCCTAGGTACTGTCCGGCATGGTCGTCCAGCCCCGCACTCGACAGGCTTGTCACATGCGCGCCACCGACCGGGTCGACAGGTTCATGACCGAGGCCGTGCTGTCCATCGGCATCGACGAGCCGCCGAGCGAGGTGCTGCGGCTGTTCGCCGGCTACCCGGTGCATCACCTGCCGGTTCTGAGCGGCCAGAAAGTCGTCGGCATGCTGAGCTCGGCCGACGTCATGAAGATCGCGGCCGTCATACCCAGAACGGCCGCCGCGCCGGGGGTATACCTGGATCAGCACGTGAAGGTGGCAACACTGATGAGCAAGCCCCCGGTCACCATCGCCCGCCACGCGACACTGCTCGAGGCCGCACGCGCCATGGTGAGCAACGCCGTGCACGCCTTGCCGGTGGTGGACGCGGAGGAGCGGCTGCTCGGAATCATCACCACCACGGACGTGATGCACGCAGCGCTCGAGTCACCGCCTGTGGCGCACGCCGCAGCCCGCGAGTCCGCGGGTCCCGCGCTCGAGGTGGAGATATCGGCGAGCGAGTTCGAGCACGCGCTCGCCGCCGCCAAGGCGGCCGTCGCCGGAGGCGAGGACATAGACCTCGTGGCGATGGGCCTTCTCTATCTGCACGAGCGGCTCGCAGCGCTCGAACACGTGCTGCAGAGCGCCGAGCGCTACCTGAAATTCGGCCAGGACCCGGCGCGCCTGGCGACCCTGCGTACGGCGATCGCGGCCGCCAAACGCGCGCCCGGAGCACCTGATCACTCGCAGGCCGCGTTCGGGCTCGAGTGAGGCCTCATAGGACCCCGACGGCTTCAACGGCCCTGCGGCAGCTTCTCGATGTGAGCCACGAGCTGCCAGACCTGCTCATCACTCAGGTTCGGCCAGGCGGCCATGGCGGTGCCGGGCACGCCTGCGCGGATCACGAGGAAGGTGCGCGCCGCATTGGCGCGCTCCGACCATGGCGGCACGGTGAGATTGGCGGGCGGCGGGACCATCGATTCCTGCCGCCGTCCGCGACCGTCACCACGCGCGCCGTGGCAGATGACACAGTTGGCGGCGAAGAGCTCCGCGCCAGAGCGCTGCGCGGCGGCGGAGTCCAGGAGCCCCGCAGGCACACTGAGCGATGCACCACTACATCCCGAAATGGCGGGTAAGAGCGTGGATAGGGCGATCGCCAGCACAGTCTTGTGGCCGCAGAGCCAACTCGTAGCCAAGCGTCTGTACTTCCTGCAGCACGGCCGAAACCAGGGTCTCGATCGCGGCATCCACGTGGCTCGTGCGCCCCACTCCGAGACGGATCACTCCAGGTACGAGGCCGAGCAGCACCACCGAGGCCGGATAACGGCCGATCAGGCGCGCCGCGTTGAGCAGGTCGGCCACACCGACCTGATGCACCGACAGCCGGTCGCGCACCGCATCGATGACGTCGGCGCCGTCGAGCCGCACCAGCGTGCCGGGCGGCGCATCCGTCGCCACTGCGTCGACGAGAATGACGTGCTGCGCTTCCACGATCTCACCGAGGAGCGATAAGCCGAGTGTGCCGCCTTCTACCAGGCGGACCCCGGCGGGAATCTCATAGTCGCGCTCGAGGCGGTCGAGCGCCGCAGCGCCGGTGCCGTCATCGCCCAGCAGCACATTGCCGAGTCCGAGCACCAGCACGCCGCCCGGGCTGCCCGCGCCGCTCGCGTGTGCCGCCGTCTCACTCACGGCTCTGAGGTTCCTTGAACTTATAGCCCGAAAAGATGGAGTCGAAGACACCGTTGCGCTCGACGATCGAGTACAGCACCGGGAAATACACGTGCGCGACGATGAATACCAGGATCACCCACATGCCGATGTGATGAATCAGGCGCGCCACCTGCAGGCCGTCGAACAGCGGGATCAGAAAGCCGAACAGCTGCATCGGCGAGCTCGGGGACGCGTACACCGTGTAGAGCGCAAAGCCGGTCGCGATCATCACGAAGTAGACGGCGAAGATGCCGGCATAGGTGAGACCGGCCAGGGCGTTGTGACCGAGATAGTCCACCGACTCACGGCTGAGGAAGGTATAGAAGAGCAGCGCCTGCCGGAAGCTCCGCCAGCGCTGCCGCGATACGGGGATCAGCTCCGACCAGCGGGCGTAAGCGTTGCCGGCAAACGCCCAGTAGACGCGCACCAGGGCGGACAGCGTGAACACCACCGACGCGTACAGGTGCACGCTGCGTATCGTGCCCATGACGAAATGCGCACGCGCCTCTCCTGGCACGCTGATGAACGGGTGGCCGATGTAATAGCCGGTGGCAGCGAGGGTGAGGATCGAAAAGAACAGCAGCCAGTGCGCGAGCCGCACCGGCAGCTCCCAGATATAAACCCGCTCGAGGCGAACGTGAGATCCAGCCTCCGCGGGCACCGCGCTCATGACACCCTCACGCGCGCCAGCTCGCGCCGCGTGGCATCGACCACGTGCACGCCGCAGGCCATGCATGGGTCGAAGGAATGCACAGTGCGCAGTATCTCCAGCGGCTGCTCCGGTTTCGCCACCGGCGTCCCGACGAGCGAGGCCTCATAGGGCCCGGGCTGACCCTTGGCATCGCGGGGGCCTGCGTTCCAGGTGCTCGGCACGACGCACTGGTACCTGGCGATCTTGCCGTCCTTGATGTGCACCCAGTGACCGAGCGAGCCCCGCGGCGCCTCGTGGAAGCCGGCGCCGAAGCAGTCCTTGGGCCAGGTGCTCGGATCCCACTTGGAAGTGTCCTGGATGCGGTAGTCGCGGCGGGCCATACCCTCGGCGAGCGCATCGACCCACATGCCCATCGATTCGACCAGCACCTGCGCCTCGATGGCGCGCGCGGCGATGCGCCCGAGTGTGGAGACGAGCGCCGTGGGCGGCGCACCGAGCGCAGCGAGCGCCTTGTCGATCAGCTCCTTGGCGCGCGCGGGGCGGCCCGTGGCATAGGCGACCAGCATGCGCGACAGGGGTCCCACCTGCATGGGCGCGCCGTCGTAACGCGGCGACTTGAGCCACGAGTACTTCTCGACGGTGTTGAGACGCTCGTACGGGGGCTTGGGCCCCGTGTAGTGAGGATGGGTCTCGCCCTTGTAGGGATTCAGGCCCGTGTCGTTGCCCACGGAGTAGTCGTACCAGGAATGAGTGACGTACTCGTCGATCTTCGCGTGATCGACAGGCTCGACGTGCGCGAGGTCGGCGCTGTGGATGACGCCCGAGGGAATATAGAGCTGCGGCTCGGCGTTGTCGTCCATGGGGAAGTCGCCGTAGCTCAGGAAGTTCGTGACTCCCTGACCGATCGCAAACCAGTCCTTGTAGAAGGACGCGACGGCGAGCACGTCCGGGATGTAGACGCGGGTCACGAAATCCAGGCCATCCGCGATCAGCTTGCGGAGCGCGGCGATCGTGCCCATGTTGAGCGAAGCCTGCGCATCCGGGTCCACCGGAGTCGCCATGCCGCCGACCAGGAAGCTCTGCAGGTGCGGATTCTTGCCGCCGAGAATCGCGTGGATCTTGATGAAGCGGCGCTGCCAGTCGAGCGCCTCGAGGTAATGGGCGACCGCCATGAGGTTCGCCTCCGGCGGCAGCCGGTAGGCGGAATGACCCCAATAGGCGTTGGCGAAGATGCCGAGCTGGCCGCGCTCGACGAAGGCCTTGACGCGGTCGCGTACGCCGGCGAAGTACTTGGCGCTCGAGAGCGGCCAGTCGGAGATCGACTGCGCCAGGCTCGAGGTCTTGGCCGGGTCGGCGCTGAGCGCGCTCACGATATCGACCCAGTCGAGCGCCTGCAGGTGATAGAAATGAACGACATGGTCCTGCACGTTCTGCGCGGCGATGATGAGATTGCGCAGGATCCGCGCGTTCGGCGGCGGGCTGGCGCCGATGGCGTGCTCGACCGCGCGGATCGAGGCGATCGCGTGCACGGTCGTGCACACCCCGCAGATGCGCTGTGCGAAGGCCCAGGCATCGCGGGGATCGCGTCCCTCGAGAATCAGCTCGATACCGCGGAACATGGTGCTGGACGACCACGCCTCCTTGACCGCACCCCCATCCACCTCCGCCTCGATGCGCAGATGCCCCTCGATCCGCGTCACCGGATCAACGACGACGTGCGTCATTTCTTGGCTCCTGTTTGCTCGCCGGCGGGCTTAGCGCCGGCGGCCGGCTTCTCGACCACCAATCGGCCGCGGCCGCGGCGCGCTACCTCGGCGATCCCGTGGGCAACCACACCGGCGGCGACGACTCCGGTCGCTCCCAGCCCGACGGTGTCGAGGTACCGGTCGGTGTTGAATCCGGCCACGTCCGGCAGCCGCTGATAGAACGGCGTCATGGTGTCCCAGAAATTCGGCTCGGCGCAGCCGATGCAGGGATGGCCGCAGCCGATCGGCCAGTTGGTGCCCTCGTTCCAGCGCACATTCGGGCAGTTTTGCGAGGTCGCCGGGCCCTTGCAGCCCATCTTGTAGAGGCAATGGCCGTGGCGGTGGGCCTCATCGCCCCAGGCCTCGACGTACTGCCCGGCGTCGAAATGCGCGCGTCGCTCGCAGCCGTCGTGGATCGACTTGCCGTAGGCGAACAGCGGCCGGCGGTAGCGATCGAGCGGCGGCCACTGCTTCATGGTGAGGTAATAGACGAGCAGCGCGGTGATGTTCTCGGCATTGGCCGGGCACGCCGACATATTGATGAGATTCTTCACACCCGGTACGGCATCGGCCACCGAGAGCGCGCGGGTCGGGTTGGGACGCGCCG